>Ga0302188_10002560_pt1 | contig 13157 bp, 8 predicted proteins | sample II_Bog_E2_1_FD_198783 | JGI IMG/M metagenome (GOLD analysis project Ga0302188, IMG submission 198783) | Peat permafrost microbial communities from Stordalen Mire near Abisko, Sweden - II_Bog_E2_1 | ecosystem: Environmental > Terrestrial > Soil > Wetlands > Peat | place: Sweden: Abisko, Stordalen... | reverse complement strand
CGACGCAGCATGATGGAAAATAGGCTGGCAAATGGACTTGTTATTTATTTGATTGTGCCTAATTAAAAGAAAAAAGAATTATCTTAAAATCTTTTTCATTCTAAGATAATTCATTATACTACTCATTTTAATATTAGTTCTTATATATATATTATTATTTTTGCTTAAATCTATAAAATTACCATCTGTTAATATCAATGGTCTAGCCAAATCATTCATATTTATTTGCAGTATTTTAACTTTCTCTTCTGTATTCAACAATACATCTTCTCCAATATAGTAATTTACTATATTGTCTTTGAACATTTAAAAACCCATTATTCCCATTAATAAATTTCTCACCCCTGTTATTAAAATATATGAAACTTATAATAGCATTTCTTTGATATACAGATCCTTTTCTTTTTCTAAATCTACAAATTCTCCATCTTTTAAAACTAGAGGCTTCTCTAGATTGTTTGGATTCATTTGTATTATCTTACACTTCTTATTTGTATTTAGTAAGACTTCTTCTCCTGTATAATAATTTACTATATGCTCTAAAAATATTTTTACATATTCATAATCTAATTTCCCTAAGCTTTCACTCTTGACTATTTGCAATGCCTCAAATGGAAATTTTTTGTTTCTATATACTCTATTGGAATTAATTGCATCAAATACATCTGCTATAGCAATTATTTTGGCAAAAGGATGTATTGCCTCGCCTTTTAACCCTAATGGATATCCTGATCCATCTAATCTTTCATGATGCATTAACGCTCCATAACTAACAGATTTATCTAAAAATGCAATCTCCTTGATACTTTTATATCCCAACGTAGTATGTTTTTTTATCATATTAAATTCACTTTTAGTTAAGAGTGATTCTTTTTTAAGTACTGCTCTATTCTCTATTTTTGTTTTTCCAAAATCATGAAGAATTGCTGAATATACAAGCAAATTCAATTGTGATTTTTTAAGTCCAATCCAATTTCCTAAAAGAGAACTTAATGCGGCAACGTTTACTCCATGCCTATATATAACATCTGAACCACTACCATATAAAACTATATTTTTTATAACTATACTCTTTGGAGTAAGTTCATTTTGAATTATTTGTGCAAACTCTCTAATTCCATTCATCGCTATTCCATTTTCATTAATTAATTGTCTAAAAGTTACCTGCAATTTTAAAGATAGTTCCTTAAATTCTTCTTCAACTTTCTTATACTGCTCTTCTTTTTTAGATTTCATACTAACTTGTTTTTTTTCTATATTTCTATCATATACTTCTATACTTCCGATAAAATATGATTCTTGTATTTTTTTTATCATTTGCTCAGTTATTGAAAAATCTTTTTTTAGTAGTACAATACCATTCTGTTCTACATTTTTAGCTACTATCAATCCTTCTTCTAATTGATTGAAACTTACCATTTTAGTCTTTTCTCCCATAATACTCACACCCACCCCAACCATAATTTTTATACTTTTAAATGTATATTATGATAAAACCACAAAAAGGTCTGAAATAATTTGTAGTGCACAATATGATGTATAAATAGCTTTCATGAATACCTATATACTGTGAATCGAGAGTTTATTTGACTTTTTTGTAGCATAATCATATTATGTTTTTAAACAACTTTTAATGCTTTAAAAACTATAACTAAATCGAAAATATACTTGTTTAACTATATTATTCTATATTTTTTACTTTTTGTCAAAACAAGTCTTTATTCTTTATAATCCTAATATAAGGTATATTCTAAATTTATATGTTTTTAAGATTTTCTAAAGATGTTTTTCTCATAAATGTAAGCGGTTCAGAAAATATCGTATTTTAAAATTAGATAAACCAGAGTATATTAAAAAGGAGCCTACAAACAAGTAGACTCGTCACTTTTATTACTATCTTTAATATAACAATTTTTCGGTAAGCTTCCTGACCAAGGAAGATATTGCGCCAGCAATTCAGGCTGATCTTTAAAGTTTATGTTAGGTAAACTCTTAAACAAGTAAGCTAAGTACTGAAATATATTAAGTTTATTGGCTTTTGCAGTTTCTACAATGCTATACGCAATAGCGCTAGCTTCAGCACCTTTTGGTGTATCTGCAAATAACCAGCCCCGTCTTCCTACTGCAAACGGACGGATTGCATTTTCAGCTTGATTATTCGAAATTGGAATTCTACCATCTAAGAGAAAATTTTCAAGATAAACTTTCTGATTTTTAGAATAATTAATTGCTTCACTAAGCTTTTTATTATTAAACGGATGAAGTTTTTCAAGCCAACACCAAAATTCCTGAAGAATTGGCTTACTTTTTTCTTCACGCTTAATAAGCCTTTCTTCTGGGGAAAGGGTAGATAATTCATCTTCAACTTTAAAAAGTTTATTACAAAACTCTCTGCCTTCACTACCCTTGGAACCAGGTATTTCTTTACCATTATTCAAAGGAATACTCTCAATAAAGTATCTCCTAACATGACTCCAGCAAAGGCAGCGGATTACATTTTCTACTTTCTCGTAACCAGCATAAGCATCTGTTATTAGATATCCATAAAATCCTTTAAGGAATTGTTCAGCATGCTTGCCTGCTCGTGTTCTAGTGTACTCAAAGATAACTATATCTGTCGGTTCATATTTACCAGAACGGTAAAGCCACATAAAAGATTGACTTGAAGCTTTCTTACCAGGCTCTTTATTGCACTGAATCCGAGTTTCATCGGCGTGAATACTTTCGCACTTAACAAGTTCCTGCTTCATCAACTCATATATTGGCTTGAGCCAGTCTGAAGAACAACGAATAACCCAATTAGCCATAGTAGAACGTGAAAGTTTAAAACCTCTCTGAAACCAGTCTTGTTCCTGACGATAAAGGGGCATTCCATTAACATATTTTTGATAAATAACTTCAGCCACTGTTGAAGGAGAAGCCAAACTTCTTTTCATAACGGGTGCTGGCACTGGCGCTTTTACTATAACATCTGGACTACTATCAGCTGTTCCGCATTCTGGACATTTATATGAATATTGAATATATTCAATTACTTTTACAGAAGCTGGAATGAATTCTACTTCTGTTCTTACAATATTTTTCCCAATTGGAACCATTTCAGCCGCACAATAAGGACATAAAGAATATTCACCTTCTAAGACACATTCAATAGTTTCTCTAGGTAAATCTTTTATAATTTCTTCTTTACTTCCAGGTTTTCTAGGAGTTCTTTTATGCGTTGAAACTATTATATTTTGAGGTGTTGGCTCTATAGCGTTGCTGTCGGATAAACACTCCGCTTCATTAAAAAGAGAAATCTGACCTTCAATTGGCGTTTTTTCACTAGATGAACCAAATAGCTTTTTATTAGAGTGTAAAATAGCTTGAGTTAAATTTTCTACTTGAGATTGTAACACTCCAATTTGCTGTTGTTGATTTTTTACTACTTTGCGTAATTCTAAAAGCTCTTCGTATTCATCTTTAGCCATGCCTTAACTCACCTCTTTTGTAAATCTTTATTTAAAAATAGTATACCATAAAAAGTGAATAAAAGCTAGTAATACCAACGCTTTATAAACTTTTTTATGGCATATTTAGAAGTTCAATATTAGAAACATGGTTCTTCTGGAATTTCAACTTTTTTATGTGCTTTGGGTTGATTAATAGACAATCCATCAAGCAGCCATAGAAGTTCTCTAGATGAGATATCCTTAATCCCTTCGGGATCTTTCGGCCATTGGAATTTCATTTCTTCCATAAGTTTTTTAGTGACTAAAATGAATCCATCATTATCCCAACGTAGAGCCTTAATTGAATTTTTCTTTTTATTGCAAAATAGAAATACACACTTTGAGATAAATGGATCTAAGTTAAACTTTAAGCTAACGAGTGCAGAAAGACTTTCAATCTGTTTACGAAAATCCGTAAAGCCGCAGGCGATATAGATATGTTCTGCTCCATCAGCTATATTTCTTAACATATAGAGTGAATAGCAGAAAGAACTTCTACTATAGCTGCCTTTTCAAAGTTTCTTGGAATTTCTATTTTGAAATCATGGAAATGCACTATAATTGGTGATTCTAAAGAACTTAGCTTCTTTTCAGGTTCGATTTTAATCTCTGCCCATTTAGTTTCAGTGTTTTCAATTTTATAATTAAGTTTTTTAAACCAATAATGATATACAGAAGGATTAATTGAATTTTCTCTACACCAACTTTTGATACTGAGATTGCTGGTTTTGCAAGCTTCAATACGTTCCCGCCATAAAGAAACGTCATTATTATTAGTTTTTGACATAAATAAAATACCTCCATCTCTCTCAAGCTTTGAATTAGCCTGAATAGTTATTGATAAAGGTAGATTATCATATATTTTATTTTCTTAACATGCGTCATATTCTGAACCGCTTACTTGTAGTAATACAAAAAAACTCCACTAAACCTAAATTTAGTGGAGTACTTGTACCTGGTAATTTCTGTACCTCAGAGGTCGTAGAGAGGAACGAAAGTGGCTCTCTTGCTAAAAAATATTTGAGGATTGGTTAAAAAAATAATTTAATTAACTAATTGAAAATGGTTGCTGGGAGGGTGCATTTCTCCGTAAAATGACATCAAGTATACTTTGCGCTTTTTTCAGGTTAATAAAATGTGTAAGGAAAAAAAGGCGTTTTTTGAAACACGCCTAAAATAGTAATACCTTTTGTTATATCAATCCATTTAAGTCGTTCTTTCAATTTATCCCTCTTTTCAGATTGTAACTAAAAAGGCTATACTAATTTCCCCCAAAATCATCATCCTGTCTAACTTACCAAACATTTCATGTTTTAAGGTTCTATTTCTTTTAAATTCGGGAATTGATTCATAAGGTCTTTTCTAATATAAACTAAAGAATCATAATCTAACACTTCAGATTTCCAAATATACGATCCTTTGGCATCATATACACAAGTGTAATCTTTATAACTAAGTGAATTACCAAATACGCTTTCTAATTTAATATAACCTATTATAACATCAGGTGAACCAAATTTTTTCCATTCTTCAATATTTTCATCGTCATTTGCTGCTTTATGAGTTAAAAAACACTTGTTTGATATATTATTATTAAAATTATAAAATATATTTTTTTCGAAATATGGTAATGCGCATATATTATTAATCAAATTTGTATCTACTATTGTTTGTTTAGTTTCATTATTAGTATACTGTTTCCATTGTGCCATAATATTATATTTATCTAGATTATTTTCTTTAATGAACCTTGCTAAATCTCTTCCTTCTCCATATGGAGTATATATTTCATTTACAGACGATATTACCGTCCAAAGCATTGATACACCAATGATAATTCCAAATAAAACTTTAGGAATCTTATTTAATAAATAAATATCTGAATCTTTTCTAATTAATCTGCTTAAATATCCAAGAGTAATATTTTTCTCCTGCTTATCTTCAGCGCAACACCAAATCACAAACAAAAAAAATAAAGTAATTATTCCGATATGATGTGGAGAAAAATAAACAAGCGTAGAAAAGATACCCATTAAACTATAAGGTACTACCAATAATAAAAATTTATTATTCCTTTTAGTTAACATAATCAATGTAATACTAATTATACTACTTCCAATAACACCTAATACAGAGTAAATATTTAACTCAAGATTTGGAGTAATATAATTACAAATATCCAAATAAGTTGCATCTCCAGGTAATACAAAAAATATGTAAATAAATCTATTTATGTAGTGATTATTTTTAACTACATTATTGATAGCATACGTATCAGATTTAGGAATAATGTTTATTACTAATATTAAGTTATATATTAATAATATTAATAAGGGAAGAAACCGTTTATCAAAAACAAAGTTCTTAATGCTATTAATTGAAAAATCTTTATAAAATATTTCAATTAACCAGACTATTGCAATTCCTGCTGAAAGTATTATCCCATAAGCACTGGCACTACAAAGCACCCCTAAAGCTATTATAAATCTAAGGGGCTTAATTTCCTTTGTTTTATAAAACATTGCACAAAGAATAAATCCAAGCATTAATATACAATAAGGCCTACTTATTACTCCATACTGATAGAAAAAGAAATAAGTAAATGGTATTGTTAATCTAATTATTCTTTTAAATGGAGCTTTAAAAATAAATAATCCCATTGCTATAGAGCAGAAGGTAAGTGATACCATCTTTATACTAAGTTCAAAAGGAGCACCTAACTTAGCAAAGGGTAAAAGTACTAAATGCCAAATCGGTGGATGTCCTTCATAATGTGGTAATACAAATAATATCTCTTTTAATGAAGCATCTCTCGCAATTAGCCACGCCTGTGCTTCATCAAACCACGGCTCGTGAAAATACATAATTATTATCATGCACACAATATAAAGTATTAAAGCAGAAATTTCTGGTATGTATTTATTAATCCTTTTGTTATTAACCATCTTGTTCCCCCTACTAACTAGTTTTAGTTTCATGATATTCTTCTTCAGTATTAACATCCCAAACTTTATGTTTATCAATTCGATTATTTATATATGAATATACTGCTTCTATTGCTGTTAACATTGAGTGATCCATATTATTATATCTATGCTGACCATTTCTTCCAATACAATATAAATTATCAATGGAATTTATATAATCCTTTATAGAATCAAAATTTTTATAACTACCAAAATATGCAGGATAAGCTTTTTTTACTTTTATGATTGTAGAATCTAAAACATCACTTTTGTTTATTATGTTAATTTTGCATAGTTCATTTATCGCAAAATTAATAAAATCTTTTTCACTCATATTCCACATTTCATCATTTTCATTGCAAAAATATTCAAGACCTATCCAAACAGTATTTTCTATATCATTAACTAAGTATGGTGACCAATTATTAAAAACTTGTAACCTTCCTAGTTTAACATCTCTCTCTTGGATATATATCCAACAATCTGGAACAACATTTGAAACTGTCTTAATTTTTGTTTTATTTTTTAATTGTAGTTTATTAAGCAGCAATCCTACTGTAATGAAATCTCTATATGGAAGATTTTCAGCAGCATTTATTATATCTTGTGTCGGTAAACTTCCAAAAGACTTAATTAAATCCTTAACAGGCATTGAAGAAAATACCGTTTTAATGTTATTATATTCTAATATTTTTCCATCAGTTCTTTTAGCTTTCAATCCCACTATTTTATTATCCTTCATCTCTATTAAATTAACTTTTGATTTAAAAACAATTTCTCCACCCATTTTAATTATCTCATCAGCCATTGCTTCCCAAAGTTGTCCTGGCCCCTTTTTAGGATAATAAAATTCCTCTATTAAAGAAGTTTCACATTTTGTATATGAATTAAAAGGTTTGGTTAATACAGATAAAATAACTTTACACAAAGATAACCCTTTAACTCTTTGTGATCCCCAATCTGGTGCAATTTTTGACGGATGAACTCCCCATAATTTTTCTGTATAATCTTCAAAAAACATTTCATATAATGGTTTCCCAAATCTGTTAATATAGAAGTCTTCTAAAGAAATTTCTTTCCTTTTTATTGAACAAGCTTTAATGTAACCAACACCAGCTTTAATTGTTCGAATTATTCCCATATTATAAAAAGTTTCAAAACTTAATGTAATAGGATAATCAAAAAAATGCCTAAGATAAAATATTCTTGAAGTTCTCCTTCTTTTTAATAAAACTTTTTCATCTTTTTCAGGATCAGGCCCATTTTTTTCTAACTCCATTTTCCTATTTAATATAATATCATCCTTAGAAGGATACGCTTGAATAGGCATTAATTCTTTCCATATATTCATTATCTGTTCATTTTTAGTGAAAAATCTATGACCTCCAAGATCCATGCGATTATTATTATAAACAGCTGTTCTTGAAATACCTCCAATAAATTCTGATTCTTCAATAATAATTGGTTTAATTTCAGTATTTTTTAATAACTGGTATGCAGCAGTAAGACCTGCTGGACCTGCCCCTATTATAATAACATTTTCCAAATGTTTTCTTCCCCCAATTCTAAGGCATATTAAATATGCCTTATGTAAATATTAGTATTTTTCTTGCAACATAATTCCACATTAGTACTATTGCTGCAACTATAACCTTAGTTATTAAGTAATTCATATCTAAGAAATCAACTCCAACGCACATTCCTGCTTCAGTTAAAGCCAACCCTATTATTCCTATTATGAAAAATAAAAAGAAAGAAAAAATATTTCTTCCTTTATTTTGCTCTTTGGCATTTTCAAAAACAAAAATTAGTGAAAAGATGTAATTGAAAATTAAACCTGTCAAAAATCCCAAAGCTGCTGAGATATAAATGCCTATATTCCCTAAACTTAAAAATACTTTTGTTTTAAAAAAATACAAAGTTAATGTATCTATGAAAAAAGCAGTTCCACCAATAAAAATATATCTAATAAATTCATTCATAATTACTTTCTTATTCATCTAAAATAACTCCCATATTTCAACTTATTTCATCTATCATCATTAAAATTTGATATCATATCAACAAAACAAGGTAAATGAATTAACTTTTTAGTTACTGCTTTCTTACTTGGATTTATTTAAGTATATTTTAAAAATAACAGACCAATGAGCTTGTCTATTTTTCACCATACAATGCATCTTTGGTCTGCTATTCTGTTTCATATGTCTTATATATAATACTTGAAGTTTGTATTTTCTCTAAAGATACCTTCCCCAGCTTGTAATTTGCATAGATGGAATTGAAACATTCCACTAGCTAATTATATTCATACTATCTCGCTTTAGAATAAATCTGGTTGGGCTCCCATATTTAAATCAACAGATTTAGAACTTGTTCCATCTGCTGTTGCAGTTACAGTAACTGTCCCATTTCCAACTGGAGTAATAGTATATACTATTATATATTTTTCACCTTTTTCCATGGTAATACCTGTAAGATTAATATTTCCACTATTATTAAGCGTTGTTGTTTCTGGATTTCCAAGTGTACCATCATCTAAAATCTCATATTTATTAAATACTATATTATCGTCTATGATTTTACTACCACTATTATCTGAACAATTCCAACTCCAATTTATTTCTGGGCTTGACGACTCTACATCCACTTCCATCGCCATTGTTACAGGAATTGAATTTGTAACCGCTAAAGGATTGTCATTTGATATACCAGTGCCACTTCCGTTGTATAAACCATGCGCCAAAATAATACTTTGTCCATCAATAATGTTACTTACAGTTATACTTTGTGTAGCTACATTACCTGCCTTATCAGTTGCAGTAAAGGTATAAGTATCATTATCGCTTACAGTATAAGTTGTGGTACTGTCTGTAACTACTGTACGATCTGGCTTTGTAATTGATGCCACTCCTGAGCCAGTATCACTTGCTGTTGCCGTTATTGTAACTGATCCACTAGTTGTACTTGTCGGACTTTGGGTTAAAGTTAATGTTGGTGCTGTTATATCTGCCAATGAAAAATCTTGCGTATATACTGTTCCTCCACTTAATGATGTTGGAGTAAAACTTTGGCTGCTATATCCTTGTGCTGTTGCTGTAATAGTTGGTGAACCAGCTGATACATTATTCAATGTATAAGTTCCATCTTCACCTGTAGTAGCTGTTGCACCACCATCTGTAGATACTGTAGCCCCACTAATTGGATTATTAGTTGTAATATCTCTTACAGTACCTTTTACCGTAGCAGTTATATTACTTACAGTTATGCTTTGTGTAGTCACATTTCCAGCAGTATCTGTTGCCTTAAATGTGTAAGTTCCATTAGCACTTACTGTATAATCAGTTGTAGTACTATCTGTAACTACCGTATTATCTGGCTTTGTAATACTTGCTACTGCTACATTATCGCTTGCTGTTGCTGTTATTGTTACTGTACCATTAGTTGCAGTTGTCGGATTTTGTGTTAATGTCAATGTTGGTGGTGTTGTATCTATTATTATATTTACTGTATTTGATTCTGGGCTTACATTTCCTGCTGCATCTGTTGATGTTGCTTTTATTGTATGCGTTCCATCTGCTAAGCCTGTTGATGGTGTAAGTGTCCAGTTTCCAGTTCCGTCTGCTGTTACTGTTCCTATAAGCGTTGTTCCATCATACACATTTACTGTTGAATTAGCTTCTGCTGTTCCGCTTATTGTTGGTGTATTGTTCTTTGTTACTGTATTATTTGCCGGTGTTGTTATCACTGGCGCTGCTGGTACTGTTGTATCTATTGTTATATTTACTGTATTTGATACTGCGCTTACATTTCCTGCTGCATCTTGTTGCTTTGCTGTTATTGGATGTGTTCCATCTGATAGTGCTGTGGTCAATGCAAGACTCCAAGTACCATCTGATTGCGCTAGTGCCGTACCTATTGATGTTCCATTATCATATACCGTTACTGTTGCTCCTGCTTCCCCTGTTCCTTTTATTGTTGGCTTATTGTTATTTGTTATTGTTCCATTTGTTGGTGCTGTTATTACTGGTGCCGCTGGCGCTACTGTATCTATTGTTAGATTTACTGTATTTGATACTGCACTTACATTTCCTGCTGCATCTTGTTGCTTTGCTGTTATTGGATGTGTTCCATCTGATAGTGCTGTGGTCAATGTAAGACTCCAAGTACCATCTGATTGCACTAGTGCAGTACCTATTGATGTTCCATTATCATATACCGTTACTGTTGCTCCTGCTTCCCCTGTTCCTTTTATTGTTGGCTTATTGTTATTTGTTATTGTTCCATCTGCTGGTGCTGTGATTACTGGCGCTGATGGCACTATTGTTAAGTTTACTGTATTTGATGCCCCGCTCACATTTCCTCCTGAGTCAGTCTGAGTTGCTGTTATTACATTTTTCCCATCTGCTAATGCTGCTGTTACAGTCATGCTCCAGCTTCCATTACTGCCTACTGTTGCTGTTCCTATTGTTGTTGTTCCATCATATACAGTTACTGTATCTCCTGCCTGACCAGTTCCACTTATTGTTGGCTTATTGTTATTTGTACTTATTCCATCTGTTGGTGATGTTATCACTGGTGCTGATGGCACTATTGTTAAGTTTACTGTATTTGATGCCCCGCTCACATTTCCTCCTGAGTCAGTCTGAGTTGCTGTTATTACATTTTTTCCATCTGCTAATGCTGCTGTTACAGTCATGCTCCAGCTTCCATTACTGCCTACTGTTGCTGTTCCTATGGCTGTTGTTCCATCATATACAGTTACTGTATCTCCTGCCTGACCAGTTCCACTTATTGTTGGCTTATTGTTACTTGTACTTGTTCCATCTGTTGGTGATGTTATCACTGGTGCTGATGGCACTATTGTTAAGTTCACTGTATTTGATACTGCGCTTACATTTCCTGCTGCATCTTGTTGCTTTGCTGTTATTGGATGTGTTCCATCTGATAGCGCTGTGGTCAACGTAAGACTCCAAGTACCATCTGATTGCACTAGTGCCGTGCCTATTGATGTTCCATTATCATATACCGTTACTGTTGCTCCTGCTTCCCCTGTTCCTTTTATTGTTGGTTTATTGTCATTTGTTATTGTTCCATTTGTTGGTGCTGTAATTACTGGAGGTGTTACATAAATATTCTCAACATCTATAGTTTGTACTGCCACATTTCCTAAGTTATCTGTAGCATATACAGTATAAACTCCATTAGTATTAACATTAAATGTAGATTGTACTGGCGATTGAAGAATTCCATTTGAATTATTGCTTGAAGTCAATGGGTTAATTGTTAAATTTGTACCTCCTGCAGTAAAATAATTTACTGATTGGCTACCACTTGCGTATTTCATTGTTTTAATACTGTTTCCATTACCGTATGCAGTTGCACTAGCTGTTACTACTACATTACCATTTGTTAATGACGTAGGATTTTGAGTTAATGCTAATGTTATTCCTAGGTTATTCGAAATAAATGTAACTGAATTATCTTGAACCGAAGAACCTACATTCCCAGATAAATCAGAATACTGAGCAATCCGAACAGTAATAGGACCATTCGTTATTTCGTCACCACTTGAATCAATAGAAGCATCATTCCCTATATTGACGGTTGCTGTATAATTATTACCAGAAATATTCGTATAAGTTGCATTTGCTACATATCCATTTATTAAAATCTGGGGATTGCCTTGTAAAGCCTCTGATGCAGTAAAATTTACAGTCAGAGTATTCCCTGCAACTGCCTTTTTATTGCTAGTTGAATTGTTAGATACAACAGATAAATTATTAATTGTTGGTGGAGTTGTATCAATTATAAAAGGACCATATAAACCTGAAGTTGTACCTTCCCCACTTACAAATTTAGTAGCAATATAGTAAATTCCATCTTGATTAGGAAATGGAATACCCGAGACATCTCCAAAATATGCTCCAGGTATGGTGCCAGGAGTTGTTGTTTTACTAGAATAAAAATAATTTTGCGGTATATTTGCCCAACTACTACTAAGTGCACTAGTACTGCTTTTACTACTAAATTGATACACTGGGGTAAATGCTGCATTAGTAGGACATCCTTCATACCATTCCATATATATTGGATAATAAGAATTAGCTGTAAGATATATAGGATTATTATCAGTCCTATTAAAAGCGGCTGCAATAGACCAATCATTAACAAATTCTTTCGTTTGACCGTTTACTATAATATATCCATATGCTCCATCATCTGAATTTGCACCTAGATTATAATATCCACTGTTAGGTGGTGAAATATACCCCCAAAATTTCATTGCTTTCCATGCAGCATTCTTACTAGGCGTCATATAATAGTTACTAAAAGGATTCCATACATAATACGTAGAAGTTCTACTTTTTGAAGACCCAGTATAAACTGTTGTGTTTGGTAAAAAAGCTGTACTTCCTGAAACAGTATAGTTTGGTATATCACTTCCTTGAATTGCATTTTGAACAAGCATAGTAGAACTAAGTGGTGTTCCAAAGCTAACGTCTCTTGTCAACTGTGCAGTACTACTAGCAGTACTAGGATTACCTGCATATACATATTGCATAGTGCTAATTGTTCCATTTGGTCCTATATCATTTCCATAAGCAGCTTGACTATTCGGCGCTGGTAAATTTATATTAGTCATTGTTGAATCCTGTGGAAATTGTGGTAGAGTAGTCACGTTACTTGCTTGTACAAA
>Ga0302188_10002559_pt1 | contig 13159 bp, 33 predicted proteins | sample II_Bog_E2_1_FD_198783 | JGI IMG/M metagenome (GOLD analysis project Ga0302188, IMG submission 198783) | Peat permafrost microbial communities from Stordalen Mire near Abisko, Sweden - II_Bog_E2_1 | ecosystem: Environmental > Terrestrial > Soil > Wetlands > Peat | place: Sweden: Abisko... | reverse complement strand
AATGAAGTACCGAGTGATCTAGTTTCGTCGGGTGATATTCTTTGTTTAATAGAAGAAGGATATACATTGTTACAGGAAGCTGAACATATTCATGTTACTGGTTGGTTTATGGCACAATATGCGAATGAAAAAAAAGAATTATCCATCATCATTAACTTGTTAGAAAACAGCCTCACCCGTGGGACTTATACCGAGAGTACAATACATTGTATATCAAGGTATTACACGATTTATAAAGAACTAAAAAAAACCATGAGCTATGGGGTGTTCACCACCAAATAAAATTAGACTTGACAGGATGACGTTTTCGTGTCATTATGTTAAGGAGAGGAAAAGGTTATGAGTTTTGACATCAAATACGGGATCGTCGCAGTTCCCCCCGACTATGAGAAAGATGATAACTGGGAAATTCTACATTTTTGTGCTTATGCAGAAAAGCCGACGAAGGCAGACTTTAAAGGTTTAAAGCAAGAACTTGAGGAAGACGAGGAACTTAAACTTGACGAAGAATTTGTTCTTATTGATGCCCCCGAAGACGTGGTAGAATATTTCAAACAGGCATATAAGGACGCAGAGGCATAAAATGGCATTAGCAGCTTATGGAATTGAAAGTAAGGTTATAAAGTTACCGAACGGCGTTAAGCGGAGGATTCAAATTCGTTCTTCCAGCGGTCGGGCGGCGTGGGTTACGCAGCGTAATGGAAAACTAGTTAATATAGCTGGTAAGGTTTCTCGTGGCACATTTGTTCCTAAGAAAGATTCCGACTTAAAGTGGATCATGGAACAATTCAAACCGCAACGGGACCGGACAAATCCTCCGATGACTCCCGACGAACTTTATACCAAAACTAAAAAAACGTATAAAACGTTGCAAAAAGAAACAACAAAAAAACTTGGCAACACTGTTAGATTTGGTGACGAAATAAAAACCATTCAATACACGCGGAAAACCGTGTTTGGTTATGGAAAAATTTCAATCCATAGCAAATACATTTATGGAATGAATGTTAATGGTGAATTTGTTCCTGCTGCACAATAGGAGAAATAATGAAACCTCACTTACATTGTAAAGGCTCTGCGAAGCGTTATGGCGGCGTTCCTGATGATTACGTAGATATCCACTCATTTATGGATTCTACCAAGTCAGCGCTTGCCGACATACGCCATAGAGCTATCTTACATAATTCATTCGGAATATTCCTCGCTGAAAAAGTTTTTGGAATTACCAGAACTAATTCAGAAGGAAAAGTCTACGCCGTTCGGGATGTTGCTGAAGATCATGTCATTGAAGATTTGGGACGTATCCCTACAATTGAACAATGGGTCAAGAATATGAATATTGAACCGTGGATGGGTGGGCTTCAACGAAAGGATGCCCGTAAAAACATAAAGAAACGTGACATGCAAAAAGAGGAAACAAATGTCTAATATAGAAGCATTGATTACTGAATATGAACATACTAAAAAAGAATTTACTAACAAAATGACGGTTGCATTTAATAAGATGTTTGTGCAGTTTTTTAATGAAAATCCTGCTGTCAAATGCGTTGTCTGGACTCAGTATACCCCATATTTTAATGATGGCGAACCATGCACGTTTAGCGTGGGTGACAAATATGCCTCGACAAGCGAATATGACCATGATACAAGATACGCAGAGGAAATGGAAGGGATTATTATCACTTATAAACCCTCACCATATTATCTTGAGAACTACAACACTAACGATCACTGTCGGTCGGTTGTTGATCAGTGGAATGAGTCTGACAAGGAACTTGGTGAAAGCACCAGAAAATTTATTGATATATTAAACAAAGTTCCTGATGAAATTTATGAAGATATGTTTGGCGATCATATGACTGTAATTGCTACAATTGATGGTTTTGATACAGTCGAATATGAACACGACTAAAGGAATAGTTAAATGTATGGTATCGAAGTTGGGCAGGAATATATTCCTGCCGATGGTAGTAAGAACACGCTAACTGTCTTAGACATAGAAACCTATGCGTATTGTGATGATGTAGTGGTATTTGATCATGATCAAAATAAAGAGCGCCGCATTGATGCTTTTAAATTAGCAATGGTTAGGTACCGCCTAGTGGTAGTGGAAGAAATATCAGAAGAGGTTCGGGCACATAATGCCCGAACCGAGTATGAAGCCGCTATGTGGATGCTTGAACGGATTCAACCTAATGAAGAACATGGGGGCGCGGAATATAATGCCGACGAAATAGCTTTGTTGCGAAAACAGTTAAAGGCTGGAAACGAGGCTGCGCTTAAAGAAATCGAGCGGCGCGGCGGCGTGAAGCTGCACCCGCGAATTGCGGAGGCGCGTAAAAAAGGGACAAATATTTAAATTTAATTTATAAATTTTTAAGTTTGACTATTAGCTGGCGGCGGTGTATGTTATTAGGGAAGGTTGATAGTTATGATGTTTAATGATGAAACGGGCAGTGTATTAAAATATATTAAATCTTGGACAGATGCAATTGCGGCGCAGCCGCAATATGTTCCACTGACTGATTATGCCGAATTCACAGAATTCGAAAAAGAGCTTTATTTTTTCTGCATCGATCATAATATCGATTGGACAAGTCTATACCCCCTCGATATTGGTGGTATTGACTGGCAGGACCAAACATATACTGTCACGTTCACTTATGACAAATCACCGGTACTTGCTACGAATTGTGATGTTTGCGGCAAGCCTTCGGTGGTGTTTGATTCGTGGTTTAATTATTTTCCCTGTGAAGATCATAAACACTTAACCCCTAACCAATATAAAGATGCAAGTGAAAAGGAAACTAACTGATGAGTAATGAAGCAGCATTTGTTATGGGTCAACCAATCATCTGCGTTGATGATGAAGGTGGTGAGAAGTCGTGGATGGGTATTAACCATTTTCCCATCCGTGGCACCAGCTATACTGTTGAAGGTTTTCATGCTTGTGCCGGTGGTGAAATGGGCGTTGTGTTGGCAGAGATATCCGGTCGTGATGAAAAACCAAAAGCACTAACGTTCACGTTTAGGCAGAGTCGCTTTGTCGCGGCGTGAGGAAAAGAAATGACACCAGATATGAAAATTACAATATTAAAACTTAATACGCCAACGGCGACCGGTAGAATTTATACCGAGAAGTCCTTTAATGAAATCCCGAAAAAGGTATATGGGGTTTTGCCGAGCAGTGGGTTCCGTATTGAGATGGATAAAGTTTTTGGCGAAGTGACGGATATTAAAATTGAAGGGGATGAACTGGTTGGGGAATTGAAGATTCTCGAAACAACCCCCTGTGGAAAAATTGTTCAAGATTTATTGGATGATGGTATTGATATTAGTTACCATTCAAGAGGGGTTGGTTTTGATAATAACGATACCCCTACAACTATTAAGGAATATACCCTAACAGGCGTTTCCTTTCAAACAAAACCTAAGGCGGAATGACTATTTCTATTCCTATTCCAGATATTATCATAGCTTTATGTTGGTGGTGGCTCATTGCAGCACTATTTGCGGATTATGAAAGTACAAAGATTTATAAAATAATTAATAAATTGTTGGGTAATGCCGATTTGATTAATGCCGATCTATTATTCAATGAATGGAAAAATATTAGTACGTATAAAAGTACATTGTATAAGATGTTCTTTTTAAGCCGGAAGAGACTATATTCTAAAGAAGCAATTGAACTGATAGAGAGGAACAAATGACTAAGCCATACTTTCCAGAAATCGTGGTAGCAAAACCAGATATATATAACACCCTCGCGACCGCCCGTCAAATTATCTTGAAGATGAGGGAAAATCGCGTTTCTGAGGATGTAATTCTCAGCTTCGAAAAGGATTTTTTCCGCTATGCGGGGGATTATGAAGAGACTGTAGGTTTTTTTAGACAATGGGTGACATTATGAATGAGATTATTGCCGCACTTATTGCATGGAAAGATACGGTGAAAGAGTTGAGAAACGCTACTCCCGCCTCTGATGACTATGAAGCCTTGCAAGACAAGGAAGTAGAATTGAGAGAAAAGCTTTATAAATTAGCATCTGCTTAATTTTAGAGGGCATGATGACAACACGTAGATTTTTTTCCGGGAGACGCCAACTATTATGGTTACCTGATATTATTAGACTTCGGAACACTATGAGGAAAACCCATGTTCATAATGTTGTCTATGAAGGTGTTTTCCGTAGAATGAATTATAGTAGCCTTGAAGCCGAAGGTTTTATTAGCTTTAAAGGGGAAAGACTTTGGGGCAAGGAAGTAGATGGTTACTTTTTACCTAATGATAGTTCATTAAAAAGATGGAAAAGAAGAATCGAGAAGAAAGATAATAAAGGAGTTCTTAGATGAGCAATGTAATTGACATCACTGCTATTCTTAAAAAGCGCGGGGAAGCGCCTTGGCTTTGTCGCATCATTGACCAATGTGAGCATTATTTTGATTGGCTGGAAGATGAATGTATTAAAAATCCCGGACTGACCGGACCATTGAGCCATGTTATGGACTGCCTCAACCATATTGAGGAAGAATGTCTTGAATCCCCGACGTTCTCATACGAGAACGCCAAAGATGATATTGAAAATTGGATGAGCGCCGCCATTACAGAAGCAGAAGCAATACTTAGCGACTATGCCGTATCTCAAGAGAGATGTTGTGTCATTGATCCTGATATAAAAAGATATGATTGGCAAGGGAAAGAAAATGCATAATGAGGCTCGTTTTGCCTAATACAAAAAAGAAATATAAAAAACGTGGCGCGTATGATTATAGACATATGAGCAAGGTGGAGTTTATCTGTTTTGTAGATGATGCAACATCATTATTGAGAAGATTTGATTCTTATAAAGGGAAGAGTGTGGTGTATTGGGAAGCCGCTGGTTCGTATGATGTTGCAAAAGCATTATTAAAATCTTTTATAGATAATACTGTAGTTTCAAAATGTCATATAGATGACCTAAAGAAATATTTGGGAAAGATAGAAAGATTTATGGATAAACACGATGACTGACATAACCAAAGAAACTCAACGCATAATATTAGGATCAGCCGGATTCCAAGTTCCTTTATTTTTGACAGATTTTAATTGGGTAGGCTCGAATACAAATCCATCAAAGCCGCCGTGGCTAGGTAATATAACGCCGTCATAACCCCAGCTGATTAATTCATCAACGCCCCATTTATCATATTCATTTCATCCAGCCGGATTTTGAATGGACACATATAGCTCCATAATAATCCCACCACCGGACGCACCGGTTTCCCCACCTTCGGCTTCATCACGCTTGGACGTAAACCATGTGATGCCACCGGGGGTTTTCTTTTTAGAAAATCTAGTGAACTTTTTATTGGTTGCATGATAGACAACCACCGGCTGACCATTAGCAACCACTTTACTATTGCCGAACCAGTTTTTAAACGCAGGTGAATTTATATCACTAGCCATTTCTAATAATTTAATAACAGATATTAATTTCATCTAGGTATTTAACTGCTTGACTAACTATAGTATATATCTTACACTTAAGGTAAGGATTTAAATCGTGACAAAAAAATCATTCAAGGAGCGTCTAGAAGAAAACCATCCTCCTACCGGAAATTATAAGCGATTATTAGAAATGCCCATGTTAATTCCCCCGGAATCGTTTGGATATGATGGGTCTAACGAAAATGTTTTAGAGGAATTATTAAACAACGTTACAAGCGTATTACAACAAACGCCAGAATATGCTTTATATATAACTGGGACAACCGATAATGGTTATGCGTTTGTTCATAATAAAAAAGACAATACTTTAGATTATTGCTTGAATTATGTAAAGACAACCGAATTTTTCGGAACTGGTGTCACCGTAGCGGTTGTTTGGAATAATTCTAACAGCCCATATACCAAAGGGGTGACTGATTACATTATCTTCAGATTTTTATTAAGAATTCATAAACGGCTTATTAGTGACAGCGCATTTACCGAACAGGGAAAAACGTGGTGGGTTAATCTCATGAAAAAAGCCGCCACTAAAATGAGAATGTATTCAATCTATATATTTTCAAAAGAACATGAAACCGTTGAAAAGTACAATTGGGATGAACCAATTGACATCTGGATAAAAGACAATGCAAGCGCTTGGGGTCCAGAAACAGAGATGACTGATTTCAGATTTATTATAACAGAGGGTAGTTTATAAATGTTTTATATTCCTGATAATATATTGAACGCGCTGCGGAATTGTGGGAGTTGTAACAGCGGTTGAACTAATTTTAACCGGTTTTAAAATCGAGGATTGAAAAATGAAAATAAATGGATTAGATTATAACAAACTGAGAGACATTGTATTAGCATATACCGATGATCAAAAAGCTATCCTTAATAATATTACAACTGTGAAATTATCAGAGGGATGGGAAATGCCGCTTGGTGGCGAACCCGGAAGGTTCCATACCCTAGAAGGGTTGTTGGGTCAGGTTAATGATTTCACGGACCCCGTGGGGACGGTGTGGTATTGGTCGTTTGAGGGGGACAAACCTAATATGACTAGAAGGGTAGTTAAAAGATTAGACGATGGTTGGAAAAATAATCCTAGAAGAAATATCATCGCTGAAAAGTTGGAAGCTATACGTAGGGGTGATTTATAATGACATGTATTGTTGGGATAGTTAAAGATGGTAATGTTTATATCGGAGGCGATTCCGCAGGGGTGTCCTCTGACTATGATAGACATCTGAGAAAAGATAAAAAAGTATTTCGTAATGGTCCTTTTGTTATGGGGTTCACGTCCTCTTTCCGTATGGGACAATTACTTCAATATAAATTAAACGTTCCACGACGCGCAGAATATATTGATATCATGGATTTTATGGTCAATTCATTCGTTGATGCAGTTAGGTTTTGTCTTAAGGATGGTGGCTATTCCACCATTTCTGCCAACACGGAAACCGGAGGCACTTTCCTTGTAGGGTATCAAGGTAGATTATTTCAGATACAAGGAGATTTTCAAGTTGCAGAAACAATAAGTGGGTATGACGCCGTTGGGTGTGGTCAAAGTTATGCGTTAGGTTCCTTATTTACCACTGTTGAATCTGGATGGTCACCGGAAGATAGAATCACTGTCGCGCTGCTCGCCGCCTCGCATCATAGCGCTGGCGTCTGCGAACCATTTTTAATTGAAACATTAAAAGGAAATGAATAATGGTTAAAATTCTTAAAGAAGGTATATTGCCGGGAGATAAAGTCTATAAATCTACTTGTAGACATTGTGACACTGTATTTGAATTTCAGGCAAAAGAAGCAAACCTAGTTGGTGATCAGCGAGATGGTAATTATTATTCTATTAATTGTCCACTTTGTGAGAATATTTGCACGGTGTCGCAATCGCCAAAACCCGTTTTCCGCGACCCGATGGACAGATAAAGAAATGCAGGGTAGGACCGCCATAACAAGTGAGCATTTGTGCTTAATTGATGAAGGTGCCTCTTTAGTAAGGATCGCCATGAAACATCGGGTAGACGATATGATCTATGCGGAAAATTGTGAAAATTGTTATGGCAATCCTGACGGACATCTTGATCAGGACTTAGCGGCGCGTGATGCAGTACAGGATATCATGAATGGCAATCTTAATCAGGAACAACTACAAAAACATGTAGACCATTTAAAAATATATCTTAAAAATTGTTTAGAAAAGGAATAAAGAATGAATATATTTGATAGAATGGAGAGAGTAATAATCAATTCATCTGGATGGAAAAAAGCTTTCACATTAGTAGGTTTTTTTAGCATATTGTTATTAATGGCTTTAATATTTGTGATTTGTGCAATACTATTAATTATACTATTAATTATACATCCCATAGTATTGATGTTAATTTTTTTGCCTATATCTTTTAGTTCTATGGTGTATTTTATATGGCAAGTAGTCACTTATAAAGGAATAAAGAAATGAATATTTTCAAGAGACTAGATAACGCAATACTTACTGACAGACCGATGTGGAAAGATATGTTATTTATTTTAGGGCTTGCCACTATAACGCTCCTACTAGGAGCAATTATAGTTAGTATCATTTCACCAATGTTTTTAGTATTGGTGGCGTTGTGTATAGTGGTTGTTGGAGTAATTTATTTCCTTTATGAAGTGGTTACTGTAAAAGAGGATGATACGCCATGATGGAGAAATCATCTCTCAAATCACTAGCGGATAACGCAAATAGTCTTATTGGAACGGTGGAGAGGCTAGAAACTGCTATGTGGAAAGCCGCCGAAGTAGGGCTTTATTTCTGTGAATTTAGTGTTCCTGAAGCAGTCAGGAAAGAAATTCTAGACCTACTGGGAAAAGCAGGATTTGGAATCGCGTGGAGTGATAATAAATTAAAGATATGGTGGAATCATGTTGACTGAAGAAGAAAAAGAAGTAATTAAGTTATTAGGGGAAGTGTGGAATAAATTCTTAGCTCTGCCTGACCCGCATCCGAGCGATGACGAGGAATTCTGTCACTATATTCATATCTTGCAGCGCCATGTCATGGTCAGACCAACCCGGAGAAACCACCCGGAAATGTTCAAGACAAAGGAATATAAATCACAGATACAGGAAGTGTAAGATATGGAGCGAGTAGAAGGCGCAGTTATATGGGAAACCAAATCCTATAGACTCACGGAATTGGATGACAACACCAAAGGATCGGTTACATGGAAAGTACTCACTACAGGTGAGAAAATAACCTTTGAGATAAGCACTGATGAGGAATGGGCTTTCGTTGAGAATATCATCGATGAGCAATGCAATCAGGAATATTCTTGCATACCCTTGACGGAGACAAAATATGTTAGGTAAATTACCTGTAGAAATAACCGTGATGAACATCAACGAAGAGGTCGAGGAACCCGATTTTGACTTCTCGTCCCCGGAGGATGTTTTAATCTATGTGGAAGAGAGCGAAGGTAATAACCTTCATGGCGAGAACTGGCGCGGTTGGCATATTGAGGATTATACGGTGATTAGCGGCAAGGAGGGAGTCACCGGAGTCGCTTCTTACGAAATGTCCTACGGCGGTGGATTTCTGGATTATACCATAATGGGTATAATTGATTGCCCCAAGAAAGCCGGATATTATGTGGTCGCTGGCATGACCGGATATTATCACAAAGGAGATGGATGGATGACGGATGATGATATGGATTTCTATTTTGAAACCGTGCGTCCCGCCACTGAGGAAGAAATAAAAGAATTTGGATGGGGATAAAATGAAAACATGGTATAAAGCCAAATGTGATAAGCACGGCGTGGCGATGGACTTTTTTGTCAGCAATCCCGGCTGCACCAATCATTATCTCGGTGAATATGATGAGACTATCCAGAAGTTCCTGACCGAGCATTATGCTTGCGATCTGACCATGGGTCATGATGACGATGATCTGGATAAGTTATGGGAAGAAGGCTATGTCGCAGATTATCAACATAACCCCACAATATATATCAGATGCAAATGACTAGTGATGAACTATGTCTGATAGACGAGGCAATGTTTTTAGTTAGATTGTACGAGACGCACACGATAAGCGGAAGACTTCCAAGGGACTTTGGTCAGGTTATCTCTACCAACCAAGTACATAAGGATTATAAATGTGCGCAACAAGCAAATAAGGCATATACCCGCCTTCGTAATAACGATATTGTCGCAAGCGAAGACGTTGGAATTTTGCAAGATTATTTGAAGGAGTTTATAAATGACCCCCAAGGAACTCTGCATCTTGGATGAACTGGTGAGTCTGAATCAATTCTATCGTGCAGTAGAGAATTATAAACAATTAACCCGTAAAATTAAGATTGAAAAGTATGAACTTTCCGGGTTTGATTATGACAAGTGGGGAGAACCCATGATTGATATCTTCCTCAGCTTGCCGGATTATATCAAGGATATTGGCGAACCGGATTGCCCGTGGGATATGGCGGATTTTGAAACCGCCATATCAACCTTGCAGGATGCAAAGAAAAAATTTATATAATTATGTTCTCTACCGTAGGATATTCTACGAGTTTTACATCAGGATCGTTGTAATATTTGAATATAAATTTATGGTAGACCGCGCCATCACTGTCATAAGACAGGGGCAAGCTATGCTCCAAGCATGATTTTACATGGAAACTCATGGTGGAGGCTTTTAAAAACCCATTATGTAGATTAATATGGACCCAATCCCGGAATGTGGCAAGCTTGATAATATTGAAGGTTTCTTCCACTGCCGCCATAGGTTGTTGAACGAGAACGGTGATTTGTTTTTTAACAAACGAGACATCGACAGATTTGACAAGGAAGCAACAACGCGCATAATGCAATTCTTGAGAGATGATCCAATATGGAAGTATAACAAAGAATGGATGAGCCATGATATAGCGGTAATGGAAAAATTTATATAAAATTAAAGTCTTACATACCCCTCGCGATTTTGATTTAAATACCGACATATTGTTTTTCTGTTTATTTTTAAATCTTTAGCTGCTTCATTAATGGTTTCATATAAAATATTTGCTATTTTATATTTGTAATTCTTCCTATCTAAACTCTTTATTTTAGGAGGCGTTCCTATATAATTATAATCTAAGTACTCAGGTAACGCGAGTCTTCTATATATCGTGTTTATATGAACATCTATTTTTCTAGATGCCTCTGCGACCGATGGATATACCGTCCCGTTAATATTAACCGGTTTGCTATTAGAAGTTACATCAATATTCATTGCTTTAATAAATGAGTAATCATTATAATATTGATAACCGGGGAAATTGGGACTTTTGATTCTACAACGGATTGTTTCTTTATTTATTATTAATTTATAAGCAGCATCTCTAACCGAAGGATATTTAATATTGTTAATTAACACTGCTTTTTCCCCACCCTTTGGTGGGGACTTTGCTTTAAATTTTTTTTGTTTTCCTACATAATAGTAGTTTAACCAAAATGCACTGCGAACCCGTCTATGTATTTGTGGCTCGGTAATATTCAATACCCTTACAGCTTGAGCTATAGATGGGTATTCCACATCATCTATTACTATTTGTCGCAATCTGTGATGGATCGGCGGCGCTTTTTTCTTACCAATAAATTCGTAATTTTGAAAATTAGGACTTCTAAGTCTAATAAGAACTGTCCAGCAATTCAAATTTAATTTGATACTGGCGGCTGTTGCCGACACATATTCAATACCATCAATACAAACTGGTTTTGCATTTGTAGAAGAAAATAACTTAGTATTAGCTATTGCTTGATTATAAAACCTATCATCCTTTAGTACATCAAAATGAACTTGCCAAAGTTGTTCTGATATGAATGCTTCCTCTCGGGTAGTATGCTCGGATATTAAAAATGATTTGAATTGGGTTATATCAAGGGTTTTCTCTTCATCTAAAATGTTTTTATATTTCTTTGATCTGACTGATCCAAGATATCCATTTCTTAATTTATTTTTATTAGTACTACCAATATAAAACGGGGGAAGTTTATTTCCAGAATAAACTATCAAATACACACAAAATGGAAGGCTATCATTATTAATATCACCTCCTAAATTTTCGCCGTCGAAGGACAAATAATTCTTGTTTAGATATGCAGGTTCTGTAACGCTATAAATCATTAGTAGAAATATATGACAAAGGTTTTAAAAAACCATAAAATTATATGAAATTTTTTTAAGGTACCATGGGTTTAAAAAGGCTCCTTTTATTTTTTAGGGGTACCCCCTGCTCATGAGCAATTATTCTAAAATTATTTTTTTTAGATACTGTCTTTTTGAAAATATAGACCAATGGTTTTGACGGGGTGGGTATGAGGATTTCGAGAGAAAATGAAAACGATTTCTTAGCCCTCAACACATACCGGCGTATGGAACCACCTTATGGGAAATTATAACATATTTTTTTAACCCCGTCAATAAAAATATTCGTATAAAATAAAAATAAATTTATCGCTTGACAGAGTCCACTAAAACGCTGTCAAGCGATATCTTGCAATAGTCAATGATTCCTTTCTTGCTCGAATTGATCGAACATGCGCGCCACGGTCGCCGCTTCCATGCCTACCTGCCTTGCCGCCTCATTGACCGACAAGCCCTCATCCCAGAGGTGCTTAAGGCTATTGCGCTTCTTATTGCTCATGGTCCTATCCCTTTCTTGTCAATGGGCGCTAGCGCCCTTCCTAATTGATCCTAAGCCCTAGTCATTAAAGGACGTAGAACCGAAACGCGCGATGTTAGCCAAGGCGACAAGCGAACCGTTCGCCTTTACTTCATCGCAATAGTCTTGCTCGATAAAGCAGCCTTGCCGCGCCTTAATGCGCGCCGCCTCATCGTCCCAATGGACGCGCCCGAACTTATCAGGCATTGCCGCATAAGCGCCGACATAGACGCCGCGCGCTTGCGCCGTCTCATATCCGGCGCAAATGCTTTTCAGAAAGCTTGCGCTGTAGCCGATACGATCGCCGGGATTCAGTTTGCTCTTTTTCATTTGAAAGCCTCATTAGATGGACAGGGAAGCCCAAGGGCAGGTTTTGAGGATATGGGGCGCATCATCCTAGCGCCCCATATCAAAGCCCCTGCCTAGGCGGCGCGTTCCATCATCGCAGCATCATCGCAGCATCATCGCGCGCCGACTTGGCGATAGCCGTTTCACCCATAAAATCAAGCGCCTTTTTGGCAAGGCGCATTGCGTCGAAAATGAACTTTTCGTCTTTCTCAAGCTTTTCTAGCCAAGAGCCAATATAGGCGGCAGACCGTGAGTCCACATTGTCGATTCCATATTCGGCGCAAAGTATAGCCGAACCAAGTTCTGCGACTAATTCTTCGAAAGCATATTCTTTGCTTCCAAAGCGCCCGGATTGATCGCGCTTGCAACGGTGTCCCGCGCCGGTCCAATGCGTCAATTCATGAGTCAACGTAGCGAAATGCGCCGCCTCGGAAGTAAAGGACTCGGCATCGGGCATTTCGATATGGTCAAGGGCGGGCGAATAGCAGGGCATGGCGTGACCATGCGAAACACGCGCGCCCAAGGCGTCGATTAATTCCGCCGCGTTTTCCGGCAACTTGCGTTCGGATTCGGGCAGAAGCTTGGACAATTTCGCCGGATCAATGTTTTCGCATTGCGAAACATGAAAGACCGAAAAGAACTTGAG
>Ga0302188_10002555_pt1 | contig 13170 bp, 24 predicted proteins | sample II_Bog_E2_1_FD_198783 | JGI IMG/M metagenome (GOLD analysis project Ga0302188, IMG submission 198783) | Peat permafrost microbial communities from Stordalen Mire near Abisko, Sweden - II_Bog_E2_1 | ecosystem: Environmental > Terrestrial > Soil > Wetlands > Peat | place: Sweden: Abisko... | reverse complement strand
AAAAACTCATCCAGCCCCACGTCCAATATTGGACAATACCTGTTTTCCAATTTGAAACTGCAGTTTTAGTTTCTGGTTGAAATCCAAAAAAGCGAAGAGCGAAAAAGAACAAGAAGATGAAAACAAATCCCAAAACAAACCGCAATAAAAACCCAATCGTTTGGTACTCCATAGATAGAACAAAAACAGTATCGACCCAAATAAAAAAATAAGTGAGAACCCAAAGATTTTGGACAACTCCGGGCGATAAAGCGGGTATCCATTCCATCATCAGCGCGCCTAATAAAGCGCAGACTAACGCGGAACCAAAAATCAACGCGTCAATACGGCCAATCCACAAAGGATTATCAAACCCATTCAACGCAATCCACCCGTGGGGTTCTTTGGCGATGGGAATAGTAAAAATAAACAGGCAATAAACCGATAGGGTTAAGGCCAAAAATAAGAACATTTCAAAACAATCTTTAACTTTGTAAGGCAATTGGCGGACCATCCTGACGAAAAGTACATTTAATATCTTTAGCTTCTATCGGATATTTTATTATAATTGACGGCATCAAACCTTAGGTGGCAAACATGAAACAAAAATGGTCTAAAGAAATTATCATCGAGATGATCAAAGACTTTAAGAATCAAAACATTGATCTTTCGGCAGGCTACATCTCAAAAAATCATGTTTCGCTTTTCACCGCAGCCTCCTCTCGTCGGTATTTTAATAGCTGGGCAAATGCCGTTAGAGAAGCGGGGATTAATTACGATCAAATTCTTGATGAAGGAAAATTCCGCAGACGCAGTAAATTAACAAAATGGTCAAAAACTCAGGTTTTAGACGAAGTGAAAAGCTCTCAATCTTTAAATCTTTTGACAACTTATCGGGATCGATTGGCTCTTTATTCGGCGGCACGGCGTGAATTCGGAAGTTGGAAACAAGCGCTTGCTGAAGCAGGGTACAAACTAACAAAAGGTTCCAATAAAAACGCAAACCGAATTATTAGTGAAGCAACCAATTTTTCTGGAGAAGTTAAAAACGTTCTCAGCCAAAATGAAAAAACTCGCGAATAAGGCTTAAAGCAATAAACAATTTAAAAGAACCAAACCACAATTGTCTTTTAATTTTATATTAATTGATTTTTCAGAAACGACAAGCCAAAGCCAAAACAGGGCTGTTTTGTTCCATATAGGCGATTGGTTTTAATCCATGTTCAGCGTCGTAATCACTGGCTGCCGTTGGCGCATGCGCCATGTCTACTACCCATAAAAGCGTAAATGCCGCAATCCCGCCCCAAATCATATTTGTTCCGACAGTTCCCGCGTTCTGGCTATTCCCCAATATTCCACCAGAAAAAGTTGTCGTGTCAGATTCAATCAGAATGCCGCATCCTATCGATAACAACGACACAACTTCTCCGGTTAAAAGAACATCCCCTGTTAATTGATCATTAGCGTAAAAGTGGCCGTAACCATGGATCAATATGCCCGGAAATAAAGCTTGTAAGAACGCCTTATTGGGATCTTTGTAAAAATAATTTTGATGATTGGTTTCAAGTCCGCCGGATAAATCTATATCACCATTCTGTGCCAATACAGTTGATGCTATAGATAGAGAAAATAAAAACGAGAGGATGAGGAAGATTTTAAGTGAAATATTCTTCATAGAGAATCCTTCATGAAAATCACAAATAATTTGATCGAGAGCCATGCTAATTTTAGCTCTTGCGGACTTCCTCAAGAAGCGGGCGTTACTTCTTTCGACTTTTTCTTCTTAGTCCCAACAACCTCTTCAGAAATCGTCTCAATTGCTTCCGTTTTTTCTTTTTTGTCAGCTATGGGTTCTGTCGATTTTTCTTCAGTTGGCCGATCCACCAACTCCAAGAAAACCATATCCGCTCCATCACCCGCGCGATAACCCAATTTCAATATACGGGTATAACCACCCTTACGTTGAGAATAGCGATAGATCAAGGTTTTAAACAATTTATTGACAACATCACGTTCTCTTACAAAACCAAGAACATCTCTTTTAGATGCCAGAGTTTCTTTTTTCGCGAGAGTAATCATTTTTTCAGCATAACGGCGTACTTCTTTTGCACGGGTTTTAGTAGTCTTAATTCTCTCGTGCTTAAACAGCGAAGTGACCATGTTTCTGATCATCGCACGACGGTGAGAGGGTTGAACCCCTAAACGGCCATGATGTGCTTGGTGACGCATTATAGACTCCTAATCTTAAACGTTTGCTTCAACACGAACTGAGGATACCGGCTTACCTTTGGCTAAAATAGAATCAACATCAGTTCCAAAAGAAAGACCCATTCCGCCCAATATTTCCTTGATTTCATTCAAAGACTTACGGCCAAAGTTTTTATATTTCAACATATCGGATTCGCTTTTACGAACCAGATCTCCAATAGTTTTAATGTTAGCCGTTTTTAAGCAATTCGCCGATCGAACAGACAATTCCAGTTCTTCAACGCTTTCACTCAAAAGTTCACGCATTCTCTCTTCTTCTTCGCTCATAGAGTCATCTTGCTGAATTGGTTCTTCCTCAAAATTAATGAAAATTTGCAAGGAATCGCGCAATATTTTAGAAGCGTGCGCCAAAGCATCTTCGGGATGAATGCGTCCATCCGTCGAAATCTCAATAATGAGCTTGTCGTAGTCTGTCATTTGGCCAATACGAGCCGACTCAACAGAATATTTAACCTGAGTGACTGGAGTAAATACGGAATCCACCGGAATTACTCCGATAGGCTGTCCTTCACGTTTATTACGTTCAGAAGGAGAGTAACCGCGGCCATCGGCCACTTCGATTTCTAAATCTAAAGCAGCATCATCTTCGGTTAAGGTAGCAAGATGCAATTGTGGATTTAAAATTTCTACGTCAGCGTCACCTTGGATATCAGCGGCCACAACATTACGTTCACCTTTCACAGACAAACGCAGAGTTTTCGTTCCAGGCTTAAATAATTTAATTTTAAGTTCTTTAAGATTGAGAATAATTTCCGTTGTATCTTCAACCACACCAGAGATGGAAGAAAATTCGTGAGAAACACCCTCGAATTTAACGGAAGTAACCGCAGCACCCGTAATAGAAGAAAGAAGAATACGGCGTAAAGAATTACCGACCGATTGACCATAACCTCTTTCAAAGGGCTCTGCGACAAACTTTCCGTAAGTCGAGGTTAAAGTTTCCTTTTCGTAATCCAAAAATTTTGGAATTTGAACATTTCCGATTTGCATGATGCCTCCCGCGATAATAACCCCCGTAGGGGCCTAACTCTTCTATTTCCAGCTAACTTATTTTGAATACAATTCCACAATCAGCTGCTCTTGAACCGGCAGAGCAATTTCATTTTTCGTCGGAACTTTCTTAAACGTACCCGACAAAGCTGTTGTATCGACTTCCAGCCACTCCGGAACACCACGCTTTTGCAACATTTCTAAAGAGCGCTTGACGCCCGGATTTTCCTTGAACCTGTCTGAAACAGCGATTTTTTCACCGGCTTTCAAAGAATAAGAAGGAATATCAACCTTTTTACCATTTACCAAAATCATTCCATGACGAACAACTTGACGGGCTTGTCGGCGAGATTCAGCAAATCCCAAACGAAAGACTGTGTTATCCAAACGTTGTTCCAACAATTGGAGAAGCGTTTCGCCTGTTACACCCTTTTTGCTGGCTGCAATCGAAAAATACCGGCGGAATTGTTTTTCCAAAACTCCATAAATACGCTTAACCTTTTGTTTTTCACGCAATTGTAAACCGTATTCCGTATCTTTTTTCCGTCTTTGCCCATGTTGTCCGGGAGCATAACCCCGACGTTCAAAGGCGCACTTTTCCGTTTCGCAACGGGTACCCTTTAAATAAAGCTTCATGCCTTCGCGACGGCAGATACGACAAACAGATTGAATACCCATTCAGCAGCTCCTTTATACGCGCCGGCGCTTAGGCGGCCGGCAACCATTATGAGGGACAGGTGTAACATCTTTAATAAGAAGAATTTGCAAACCACATGTTTGAATAGCTCGAATAGCCGCTTCTCGTCCCGAACCAGGACCCTTGACATAAATTTCAACCGCTTTCATCCCGGCATCAACAGCCTTCTTACCAGCCGTTTCAGCGGCAACTTGAGCGGCAAAAGGCGTCGATTTACGACTTCCTTTAAAATTAACCGAACCAGCTGAGGACCAAGCCACTACATTCCCTTTTCCATCCGAAATGGTCACCAAAGTATTATTAAAGGTACATTGAATATGAACCACACCATTGCGAGGAGCTTTTTTTCCTTTTTTTGCTCCAGCAACCTGGGTTGCTTTTTCATCTTTGGTTTCTATTTTCGCTTCAACTTTTTCAGCCACTCTTTTTCTCCTTAAAACTAATTAACAAAAAAATAAACTTTGCTTCCCAATTAATAAAAAAACTTTATTCTTCTTTTTTACGGCCACTACCCGCCGTCTTTTTGGGCCCTTTACGTGTTCGCGCGTTCGTTTTTGTGCGTTGTCCTCTAACCGGCAAACCTTTTCGGTGGCGACTTCCGCGAAAGGTTCCCACATCAATTAGTCTCTTAATATTCATAGAAACTTCACGACGCAAATCACCTTCTACTTTTATGTTTTCGGCATTAATCGTGGTTTGAATACGCCCCACTTCATCGTCCTTTAAATTCTTAACGCGAATATCCGGATTTACACCAGCTTTCACCAAAATCTTTTTGGACAAAGACGGCCCAATACCGTAAATATAGTTTAAGGCAATTTCAATGCGTTTCTCTTTTGGTAAATCAATTCCTGAAATACGAGCCATATTCTCTCTCCTTATCCCTGGCGCTGTTTGTGCTTGGGATTGGTACAAATCACTCGAATTACCCGCTTACGGCGGATCACTTTACATTTATCACAAATCGGCTTAACCGAAGACCGAACCTTCATTTTGAAATCCTTCCTTAGTTACAATTGCTTCACTTAAACCGGTAAGTAATTCTTCCCCTATTCAAATCATAAGGTGAAAGCTCCACCGTTACCCGGTCTCCAGGAAGAATCCGGATGAAATTCATCCGCATCTTTCCTGAAACATGCGCTAAAACAACATGCTTGTTTTCCAATTCAACTCTAAAACTAGCGTTCGGCAGAGCTTCAATAATAATTCCCTCTACCGAAATCGCATCTTCCTTTGGCATATGCCTCCAAAATCTTCACCTAAGGGCTTTAATTGACCCTCGTCAAGTTTTCCGGCCCATTCGCCAATATGGCAATAGTGTCTTCAAAATGGGCGGAGAATTTACCATCTTTTGTTACAACTGTCCAGCCATCCTGTAAAACCTTTACTTCCTCAGTTCCCATGTTCACCATAGGTTCCAAAGCAAGGCACATACCTTCAACAATCCTGGGCCCTTGGTGAGGCCTGCCATAATTGGGTACCTGAGGATCTTCGTGCATAGCCTGCCCAATGCCATGTCCTACATAATCCCGAACCACATAAAAACCATTACTTTCAACGTATTTTTGAATTGCATTCCCAATATCGGAAACTCGATTTCCAATCCGGCATTGATCAATTCCCTTGTTTAACGACTCAAAGGTTACTTCTAACAACTTTTCTATAGTCTTATCTACTTTACCTACTGAAAAAGTACGGGCTGAATCACCGCAATAGCCTTTGTAATAAGCTCCTATATCAACCCCTACAATGTCCCCTTCTTCCAAAACACGCTTTCCAGGAATTCCATGAACCACCTCATCGTTAATCGAGGCACATATCGTAGCCGGATACCCGTGATATCCTAAAAACGCAGGAACACAATCATTCTTTTTAAAAAACTCATTGGCGAATTTATCAATGTCTTGAGTTGTCACACCCGGTTTTATTCGAGCCCTAATTTCCACTAGTGCCTGACCGACAATCTTTCCACTAATCCGCATCAATTTTATTTCAGCTTCAGATTTTATTGTTATCACTAAACTTTCGCCATTTTCTCCAATGCCGCAAACACTCTCGCCAAAGCCTCGTTATAAGGACCTTCACATTGAACAGGTCGAAGTAGATTTTTATTCTTATAAAACTCTATAAGCGGTTCTGTGTCTTTTTGATAAATCGCCAAACGATTCAGAATGGTTGCTGGTTGGTCGTCTGGTCTTTGTATTAAATTATGGCCGCATTTATCGCAAATTCCTTCCTGTTTCGGTTTCATCGTAGCAATATTGAAAGTAGCGCCACAATTTGTACAAACACGGCGTCCAGTCAATCGCGAAAGAATTGTTTCTTGGCTAATCTCTATTTTAATAACACCGCTTAACTCAATGTTCATTTGGTGAAGCATTAGATCTAAACTATTAGCCTGCGTCACAGTTCTTGGAAAGCCATCTAAAATAAAACCATTAACCGCGTCAGGCTCTTGAATTCTTTTATGAACCATTTCGATAACCATTTGGTCCGGAACCAGTTGCCCGTGTTTCATGAATTCATGGGCCTCTTTCCCGAGCTCCGTACCTTCCTTAACCTCGGCCCGCAGCATATCTCCCGTGGAGACTTGTGGAACTTTATATTTTTTTATTAGCTCGGCTGAATAAGTGCCCTTACCCGCGCCTGGTGCGCCAAAAAGTCTAATTCTTATCAAAACGCGCTCCGACCCTTCAGACGTCCCTTTTTCATAAAGCCCTCATAATGTCGAGTTAATAAATGGGATTCGATTTGCTTCATCGTGTCCAAAGAAACACCTACAATAATCAAAAGGGATGTTCCGCCGAAATTGAATTGTATGTGTAAGTTTCTCGCAATAATTTCTGGAAAAATCGCAATCGCGCAAACCGCCAAAGCACCCCAAATGGTTATTCGAGTTAATGTCTTATCGATGAATTCAGCCGTTGGTTGTCCAGGACGAATGCCGGGAATAAAACCGCCATATTTTTTCATATTTTCAGACAAGTCAATGGGATTAAATGCAATTGCTGTATAAAAATAACAAAAGAAAATAATCAAAAACGAATAAATCACATAATAAAAATACGCACCCGGCGATAAGTTGGTAACTATAAAATCAAAAAAGCTATAAAACCAACTATCCGGCGAAACAACCGATTCCAAATAACGGGCAATCTGAGAGGGGAAAATTAAAATGGAGGAAGCAAAAATAACGGCGATCACACCGGAATAGTCAACTTTTAACGGCAATTGAGTTGATTGACCTTTAAATACTTGACGTCCGACAACACGAGTCGCGTATTGAACTGGAATTTTGCGAGCTCCTTGTTGCAAAACAACAATGAAAGCAATCGTTAAAAGCGTGAAAACAGAAAACAAAATGAGAGAAAAAAGATTAATTTGGTTAATGGAAAACATTCTATAATTTTGTGCCAACTGCGCCGGAATTCCTGCCACAATGCCCGCAAAAATAATAAGGGACATTCCATTTCCAATTCCATACTCGGTAATTTGTTCACCTAACCACATGATAAAAATAGTTCCCGTAGTCAAAGCTAAAACCGTCATAAATTGAAACCCGAGACCCCAATGATAAATATAGTTTCCATTACCGAAAGAATGTAAGAGATAAGTCGTTCCCAGACCTTGGACGATGCATAATCCTACCGTACCGATACGGGTATATTGGGTAATCTTACGGCGGCCCATTTCCCCTTCTTTCGATAATTTTTCCAATGTCGGTATAACTGCTGTTAAAAGCTGAAGAATGATGGACATACTGATATAAGGCATTACACCCAAAGCGAAAATGGAAGCCTGTTTTAAAGCTCCGCCGGAAAAGGTATTTAGAAAACCCAGAACCCCACCCGATGTTTGTTTCCCCAAGAAAACTGCCAAAGAAGTTACATCCACGCCCGGAACAGGCACATGAATGCCAATGCGATAGACCAACAAGATCGCAAAGGTAAATAAAACCCTGTTTTTTAGTTCTTGAACTCGAAAGATGTTCGCAAAAGCTGAAAGCACTTACACAACCTCCGCGGTTCCGCCAGCAGCCTTGATTTTTTCAAGAGCCGAAGCGCTAAACGCGTGAGCTTTCACGGTAAGTTTATTTTTCAATTCGCCATTTCCCAAAATTTTAACGCGATCTCTTCCGCCAACAAAACCTTTTTGTTTCAGTTCAACAGGCGTAACAGTAGAACCGTTTTCAAATTTCCCTAATTGCTCAAGGTTAACTACGTCGAAAACAATTTTACCAATACTTTTAAAACCCCGAATTGGCAGTTTGCGATAGATGGGTGTTTGACCGCCTTCAAATCCAAGACGAACTCCGCCGCCCGTGCGAGAATTTTGACCTTTATGACCGCGTGTAGCCGTTTTTCCATGGCCCGATCCAGGACCCTTACCGACAATTTTACGGCGCTTCACGGAACCCCGTGCGGGTTTTAATTGAGTAATTTTCATAGTCTTAACCTTACTTTTTTATTTCAACAAGATAACCAATTTTTTCAACCATACCCCGAATAATAGCTGTATCCGGGCGAACAACAGTTTGTCGAATCTTCCGTAAGCCTAAGGCTTCCGCGATTCTAACGTGCTTAGGTAAACGGCCGCTTAAACTTTTAACTAATTGAATTTTTAATTCGCTCATGACTTAGCAACTCCCGTTAAACTTTCAACCGTTTTACCGCGTAAAGCAGCTACTACTTCCGGTGATCGAATCGCACGCAAACCCCTCAGCGTGGCCTGCACCACATTAAATACATTGTCAGACTTAATGGACTTGGTAAGAATATCCGTTATTCCGGCCATTTCACAAACAGCTCTCACACCGCCGCCCGCGATAATACCTGTACCAGGAGCGGCCGGCCGCAGCATCACTCGAGATGCTTTGAATTCGCCGATAATCTCGTGGTATAGAGTCGTTCCTTTTAAAGGTATGAAAATTAAATTTTTCTTAGCATCATCCACCGATTTACGAATGGCATCCGGAACTTCACTAGCTTTACCCGTCCCAATTCCGACATGACCGTGACTGTCACCAACTACAACCAGAACAGAAAAACTAAACCGTCTTCCGCCCTTGACAACCTTTGCCACACGGTTGATATGGATAACTTTTTCTTTTAGATCAAATTTCGATGCATCAATACGCGCCATATTTTTCCTTATTCTTTAAAATTCCAAGCCATTCTGGCGAGCTGCTTCGGCCAGAGCCTTAATGCGACCATGAAATATATAGCCTCCACGGTCAAACACAACTCTATTGACTGACTTTTCTTTGGCTAATTTTGCGATTTGAACACCAACCGCTTTTGCCGCTTCTACATTACCGCCAAACTTCACCTTGCTACGCAAATTGGTATCAAAGCTCGCAGCCGAAACAATAGTGATGCCCTTTATGTCATCCACAATCTGAGCGGTTATATTTTTAGCGCCACGATGAACTACTAAACGGGGTCTTTCGGTCGAACCAGTTAGTTTCTTGCGAATTCTTGTGTGACGACGAATACGTTTGATATTTTGATGTTCCAACGCCATCTAGAAACTCCTAAAACTTATTTAGCTCCGGTTTTGCCGGTAGCTCCCGTCTTACCAACCTTCTTACGAACATATTCACCTGAGTACCGAATACCTGTTCCCTTATAAACTTCAGGAGGTTTCACTCGGCGAATTTTTGCCGCCATTTCACCAACCAAGTACTTATCCACACCCTTAATTGTCAAAAACGTTTGTTTTTCTATATCAACCGTAATTCCTTTGGGTAATTCCATCACTACGGGATGGCTGAAACCTAAAGACATAGTCAATTTCCCTTTATCCAGAGCGGCACGGTAACCCACGCCTTGAATTTCGAGCTTTTTTTCAAATCCCGCCGAAACGCCTTTGAGCATGTTTTTAATCAAAGCATGCGTCAACCCGTGACTGGCATTTAACGCTTTTGCTTCAACATCCGCGTTTTCAATCGGCATTACATAAAGAGCTTTCTCTTTAACATCCAGCTTCAAGCCGGGCATCATTTCATGATTTAAGGAACCCTTAGGCCCTTCAACCATAACTTTTGCTCCATCTGTCTTAATTTTGACGCCTTGCGGAATCTCAATTGGTTTTTTGGCAATTCGCGCCATGACTTCTCCCTTAAACTCTCAAATAATTAATGAACTAAACAAAGAACTTCGCCGCCAACACCCTGCAACCTGGCTTGTTGATCCGTCAAAATTCCTTTAGAAGTAGAAATAATTGCAATTCCTAAACCGCCGATAACTTTCGGAACCTTTGACTTACTCGAATATACCCGACGACCAGAACGGCTTGTCCGAGTAATGTTGGTAATAACTCTTTCTTTCTTATCGCCATACTTCAACGAGATTCGAATTGAAGAAGGCTTACCTTTATCTTCAACCACTTTATAATTCTTAATAAATCCCTCTTCTGAAAGAATCCTGGCGATTTCCATTTTTAATTTCGAATAAGGCACATCAACCTTCTCCTTAAAAACATGATTCGCGTTTCGAATTCTTGTTAACATATCTGCAATTGGGTCCGTCATGGACATATCAGTAGTCTCCTTAGAGCTTACCAGCTAGCTTTGATTACGCCGGGAATTTTACCCTCGCCAGCGAGATTTCTAAAACAAATACGGCACATACCAAACCGCCTCAAAAAAGCTCGGGGGCGGCCACAAAGATTACAACGGTTATAAGCTCGCACCTTAAACTTAGGCTTGCGTTTTTGCTTATTGACCAAAGATTTCTTAGCCATAACTCTCCTAATTATTTCTAAAGGGCATGCCAAGCAACTTCAACAATTCCCTGGCTTGCTCATCATTATTAGCGGACGTAGCAAAAGTAATATCCATCCCATGAATAAATTGAACACTGTCAAAGTTAATTTCCGGGAAGATAATCTGTTCTTTTAATCCTAGCGTATAATTTCCTCGTCCATCAAACGAACGCGTGGGGACTCCTCTAAAATCGCGAACACGTGGGAAGGTCACCATAAAAAGGCGTTCCATGAATTGATACATCCGGTCACCACGCAACGTAACTTTCGCACCTAGCGGCTGATTTGCCCGAAGCTTGAAATTGGAAATAGCTTTTTTAGACTTTGTAATCGCAGGTTTTTGCCCAGTAATTGCAGTTAATTCCTCGACAGCCATATCCAACAACTTAATGTTGTTTTCGGAAGCCGCTTTCCCGACGCAAACGTTGATTACAATTTTTTCGACCTTTGGAGCTTGCATGATATTTTTAATATCAAACTTTTTCATCAAGGCCGGAACAATTTCTTTGCTATACTTATCTTTCAAAATCGTCGCCATCTTACTTTTCCTTATCCAAAATTTCGCCGCATTTTTTACAAACACGAGTTTTTTTACCGCTCGACAAAATTTTATGAGAAACCCGAGTAGCTTTTCCACACTTCGAACAAACAACCTGTAAATTAGAGACGTGAATAGCAGCTTCCTTCTCAACAATACCACCTTGCGTCAATTCTTGATTGGGACGAGTATGCCTTTTAACCATGTTAATTTTTTCAACTAACACTTTTTCTGTCTTGTTAATAATTTTAAGTACGCGGCCTTTTTTACCACGGTCTTTGCCGGCCAAAACCACGACTGTATCTTCACGGTGAACATGCATAACTTACAAAACCTCCGGCGCCAGGGAAATAATCTTCATAAAATTCTTTTCTCGTAATTCGCGCGTAACCGGTCCAAAAATACGGGTTCCTCGCGGATTCATTTGATCGTTAATAATAACTGCAGCATTTTCGTCAAAACGTACCGTTGAACCATCCGGACGGACAAAAACTCGTCTTTGACGAACCACAACGGCCTTAACCACTTCACTTTTTTTAACACCGCCCCCAGGAATAGCTTCTTTTACGGCGGCTACGATAACATCGCCGATACCAGCGTAACGACGCTTAGTACCCCCCAGAACATGAATGCACATAATTCTCGTGGCACCGCTATTGTCCGCAACATTTAGCATTGTTTGAGGCATGATCATAATTTAGCCTCCTCAATCGCCACTGCTTTTTTGACAATCTTTACTAGACGCCAATGTTTATCCGCACTAATGGGTCTTGTTTCAGCGATTAAAACAACATCCCCTTTTTGAGTTTCATTTTTAGGATCATGAATTTTAAATGTACTGCGTTTACGAATCAGTTTTTGATAAAGAGGATGCTTTACTAAGCGCTCAATCGCCACCACGGCAGTTTTATCCATTTTCCTACTGACAACCACCGCAGTTTTCACCCTAGTTAAGGGTTTTGCATTATCCGATGACATAACGTCTCCTCATGAGGCCTTAGAGCCTTTTTCTTTTTCCCGAAGAATAGTTTTTAAACGAGCCACATGGCGCCGAGCATCCCTAATTTTCATAGGATTCTCCAACTGCTTTGTAGATAGTTGAATTTTTAAGTTAAAAAGCTCTTCTTCTTTAGTAATCAGTTGTTGTTTCAACTGTTCAACATCCAATTCACGAATTTCTTTAGATTTCATTAAACACCTCCCATTTGGGTGCGAGAAAGATACTTTGTGCGAACAGGTAATTTGTGCGAAGCCAATTCAAAAGCTTCTTTTGCCACATTTTCAGGACAGCCGCTCAACTCAAACAAAATCCTTCCCGGTTTCACTCTGGCCGCCCAATGATCCGGTGAACCTTTTCCACCACCCATACGAACTTCAGCCGGTTTACGCGTAACAGACTTATCTGGGAAAATACGAACCCACAATTTTCCAACACGTTTCATATGCCGGTTGATTGCTACACGCGCGGCTTCAATTTGACGATCAGTTACATAACTCGCATCCAATGACTTTAAAGCGTATTCACCGAAAGCAAAAGCAGCTCCGTTTTTGGTTTTACCCCGCATACGCCCCTTCATCGTCTTGCGATACTTAACTCGTTTTGGCATTAACATGATCTAATTCCTCAATATTCGATTAAGCTTGGTTTGGCTTCGTTACAGCAACTTTACGTTCCCGTGGAGCTATTTTTGGTTTCGGAACAACAATCTCTTCTTGTTTGTCTTTCGCTCCAAAAATCTCTCGCTTAAATACCCAGCACTTCACACCAATTTTTCCATAGGTCGTGTTTGCTTCAAAAAAACCATAGTCAATGTCCGCTCTTAGTGTATGAAGAGGCACCCGACCTTCACGATACCATTCAGTTCGGGCAATTTCAGATCCGGCTAAACGTCCGGCACACATGATTTTAATTCCTTTAGCCCCGCCATCCATC
>Ga0302188_10002550_pt1 | contig 13184 bp, 9 predicted proteins | sample II_Bog_E2_1_FD_198783 | JGI IMG/M metagenome (GOLD analysis project Ga0302188, IMG submission 198783) | Peat permafrost microbial communities from Stordalen Mire near Abisko, Sweden - II_Bog_E2_1 | ecosystem: Environmental > Terrestrial > Soil > Wetlands > Peat | place: Sweden: Abisko, Stordalen... | reverse complement strand
TTCAAACTTTTCTTCGATCGCCAAAATGCTCCTTTTCTACTGCGCAAGAAGGTTTCAGCACCGTCTTGCGCGCCGGTGCGGCGTCCATCGCAGCGCGCATAAGGCATTTTCCGGCAGAATTCCGGAAAACAGGCGCATCTGCACGCGAACCTGCGGTCACCCGCATAAAAAGCGGCTTCAGGGGGTTGCTCGGAACAGGATGACAAGCGCTTCAGGATTCACCTGGTTCGCCCGCGAGCCATGGCTCATAGATGGGGCAGAGGGGCGCGCATCCGCACAGAGACTCTTAGGATACCACTACTTAGCCCTGCTTCTCCAACAAAAATCCGGGGCCAAGCCAGAAAGTTTCAACCAACCGCGCAGCCGGACCGGGGCCATTTTGTCTTCCGTCCGCTCCTGCTTCTGTTTATTTGACGTGGAAAAACAGAATTTGACGCAGGATTTCGCGCCCCGGCCAGGCTGGAGCGCGGATCAAGGAGTACCAGGTTCTTCAAGGAGAGCCTTTATATCTCTTTTCCCGTGGAGTATCGCGACGACCTGCAACGGCTTCGTTTCGGGACGATAGACCACGAGAAAGTTGGGAAACCGGGTGACCGCCCAGAATCGAACTGGCAGTAGTGTAATTTCGCTTCGTTTGGAGCCGAGCATGGGGTGTCGGGCCAGGCTGTTACAGGCTGAAAGAATCGCCGATTCCACGCGATTTGCCGCACTCAAATTGTCTTCCGCGATGTAATCCCAGATGTCGCTGAGATCGTTGAGCGCCCTGGGGGTGAACTGGTACGGAGTGGGCATCGCTCAGGCAATGCGCCGTTTTGCCCTGCGGTCCGCAAGAAGCTGGACGGCCTGCTCGGCGTCTATGAGTTCGCCGCGCTCCGCTTGTTCAAACCCCTCGGCGATCTGGGCGGCAATGGCTTCTTTGCCTGCCTGTATCCAGTCGTCATTCCGATACTGCTCTTGAATGACTGAGAAAGCCTGATCCAACACCTCTTCCGGGCTCATGCCAGAACGGGAAGCCCGATCGAGGAGCTTCTGCTGCGCGGGTTTGAGTTCAAGGATCATGGAAGCTCCTGCAAATGCAAAACACGCCCTATCCGTTCATTATGAACTCATCGGAGAATTTGCGGAATGATTCCCTGCAACTACCGCTCCGGCGGCCTCTGGTTGTGCAACTGGCGCAGCGCGCGGTCCAGATCGAGCTTTTGCTGGGTCAGCAGGGCCAGCTCGGCAAAGTCGCCACGGCGCTCGGCCTCGGCGATCAGCGCGCGCAGGTCGCGCTGGCGGCTCTCGATGGCCCGCTCGTGAATCTCCTGGATGGCGCTCTGGACCTCGGTCTCCTCGGGCGGCTTGGTCTCGGCCAGGAGCGTCTCGGCCAGCAGAGCTCGCTGGGCTTCGTCTTCGACCACATCCATGGGGTCGCGAGATTGCCGGACAGCGAGAGCCTGGAGGGCTGCGAATGCTCCAAGATGTTCAAACCACGATGGTTGTTCTGAAAGCGCCTGAATGGCTAGCCGCCGCGAACCGCCGAACTCCGGATCGTCGATGGCCAGGGCGCGGAGCAGGACCCGCTCGACTTCGGTGAGGGCTGTCGTGTTGGTCTCGATGTGATCGCGGCGGCGGAGAGCGGCCTGGCGAAGTTCCTCGCGCAGGACGGCCGAATCGATGCCCAGCTTCTGCGCGGCGTCGGCGGCAAACTGGTCGCGAGCGAGCTTTTCAGGCAGGCGGCGAATGTGCGGCAGCAGGTAGTTCATCGCCTTGACCTTCTGCTCAGAGCTGGCGCCGGGGAAGAGCAGGCGGGCACGTTCGATCAAATAGTCGGACTGGCGGCGCGCGCCGCGCAGGGCCGCCGTGTAGGCCTCCACGCCTCGTTCGCGGATGTAGCGGTCGGGGTCGAGGCCGCCATCGAGGGTAACAATCTTGATGGTGAAGCCCTCCTCGGTGAGCAGGGCGATGGACTTTTCCGCGGCGTTCGAGCCAGCCGCGTCGGGGTCGAAGTTGACGACGACTTGCGAGGTGTGGCGCTTGAGCAGAGCCACCTGCTGTTCGGTGAATGCTGTCCCGCTCGTTGCAATCACGTTCTGAATGCCGCGCAGGAAGACTGAGATGCAGTCCATCTGGCCCTCGACGAGGAGGGCAAACTCATGCTGGCGAATCGAGGTGCGGGCCTTGTCGAGATTGAAGAGGACCAGGCTTTTGGAGTAGAGCGGCGTCTCTGGCGAGTTGATGTACTTTGCGCCGGCCTTGTCGCCGGTTTCGAGGGTCCGCGCTGTGAAAGCGATCACCCGGCCGCTCTCGTTGCAAATCGGAAACATGACGCGCTTGCGAAAGCGGTCGTAGATGGGGCCGAGGGTGCCGTCACCCTGCTCCTTGGATGCGAACAGACCGCAGGCACGCAGGGTTTCATTGTCGGCCATGGGGCTGAGGCGGTCGCGCAGGGCGTTGAAGCTGTCGGGTGAGTAGCCGATGCGGAAGGCCTTGATGCCGTCGGGTGTGAGGCCAGGTACTCGCGCGCTACTGAGCCCTCAGGGCCGCGTAGCTGCTCTTCGAAATAGAGTGCGGCGGTCTCGTGCAACTCAAGGAGCTTGGCCCGCATCCTCGCACCGGCGGCTTCCTCGGGCGAGGAGAACTCGCGCTTGGGGAGCGGGATGCCGCACTTGCCAGCGACGATCCGCACGGCCTCAGGGAAGGTGACGTTCTCGATCTTGGCGACGAAGCTGAAGACGTCGCCCGAGGCCTGGCAGCCGAAGCAGTAAAAGAACTGTTGCGACCCTCCGTTTACGTTGAATGACGGCGTCTTTTCCTTGTGGAAGGGGCAGAGTCCTTTGAACCTTTGCGCACCTGCGTTGCGCAGTCGGATGTAGCTCTCGATCACCTTGACGATGTCGGCCTGCTGCTTGACGGTTTGGGCAAAGTCGATCACGGGGCGCTATATAGAGGATAAGGCCGGAGGACGCGAGGCGGAGTGGAATATGCTGTATCTCAGGAATCCCGAAAGGAATGGCCGGGGATGAATGCACATTCATTGACAGTTTCGCATTGGGTGAAAAAAACAGGATTCTTCGTCGCACTCGGGATCATGGTGATCGTAGGAGCCGGAACTTTCCATCAATTCTCGGTAGCGCATAACGAAGTTGCGAAGCTACAGAAGACGCTTGGAGAGGCCGACCGCGTGGAAGTTTATTCCGAGGGTGTGGGTGGGCTGCCGCCTGTAGTTGAAGAGCGGCGCCTCTATGCCTCAAGCCGCCCTGAAGACCTCACGGCGCTGAAAGCATCTATTCGCATTGAGGAGCCAGTGCATTGGTTTGTAACTCCCTGTGTCCCATCCACTATCATTCGTCTCTTCCGTGGAAGCAAAATGATCGGCGAACTCGGGCTCATCTGTGGCGATATAGTCCGGTTTTCTCAGTGGGAATACGAAACGCAGATCACCAATCCTGAACCATTGTTTGAATGGCTGGATAGCCGCGAAATTACTGTTCCCAGACATCAATATGACGCGGGAATTGCTCGGGGAAGACAGAACCGCGCCGACAAAGAGCGTTGGATGAAGGCCATGCCGAGCAGCATTGTGCCATTGTGGCCCAACGTTCATACTGATGAGCTCCAAAAGTACGACTCAAAGACTTTTGAAAACGCGCTCTCAAAGGAGTTACCAAATAAGCGCATAAGGATTCTCAGGCTAATGGCTTGGTATGGGAGCGGAGCAGGCCCTTGGTCGGGTTTTCCAAGTTACGAGGAAGTGCCGGAAAAGATGTTGCTCGAGTATTCAACACCGGAGTTGGTTGACACTTTAACCGGCGCTGAACTGAGCGACCAAGAGGCTGAGGGCGCTGCTCGTCTGCTGGCGGGTTGGGATTTTAACCAATCTCGCCCGACGGACAACTCCTTACTGCCAGGGAGTCTTAAACGCCGTCTTCTCGATCATTCCCTGAAGAGCACCGACGAAGACAAATTGGAGCGGGCAAGGCGGGCATTCGCCGCAAGCGATTCTAAAGTCAACCCTTAATGAGTCGTCTTTTCTGATCTACGCTACGGCGAAAGAACTGTGATGGGCAATTCGACTGAGAGAGTTCCACTCACTATGTCACGCAAGTCCCAGCACGTCCATGCCTCCGTCGTAGCGGGGTAGGACGAACTTGCCGCCACTTACTACTCCTACGTTGAATTTCGGGAAGAGGAAGGTGTAGTTCTGTGCCTGGCTATCCCATAGGACGTTGAGCTTCTTACTGCCGTCGGCACGAGTTGCAAAATTCTCAAAGTCATAGACCAGCAGGCGGCCATTGGTCACCGTCGCGTTGCCATCACCGTAGGGGATGATGGCCCAGAGCAGCGCTGTGCCGGGCTTGTTGCCGTTAGCCGAGATGCACATGAAGCCGCCGGGCATGCCACCGGGTGCCTGGGTGCAGTTGACTGAGGCGACCTCGTCGGAGTCCGCGAGGAAGACCATCTGCCCGTTTGGCTGCATCGTCCAGACCCGGCATTGGCCGTTCTCTCCCCAGCAGGCCAGCATCTGCCCGTGAATCTGCGAGAAGTATTGCGGCGATGTTGAGTGAAGATGCTGCGTCTTGTTATCGAAGAGGAAGTCAAGATCGCTGGGATCCTGCGGCGCGGCGTTGACATTGAAGCCTGGGAAGTAACTGTACCAGAAGGGCGGCTGGGCAAGCTTTGTGTAGTTAGCCGCTGCGTTGGCAAAGTCGGTGGGCATGGTCTTGCCCATCGCATCCATCTTGATTGGATAGGCGATGCCGTCTTTGCCATAAGCAAGAATGACGCGGTATTTGCGTATCATGGCCGGACCGGCTGAGCCGAGATCTTCATCGCCAAATGCCGCGCCTTGCTGGGTGGGCACTGTGCTGAAGAGATGACCGGCGATGACCTTCCCGTTCGCGTCGCGCTCCGAGGCCATGTTGGTGGGCATGTGGCCGCCCGAGGTGGGCGCATTAACACCCGCGAGTTTTGCAGTCATTACGTTGATAGGAGTTGACAGTGTTGGATCCTCGCCTTCGCGGCCGGCGTCGGTATAAGGCGACCACCAATCGACAACAGCGAGCGAGGCGGGCGTGGCGCCGCTGGCCGGCGTGTAGCGCACTCGGGCGACACACTCGCCGTAGTCGCCGTGCGTGGGATCGAAGCTACCGTTACCCGTTTCAAAAAGCAAGTCGCCGTTGTCGTCGACCGACAATCCCGAGCCTGCCATCCATACACCGGCGCCATAGCCGGCGCTCATGGCTAACCCAGTGGCGATCCTGTTGGTGGCCACATCATAGGCAACGATCCATCCGGCCGATCCCAGTGATACCTCCTGAACCGTACCGGCGGCGAAAAAGATGGTCTTGACGTTGTTGACCTTGGTGAGAGCCAGAGAACAACGCTGCTTGCGCATGGTTGCGCTCCAGCTTTGCAGTGCGCCGCCATTGGGTGGCTGATAAGTCAACCCGGCCAAAGGAACAGGAGGATGCACACGGCTTCCATCAGCAATATTAAGAGAATGAACAAAATGCGCGCCGTTTGCGGCAGTACCGTCGGGTGATTCCCACGCGACGCCGTACCAGGTGTTAGTGTCCGGATCGATGACACCGGTACTCAGGAGGCCCCAATGGTCGTTGATATTATGCATGTCGATCGCGCCGCTGCCGTTGATCGGAATGCCGAGCTTCTTAACCCACAGAATGTCGGAGGTGTTGTAATCGTAGGCCCAGACTGTGTTGTTCATCGAGGCAGTGATGATAACATCGCGCACATTTCCGTCGTCGCAGAGCACGCTCGGCTGGATGAGCGCCTGCGCCTCGGCGCCGCGGGCATCGCCCTCCATGTAGAGAGGGAAGTATCTTCGCAGCCCCTGAGCGGCGACGTTGGCCACGGTAAGGACTGTGTCGTTGTAGAAATAGGAGCGGTCATTGTCGTTGCCGCGCGTGAGCACCGGCGAAGCAATGCCCGAGGGCGGCAGGGCAAATGCCTTTCGCGACGCTAACAGCGCCGAGGCCGCTGTGCCGCCGCAGAGGGCGAGAAACCGTCTTCGATTCAGGAGAAGATTCTTTCCAGCTTGGTGATCCATGGGTTGGCCTCCTTGTCTGTATGGAACTTTTTGCAGCGCGTCCCAAGAACGGTTCAACTGATCTGAGCTGCCACCCCTCAGGGGCTAAAGCCCGAAGTTCATTTTGCGGCGCTTGCGGCACGACTGAAGTCGTGCCCTGATACAAAGCGAATACCTGAAATGCGCTCTACATTGGGCCGGCATAGTAGTTCACACTTAGGTCAAATGCGACCGGAGCGGGAGCGCTTGTCTTCACTCCGATGCCATACCAGCCGGTCTTGGCAGGCTTGTTGCCAGGAACCTCGGCCGCGCCGTTGAGCAGCGCAGCCTCGATGTTGTTGTGCGTGGCAAAAACGACGCTGGTATTTCCCTCGACATAGATTTGCGCGATGGCGTGGAACTCTCCGGGTCTTGCGGGCGGAATGTCGAGGTCGGGCGAGCCAAAGAATTCTTGAGTCGTCCGGCGCGCCTCCTGGGTAATCGGCTTGTCGCCGAAGGCGCGCGAAAAACAGAGATAACTCTGGCCGCCGCCGTAGGCATTCGGTGGAATCCAGAAGGTAGCGTTACCCTGCCAGTCCGTCCAGATATCCGAGTGGCGGCCGGTGTAGTCGTGCAGTTGCACGTTGGCGCCAAAGCTGGTGGCGCAAGTTATCTTGCGGATGTTATAGGTGTCGAAATTGAGCGCGGTCAGCAAGCCGGGACTATTGCCGACCGGACCTCCATTGCCGTCGCGCTCGATCACGATTACTGAGCCGTCGACCCAGCGGGTAACTTGTCCGCCATAGGCAAAGGTGCGGTTGATGTAAATCAAGTTGTCAATAAGCGGCTTGAGACCATAAGCGCCGGGCCACACATCGCCGCCGAAGTAGTCCTTTCCATAGATGAGCACCTGCCGGCAGTTAACCGTAAGCAGAAATGCATAGCCGAGCATCTTCGAGCTGATCACCTGTTCGCCGGGGCTGGTGTCGGTGTCGGGGTTATCGACGAAGCCATAGGATAGTCCGCTGTTCCATTGCGCGTATCCGGCTCCATTCAGCGCCGGGGCATTCAAGTTATTGCATGCGTCTTCGATGGCAAAGTGCATGGAAAAGTCTTCGACTCCGCTGCGGCCGTTCATCGGCCAACTGGTGGCCCACCAATTCAGATTGGCGGGATCTCCGTCGAAGTATTCGCCGTAGAATTGTCTGTCGGCCATTGCGCCATGGCTCATGAACTGGGCAGCAAATGGAGCCCACAGGCCCTTCACGTCGTCGATTCTTCCGCCGTCCGCGCCGGTGGTACGAAAGGTCCAGTCGCCGAAGTCGAGAGCGTCGTCGATGGTGTATCCAGCGGGCTTCGAATGCTGATAGACCTTCTCGTCACCGAAGGAAAAATCGTCCACTGGCACCGGCACGTCGTCCTCCGGCTGTGTGCCCGCTCCGGGGGAGAAGCGAAAGCAGCCGGGATGCATAGCTCCCCGGCCGTTCAACGTCTTGCCATCGGCACCGAGATAGCGATAGGTGGCGTTCTCCCCGCCGATAAGTTGATGAAGGACGATGTCCAGATCCACGGAAAGTCCGTAGCGGTGCGCGACCGCGACCAACCGCCGCAGCGAGTCCGCGCTGCCATAGCGAGTTACAGTGCTTCCCTGCTGGTTCTTTGTGCCCAGGTCGCGGGGATCATAGATGCCATAGCCATCACAGCCCGCGCCATCGCCCTCCTGGGCCTTGCTTGCGGGAGGTAGCTGTATGCGATCGAAGCCGACACTGGCGAGGTTTTGAGCTTCGGAGGCGAGCAGGTCCCAAAGCCATGGCTTGCCGGGATCAGTACTCGGCGCGGGAACCGTAACTTTGTTGCCGAATTGATCGAAGAATCGGCCCCATCCAATAAGACTCACTGTCATTGTCGGTTTTCCTTCCGGTTGTTTGGTCACTTACCTTGGGTGAATTTTTGCTTCTCGATCAGTCATGGCAATCGAATTGAGTTTTAGGTCGAATACGTCGATCTGCTCATTTTCAGCTCAAAGGGGATTCTGCCTATGTCCCTTCACATTCAAGACCGGCGCAGTCAAGACCGGCACATTTTCGGTCAGGGTCGTCCCAATCAACGCCTTCGAGGAGAAATCGTCTGCTCGCCTCTTCGGGACCAATTTGTTCGACTATTGCGGCTTCACTGCTAAACAGAGCCTTGATGCTCAGAAGCATCACGGGGGGCTGAAGGCCAGGTAAGTATTCAGGACTGTGAACTCCCCAATGCGTGATAAGCAAGTTATTCATGCGATCAAAAACAGGGAGTGAGATATTGCGAATAACCGCACCTGGCTCGAACCTCACGGGTCCGTACTGAGGAAGAACGGCGATAGTAGCAAGCGCCTTTGCGAGTGCCTGAATCGCTTCCCAAGTCTGGCGACCTTGCAATCTCCAAACTAGTTCCATCTGGTCAAACGGGCCGTCCAATTCCTGAAGGCTAAGTCCCACCGTAGCCAGAAAGGTGAATTCGCTTTCAGCGCGGAGACGATCTTCGTCGCCAGACCGATAGCACAGCACATCGAGAGCTTCGAATGAAACGGGCGGAAAACTTTCGCGGCGGAATGTGGAAATGAAGACGGGTTCGCCTGCCCATTCTCGGTAGGCTTGGTGGAGATCGCCGACTTGGAGCTCAACACTCTTCATTTCCACCAACTTGGATCGCTGCCCCGTGCCTTGGTGGGCGCCTCATAACGAGCGGATGAACCACCGGAGGCTGCGGATTCCTCTTCATGCTCAGGCCCCTGGTAGTGATCCGGGTCATTGTTCCATGCTTTGTTATCTTCTTTGGTTTGCTTGTGTCCGAATTTGTTCCAGTGATCTGATGCACCCATTTTCTCTTTATGTCCTAGAATCGCAACCGGGAACTTGAAGTTCTCGTATCCAGAGCCAGGCCTCGCGCTATCGTAACGCGCGAGAGACGTGTGATATTCGGCGCTACTTTCCTTGACGGGCTTCGGCGTTTTGGGGTTGAACTTCTTACTGAGGATTGCAAGGCCCGTACCAGATGTTTTTGCCGGGTTGTGATATCCGAACTTCTCCCGATTGTTTGGATTGGTCGGCCGGAAGCCCGCGGCATCTTTATCGAAAGTATACTGAGTTCCCAAATCTGATGGAGCTGAGGCATAGGTGAAGACCTGGTTAACCCCCTTCCACGTGGAAAGGCGATCGAGTGTTGCAGTCTTGCCCAGACCCAGAACGCCTTCGAGGTCATCCCGGCTAAAGTAGCCTTTTCCGAATTCGGCTTTGGCCTTGCCAAGTTCGACTGACTCCTCCTTGGAGAGCCCTGGAATCTTTTTCCCGGCGCTGGCTGTATAGACGTAATCCCACTTGTCTCCGCCATCCACCACGGATATGGACGTGAATACGGGATGCGCCGATTTGGTTTGTGCAGCGACGGCCTGAGCATCCTCGTGCGTGATCTTTTGATCCTTTTTTACGGAGGGCGCTGCACTTTCCTTCTCATGCAGTGTGGTGATGCCAGCATCAATTTTCTTCTGTTTTTCGGGATCGTTCTCGTCCTTCTTGTCCTCTTTCTTGCCGAAGAGCTTGGCGAAGAGGGCCTTGGCCTTGGTGATGATCCAGGTGATGGCAGTGTCGAGGGCCTTGTCGACTACTGCCTGGACCTTCCTGATGACCTCGAGGACTTTGCTGGCAACATTGCCTAGCCCGAAGAAGCCCGCGAGGAAGCTGATCGTGAGCGAGAGCAGGGCCTCCAGGCCGCTCTCGACCTTTGCGGCGGCGTCATCGATTTTGCCGGACGCGATCGCAACAATGGAGTCGACGAAGGCCTTGACGGCCGCGACGATCTTGGCCAGCTTCTGCACGAAGACCATGATCGCGCCGTAGATAGAGACGATGGCCGAGATGAATCCGGCGCCGGGGACGAAGAGCGCGATGAGCTTGGGAACGGCAACTTTGATGACCGAGTCTTTGACAAAGCCGACGATGCCGTCGATCAGCACGTCCTTGAGGTTGGTGAGTTTTTCTTTGATCAGTTCCCAGGCCGCTGCCGGGCCGCCGTGCAACAGGGCCATCACGACATCGAAGACACCTTCGAGCCCCGCCATGATCTTTTCGCCGTTCGGTCCGAGCGCCTTGACGATCTTGGCGCGAATCTGCGCCCAGCTGATGCCGAGGACGCTCAACGCGAACATGCCAAATTCAGGCAGCGTGAAGGCTTTGGGAATGTAGACGCCGGGGAGCGAACCGGTGAGCCAGTCGATCAGGGCCTTCTTCAGGTGGTCGCCGAAGCCCTTGATGAAGTTATTCAGGCCTAGTTTGGCGGCGTCAATCAAGTGTCCGACAAAGACCAGAGGATGCTTGAGGATGTTCTTGAAGGCCGCGCCCACCTTGCGGAGATAAGGCATGACGGCGGGCGCGACGACCTCGAAGATGAGAGTCAGCAGATCCCAGACCTTGCCGCCGGCCCAACTGATGAAGTTGACGAGGAACTTGCCGAAGACGCCGACGATCTTCATGAAGCCGCCGGGAAGGTCGAGAATATCGGACCACTGGAGCGACTTGAGGGCCTTGATGAAGAGATCTGGAATCTGCGAGACGAAGCCCAGCAATCCCGAGAGCACGCTCTTGAACCAGGCGAAGGCGCGCGCAACGGCATTGGCTTTTTTGATGTTCTCCCAGATTTCGTCCTCATGAATCAGGTGCATGAAGCCGCCGATGAGCGCATCGGGAGTCTGCGGCACGGGTTCTCCGGTGATGGGGTTCTTGCCCATGACGGCGATGAGCAGCGGCCAGCCGGAGGTGCCCTCGGCGAGCTTGGAGATGGGCTTGAGGATGGCCTCGCGGACAAACTTCCAGATGTCCTCGACCGTGCCTTTGACAAAGGCGATGATGCGATCGATGGGATCGGTGAAGATACGCTTGGCGCGATCCCAGACATCGCCGAGGTGGAAGATGTCGGTCCAGCTCAGGCTGTCGAGGAAGTCCATGAGTGCTTTTTTGATGGAGCTGCCGACCATGCCGAGCTCATCGATCTTTCCAGAGATCCAGTTGCCGACTTTGTCGAAGACACCGTATTTCTCGAGTGCGTCGGTGATCAGCGTTCCACCGGGGAGGAATTCGACGATGGCGCGGAGCACGTTGGCAGCCGAGCGATCGACATGCTGCATGTTGACGGGGTTGACGCCGAGCACGATGGTGAACATCCGGAAGCCTGGGATGATGTAGGCCTTGTCGGCCAGCCAGTCGAGAGCATCGCTGATGCCGAAACGCTGCACGCGGGGAGAGTCGACTCGTTCGCGGACGGCAAAGCTCTGGCCGCTCGCAACCGCCGCGGCAGCCTGGTCGGCCTCACGTTCATAACGATCGCTTCGGTCGGATGACCAAGCCTGCACCATGGGCGCGGTGTGCTGCTGCTGAATGACGTGAGCGGCTTCGTGCGAGATAAGGGTGAGATCGGTTGGGTGCTCGCCGTGACCGAGAAAGATGTCGTTGCCGAAGGTGAAGGCGCGCGCGGAGAGCGACTGGGCCTTGCGTTCCGCGGCGGTGCTGGCGTGCAGCCGCACCGAGCTGAGGTCGACCATGAGGCTGTTTTGGATGGCTGCTTTAATATGCGGAGCCAGGGGCTGGCCTGCGCCATGGCTTGGGGTCTTTGGCGGCGCAAGCGGCGCGAGTTTAGGCTTGGCGGCGGCGTGAGCCTCTTTGTGTGCGGGCACAGGGGGCCTGGGTGCGACAGGCTTCGGCGCTGCGGGCAGGAGTGCGGCAGGTAGCGTTGGCGCAGGCTTTGGCGCCGCGGACTGGAGCCCGGTATGCACCGGCGGAGTGGTCCCATGTGCAGGATGCGCGGGCGCTACAGCCTTGTGCGCAATTGGAATGGGCGCCACCGGCTTGTGGGGTGCGTGCTTATGCGCATCATGTTCATGCTCGGCGGGCTTGGGAACTGCTGGAATAAGAGTCGGCGGCTTGGTGGCAGCGACGGGAGCTGGCGCGGTCGCCTGTGCGAGGGATGGAGGATGCAGCGCGGCAGATGCATGCGCTGGAGCATGTTGATGCACCTGCCCCGGCACGGGTGCATGAGCCGGCATGTGAACCAGCTTTGGAGCGGCGTCTGGGGCGACGGCCGGGTGCAGTGCGGCTACCGCGGGCTTGGCAAAGGCCGGCAGCGTGGGCGCACGCGAAGGCGCCGGAGCAACGTCCTGTTTCGCAGCCGGCGCAGCCTTTGCCGGAGCACGGCTCACCGTTGCGCTGCGTGGCGCGGCGGCGGCGTGCTTCGGAGCGGCGGTGGCAGTGGCCGGCATCGGCGTTATCCCTCAGGCCCGGGCGGAGACTTGGAGGCTTGTGCCGCAGCTTGTTGCGCCTGCTTCATTTCGTTCGGCAGTTGCCGGCTCATTTTGCGGAATTCGCTGGCGACTCCTGCAAGCAGATGACAATACTGAATGCTTTTTCCGTCCTGCGCGGCGTCCACCGCAGCGCGCAGCACGGCGTTTCTGATTTGTCCTCCGGTCAGTTCGGCGACGGCGGAGAGCAGATTCAATTGGCCATTGGTCACGCTATGTTCCGCGCCCAGATGGGCCAGCCACAGGGCGCGGCGCTCCTCCGGGCCGGGCAGAGGAAACGAGAGAATGGCGTCGAAGCGGCGGGAGAATGCGTCATCGAAACGGCCGCGGCCGTTACTGGTGAGAATGGTGATGCCGTCGTAACTCTCCATTCGCTGGAGAAGATAGTTTGTCTGCGCGTTGGCAAAACGGTCGTTGGCCTCGTGAATGTCGGTGCGCTTGCCAAAGAGCGAGTCGGCCTCGTCGAAGAGCAGCAGGACTTCGTTCTGCTCGGCGCGGGCCAGCAACTGGCTAAGGTTCTTCTCGGTCTCTCCGATGTACTTTGACGTGACGGCGGAGAGATCGACGCGAAACAACGGAATTCCCAACCGCGTGGCGAGCCATGCGACAGCGAGAGTCTTTCCGGTGCCCGATGGACCAACAAAGAGCGCGCGTACCGAGGGGCGGTAACGGGCCTGGATCGAGGGTCCGAGCGACTGCGAGAAGTGTTCGCGGAGCTGGCAGCGAGTGACGAGCGACTCCAACTCAAGCCGCAGCATGGAGTTTGCGACCAGGGCTTCGTCGCCGACGTCATCGGGGATTAACTCGGCGAGCGCGCCCAACCCGACCAGATCGCCGCGTCGCGAGACG
>Ga0302188_10002547_pt1 | contig 13194 bp, 12 predicted proteins | sample II_Bog_E2_1_FD_198783 | JGI IMG/M metagenome (GOLD analysis project Ga0302188, IMG submission 198783) | Peat permafrost microbial communities from Stordalen Mire near Abisko, Sweden - II_Bog_E2_1 | ecosystem: Environmental > Terrestrial > Soil > Wetlands > Peat | place: Sweden: Abisko... | reverse complement strand
CTACAGAGTTAGAACCCTTCGCGGGATTCAACGACGATCAAATTAGTTATCTCAAGGATAAATTTGACCTACTCTCTGATGACACACAACTCCTTAGTGTTGATAAAATTTCAGCTGAACTGAATACCACTCCTGAAGAGGCAGGAAAAATTCTTCACTATATTGACTTTGAAGGCCAAGAATCTGTCGGTTATTATGAGTTCGTCTGCGCAGCGGCCTCCTTACACCAAAATGATGGATAGGCGCGTTAGTTCATCTTTTAAATATACTCTTCCGGTAAAGAGATGGATGAAATAAGTTTTGATCAGTTCTTCGGTACCATTTTCCGCTACCTCAAATTCTTAAATCTCATACCTGACGACTTTACAACTGAAGTGGGAACTGCCAAGTTTAAACAATATGACTACAACAAAAATGGAACCATTAGTTTTGATGAGTTTGAATCCATGCTTCAGAATGATTTCCACTGTAGATTGTGGATGTAAACGCTGGGCTTTGCCAAGGAACAACCTCAAGAACAAAGAGAAAAAGTGGATAATCATTAGTTATAAAATGATGAGTTTGGTATGGTAGAAGAGAAGGGTTAACAGTTTCAAGCAGTCAATGCATGGACTAAAGTGTGTGACCAGATGTGCCCTCTTGATAAAAATGAGCCTCTGCCAGCTAACAAAACCCCAAATATGAATTTGGATATTGGCTATGTCTACGGTTACCGTAGTTATGATACTCGTGATAATCTACGCTACAACTCTCAGGGATAAATTGTTTATCACACTGCAGCCTGTGGAATAGTGCTTCATAAAAGTAAAAATACCATGAGAGTTAACACATCTCATAATGATGATATAACTTGCTTGGATCTGAACCTAACTAAAGGATTAGTTGCAACAGGAGAGATGGGACGTTGGCCAAGCCTTGTGATTTGGGATTCCAATTCTTTAGAAACTAAAACAGTTTTTGCTAAAAAGCTTGAAAGAAACATCAGTAACGTTGCTATATCTCGTAGCGGTAAGTATGTAGCAGCCTCCTCCATGAATGATAAGCATGAAATTGCTGTCTATGATATAGCCAACAATAGCCTTGTGGCTTATGGTCAGGGACCAAGGTCTGTCATCTACTCAATCAAATTTAATCAATCGGAGGACTAAGTTGTTTGTGCTTGTGATAAAGAGGTAGTTTTTTGTAGATTCTCTGGAGGCAAAATCTAAAATAAAAAAGGAGTATTTGGCAAAGCTCCACTTAATCCTTGTTTAGCAATTGCTCTTTTAGGTGATACAGTTATAACCTCAATGACTAGCGGGCTGTTGGTTCAGTGGAAAGGCAATTTTGTATCTAAGGTCTACAAGTAACACTCCAAGTCTGTGGGGGCTTTATGCTAGCGAGCTGATGGCGGAATTATTTCCGGTGATGCCTCTGGGACAATTATTCTGTGGAATTCTAACATGTCCAAAGAACGTGAAATATCACTATAAAAATTGCTGGGACAGGTGAAATCAAATAACATTCGTATCATTTCTTTATGTGAGCAGAACAATAATGTTTTAGTAGGCACCCGCGGAGGAGAGATTGTTGAGATTACCAAGGGCACCAACGCAAAAATGCTGATGGAAGGACACTTCGATAAATAACTCTGGGGACTTTGTGTTTCCTGCAACAAGAATGAATTTTTTACAGGTGGGCAGGACAAGTTACTTATCAAATGGGACGCGGGTCAACGTAAGGCAGTTATCAAAAAAAAGTTAGAATACCCTATAAATTGTTTGGATATTACAAAACAGAATATGCTGGCAGTGGGTCAAAAAAATGGAGTGGTCACTCTTTATGACGGTAACACTTTGAACTCCCTAAAGAAGATTGCAGACCATAAGAACCCAGATAAAGATGTTATTTCTTCTGTAAAATTTTCTCCTGATGGATCAATTCTTGCAGTTGGATACTGTCCTCCTATTTCCAGAGTTTATCTTTATGATATTAAATCTGATAAAATCCGTAAGATCGGGGAGTGCAAGGGCGCATCCTGCAGAATAGGATCAATTGATTTCTCTCTAGGCGGGGAGAGTTTGTTAGCGACTTCAATCGAGCCCCTCTTTTATAAGACTGCTAACGGAACACAAATAACAGCTGTGAGTTCATTAAAAGGGGAGCAATGGTCAACAATGAATTCTAAATATACTTGGTTTAGTCAAGGAATCTGGCCACCTTGCTCCGACGGAAGTGATATCAACACAGTGGACCGTGCTAATAGCAAGAAGTACTTAGCCACAGGCGATGATTACTCTAAAGTGAAAGTTTTTCGCTATCCTGTCTGCAATAAAAGACAACTCTATAATGAATACAAAGGACATAGCTCTCATGTTACAGGTTTGAAATGGTCTTATGATGATAAAATTTTGATTTCAATTGGAGGACTCGAAAAAAGCATAATTCAGTGGAACATAAGCTAATATGCTGATTATAACTATGAGGTTGACGAGAAAAAAGAAGAAAAGTAGGAAGAGGAACCTGTGGAAGAGGAAGATTATGAGTTTGGAAATGATGAACCAGAACCAGAAGAAGGATAAGTAGGGTTATAAGCCGATGAGGGTGATCAAGCTTTAGCTATAAAGCCTTTCTTAGGACAAGTAAAAGCCATGACTCCTCCAAACTACCGCCCCACTCAAAAGAATGAACCACCTATTCAAGATCTGAAAATAGAGCATGTATGGGGAGTTAGAAACCTTTATATAAACGATCGTGTTCGAAATCAAGTTAAATACTCTGCTGATGGAACTTCATGCTACTTTATCACAGCGGCTTTGGGAGTGGAAATGGATCTCAAAAGTCAAGAACAATCTTTTTATCAAGGGCAATCTGATGATCTTATCTCCTTCGCCATCACTAAAGATCGTAAATATTGTGCTACAGGGCAAATGGCAGAGTTGAATAAAAGCAATCCATTAGATAAGATAGTAGATGTTCATGTATGGGATGCTCATACCAAGCAGATGAAAATCAAACTTGCCAGATTCCACAAGAGGGCCGTGGTTATTGTTTAGTTTTCGCCAAGCGGTAAGAAGCTTTTAACAATTGGACAGGATGATAAAAACTCTTTAGCAGTCTATGATTGGGAAGTAGGAAGAATCGCATGGAGCTCTCCAGTAGATGGAGCTAAAGTCTGTGGAGCTGCTTGGAAAAGTGAGACTGAGTATATGACAGTTGGCCTAAAGCATGCCAAACTTTGGACTGAGGGAAAAGGTGCTATGGGTAAGATTCCCGGAAAATGGGATCCCATGTTAAGCGTTGTTTACTGGAACGATAAATTTGTGACTGGTGGATCTTCAGGCAATCTTTACGTTTGGAGTGGAAGTACAGGAAACCCAACAAAAGCACATGAGGGAACTGTTGATGCTTTAGGTATCGATAATAAAGGTGTTTTATACTCTGGATGTTCGAGAGGAATGATAATTACATGGAAACTGTCAGGCGGCAAATTGGTGGTTGACCGCAAACTGTATGATGTTTCAAAGTTTGATAAGGTGGATCCTGGAGTTCTTTCCTTCGATTTTAATAAGGGAAACATGCTTATATGCTCTTATTCATCTTCAATCTACGAACTACCCATCAGTGGAAAAGCTGAATCTTCAGAACCACTGATGACTGCTCACTACAAAGGCTAACTATGGGCAGAAAGCTGGTCACCAGATAAGAATCGCTTCGTTACTGGTGGAGATGACAAAACAATCAGAATATTCGATGCTAAAACCTACAAACAGTTGTTTATCTACAAAATGAAATAACAAATTCGGGGGTTGGATTGGGAGCAAAGTGAGGGTGATCTCATTGTTGTGGGAGATTACAGAGGGAAAATATATCTTTTTGATTCAAAACTTAACCTGTTATCAGAAGTCAAGACAAAGTTCAGCAAAACCAAACCAAGACAAGAACCCTTCTGGATTGAAGATATTAAATTTTCTCCTGATGGCAAATATGTGGCATTTGGAGCACACGGTGGTGTTTCACATGTTGAGGTTCATTAAGTTGACGAACAGTCAAAGAAATTATCGGAGAAAGCAATCATAATAAACCCAGGATTAACTTCTGCTCTTTTATCAGTGGATTGGAGTCAAGGATCAGATTTATTGGCTGTTGTTTCACAAGCATATTAGTTAAAATTCATGAACTTGAGTAAAGATGTAAGTGCATCTTCTGTGAGGGATGTAAAATGGGCTACATGGTCAGCTAAATTTGGATTTTGCGTTCAAGAGATTCACCAGGATGTCAATTATAGTAAAACAAATTGTGTCTGTGTCAACCCCACCAAATCAATTGTAGCTACTGGAAGTGACGATCAGAAAATACGTCTCTTTACATATCCTGTAACCATTCCTAAACAAAAGAGTAAAGAATTTGTTGGGCACAGTTCGCATGTGACGAAGGTACGATTTAGCAATGATGAAAAATATTTGCTATCAGTAGGAGGCAACGATAGAACTATCATTTTATGGCAGGTGACGGGAATGTAACCAAAATAATAAGAAAAAGATGAGGAAGAAGAAGGATAAGAAGAAGAGGAAGAAGAAGAGGTTGATGGAGAAGATGGTTAAGATGAAGAGGAAATCGATGATTTCCCAAAAGCCAAACCAGAAAAATCTAAACCAGAAAAACCAAAAACTGAATCGACTGATTTTGAGATGGAAGAAGAGGAGGGCGATCAATTCATGGCTGTAAAACCATGGCTAGGTGCTATAAAATAACCATCAAATAAATCATATTATAAAGGGTCAGGAAAGGCTCCCAAGGCTTAGCTTCAGTTATAGTATGCTCACGGTTACCGTACTAAAGACTGCCGTAACAATCTCAAGTACTTGTCAGCTAATGAAATTTCTTACCACACTGCTGGAGTAGGAGTGGTGATGGACATCAGCTAGTCCCCACGAACTCAAACATTCTTTGATCAGCATACAGATGATGTAATCAGTATTGCTTGGAATGAGGACAAAAGTGAAATGTTCACCAGTGAGATGGGAGCTAAACCTGTGATTTATCGTTGGAGCAAGGATGGAACAATGATAAAATCATATAAAGGAGCGAAGAAGGGAGTCTCAGCTTTGGCTGTTAACTCCACTTATGTTGTTGGAAGTGGTTTGGATGACGATCATTATCTATATGTTTTTGACATCGAGAAAGGTGCATTAGTTGCTTCTTAAAAGGGTGGAAGAGATGTTATTATCGGGATGAAGTGGGTCGGCGATAGTAATTTTGTTTCAGTTGGAGTCAAGCACTATCGATACTGGTAGATGAATGGTAAAACTCTCAAAGGAAAAACCGGATCATTTGGCAAAAACTGCAATATTCTTTGCTCCGTCTAGGTGCAAGGAAGTAATATTTTTACTGGCGCTTCTGATGGATCTATCCTCGTTTGGAGTGGTAATTCAGTAGCAAAATCACAAAAGGCTCATACTGGAGCAATAAATGCCCTATGCCTACACAAGAATATTCTGATCACAGGTTCAAACGATAAGACGGTAAAGCTGTTCAAATCTTCCTCCCTCTAATTAATCAATACAATCGATTGCGGTAAACTATTCAAACAATCTGTGAACTGCTGTATTCGTGCTTTAGATGCCTTTTAAAACAAGTTACTTGTAGGAACGCTTGGCAGTTAAATTTTTGAGTTAAAGTCCAACGAAGCAATAGAAAATGCAACCAATGATGGAGAATTTAAATTTGTTGGAAACTATATGAATGGTCATTTCTCTCCCAACTATGTTACTAATGAAGTATGGGGACTCAGTCTTTCCGAAGAGGGTCTATATGTCACTTGTTCTGATGATGGCACTCTTAGGTTGTGGGATATCGAAAAAAAATAACAAGTTACTTGGGTAGACCTCAAATTTAATTAAAAATTAAAGCCGCTCATCCCGAAAGAGAAAGAGAAATTTTTGGCAGATTCTGTGAAGGGACGTTGCGTGAGCGTATCTGAGAATGGATATATTGTAATCGGATGCAAAGATGGAACTTTACGTATTCTGGATCCTGAATTTAAACCCTTGCTCTGTGAGAGAATTTCTCAAAAATAAATTAGTCATATTAAATTTTCTCCTGATGGAGCTACACTGGCTGTAGGATCTCATGACTGTAAAATATATATTTATAGCTGGAAGGATGGAGTAATTAAATTAAAATCAAAATCAATCCATCACAGCAGCTACATTAAGCATTTTGATTTTTCAAGAGATAGTAACTACTTGCACTCGACTTGTGGAGCATATTAGCTTCTGTTTTGGGACGTTAATACTGGAAAGCAGATCACAAGTGGGGCTACAATGACTCGGGATTAAGAATGGGCAACATGGAATGTAACTCTTGGCTGGCCCGTACAAGGAATTTGGGAACCATTCATGGATGGAACTGATATTAACGCGATAGATAGAACCAAATCCACTTATAAAGGTGGAATGAGGATATTGGCTACGGGAGATGATATGGGACATGTGCGATTACTTTAATACCCCTGCTTGGTGAAAAATAGTCAAAGCGTAATGGGGCGAGGTCATTCAAGCCACGTCACTAATGTTTTATTCAACCCAACAGACGAAATCATATTGTCAACTGGAGGAGAGGACCAAACAATTATGCAATGGCGGGTGTCAGCCTAAAAATGATGTTCCGAATGATAAATCACAACATAAATTTAACATTTATTTCAAAATATATTATTAAAGTGTAGGTATAATGTAAATCATTTTATGATATATGATATGAGTGAATCAGAGGGCCAATGCATAAATACCATTGTCTTTGGGTTTTAAACTTTAGTAATTTTGCTTGATATAGTGCATTAATCTCCCTGCTTTTAAAGCCTACACTATCTTTTCATAGCTTTGTTGATCGAAAAAATAATCTTCTTCTCCATATTTAGGCATCCAAATTTATCCGGTATCATTGAAGTAAAAACTATGGATGGGGGCGAATACTCCTTTGTAGTTATAGTAAAATCCTGCTGTCAGAAGACTAAAGAAAAGAGTATCTGTGTTATGATACTTCAGAGAATGATTGGTAGTTTATGAACAATCATGACAGCCTTGCCATTCACATACAACACAAATACAAATGTTATGGCCTGCCTTGCAAATCTCTACTTCTTTTCTCCTATTCTATAAGAGTTATTTCATAGTTTTAGGAGGTTGATAAAAGTGAATCAAAGAGGATAAGGGATGAATTGCTGAATCAAATTCTACATTTTTTAATTGATTTTCCACATTATAGGAGCGACCAAATAATTGATTAGCAATTGTAAAACACCATCCAACATCTTGCTTGTGAAGCTAATTGCATTTTTGAATAATTGCTGTTAGTTTTGTTAAATCAAAGTTTTCATCCAATTCCCAAAAGACAATGGAAAAGACCAAATCAATAAATTGACTTAAATTGAATTCACAATTTTATTAGTTCTTTTTGTATTGTTCGCTCAGCAGTGATGCATCTTCCTGCAAGATAAACTTTTCTTCCTCATTTTTAGCTGAATATTTTATTTTTATAATATTCAAAATTATCTTGAAAAGTTTAATTTGCTTAGATAAGAGTTCCTTTTGCTCAGCAATTGACGAAAAAAAGAGTTGAATGTATGACTTAATAATTTCAAATAAAAAGTCGTGGATTAGCTCTTTAGAAGCCTCCGCATAAAGAACTAATTCCATTCGTTACAGAGGTATCTAAATTGCTGATAGCTTTTCGACAGTAACATTTTTAATTGTACTTTCAGTTGGCAGAGCAAAGTTAGCAATGCTTTTGCAAAGAGGGCATAATAATCTCTCATAGCCTCCTGAAAGAGATTAAAAACAAGAAAAGTGAACAATATGAAAACAACAGTTAAAAAACGAATTTCTTCCCTACAGTTTAAGCTAACTATATATTATGTTTGACATATGCACCTCTGAGAAATAGCAAAGGGGGCTATCTTTGCTTTTTTAATGGCAAACAATGCAAGTATCCTCCTCCTAATTACTTAAATTATTTGTTTCCTCTCCTTTTATTTTATTGAAGAGGTGCTTGGATAAATCAGCTTTGGCTTTTATACTCTTTAACTTTTCTTCTTTTTTTTGCTTCAAAATCATTTTTCGCTTTTCTAATTGTTTCTAATCGATAGCATTGAATTTATTACACTCCGCTCCCACAAGTAAATTTTATATGATTTAGGATGTTATTGATGGATCCCCCTTTTCCTCATCTAATAAAGAAATGATTTTCTTTTTCATGATTTCCTCGAGGACATCGCTATTTTCTTCAAAAAAATAATGCATGGATTTAAGTTGGGTTGACATATCCCTCAACGATTTGAGTCTTTGTTACTTCGATTGATATTGTAAATAACTGAGCAATGAATCATAAATATGTGATAAGAATATTTCAGAAAAGAAGATTGTTCGAAATTTTTACATTTTTCCAGTAATGGAAATTTCATAGGAACCACCAGTTGGCTTTAGATTAGTTTAAGGTGTCATATAAAAACTCCTTAAATATTACAATTTCAGTGGCTATCCCACCACATTTTCATTGACTATAAACTTTTTCTTTGCTTTGTCGAAGGTGGCAATCTAAGTCAGCATCTTTTTATCGATAGTGCCGTGGAACAGAAACATTTTCAATACTTCTAGATTTTATTGAGAGATTTCTTTCATGTTGATAAAAATTTGCTTGAGTTGTTGTCGGTTCATTTCAACTACTATTTCTTCATTAGCAAAGCCAAGAATATTGGCAATCATTATTTAACAACGATCGAAACAGACAGTTTCTGTCAAGAGCCACATTAAATTTACCCATTTAAGGAAAAATTGGGTATACTTTTTTTGAATTTACTTCTATTCAGAATCACTATTGGTTAATAGGGTTGCTTTCTCACAAACATACGAGCAGAATATTGTTTCACTAAACTCTAGCGGAATCAAAAGTTTGTCAAAGAGAATAGCGGTCAATTTAAGTCCAAGTTGATCCATTATGATGAATTTATTTCCGTTTTGAGTGTAGCAAAGTAAGTATTCCTCAAACATATTGTCATTATTATTATTGGAGCCCATAGAAGCAAGACTTGCTGCCAATTCTCCTAAACAACCAATAAACTGGGTAATTAACTTCTCAATCAGCTCAATCAATTCCTCCCTATCTATTTCCAAGACATTGGCCAATTTTTCAGGATCAACATTTTCAAAATTACATCTAAAATAAGCAAACACGTAAATGACAAAAGCCCTTTGATGAGTCAAAAAAACCTTATTTTTACGAAAAGAATATTTATTGATGAGTTTGTATTGATTTCTTATTTATTGCTACAAGAGTTAAGGCTAGTCCTTTATCAATTTTACAAGAATATTGATAACTTCAAAGTATAAATTTTCTTATCTGACGGGACGAAAAGATGATATATCCCTTGACACCCTTTCGTATCCATTTTAAATTACGTTAAGAAGGGGAAAATCAACTCCTCCCTTCTCAATTATAGGCTTAAAAAATACTTTGGCTGACTTTTATTTGATGGTTCCGATAAACTTCAAACTGTTATAATATGATTCAATTTCATATTTCCGTCCTCGAGGATCGAGAGATATACCATCTCTCATTATAACTTTTTCGACCAAATCATTATTAGCAAATAATTGAATGAATAAACTCTAAAATTTGGATTGCTCGAAGTTATCAATGTTATTGAATCCGACAAGATAGGCAGATGCAAGGTTTTCCTTAAACTCCTAAAGAGAAAACATTTTAAGAAATAGTTCAGTGGCTTTCTTGGCAATTAAACCATGCTGCACTCCAATATAGAATAAATGCTTTATTAATTTATGGTAATCACTAAATAGGAGGCTGTTTGTAAGCTGATTGTAGTAGAGAGACTGGTCATTAAGCTATGAAAGACGCGCTATCAAGTGAAGTAATAACATTTATGATTATTTTTTTAGACCACAGTTTAGGAGGGTTAATGCCCAGATAAAAATCTGTCTCATGTAGAGATTGAACTCATATTCATCTTTTTGATCGATCATGGGATATTATATTTTTCCTTTATGATTGATGCAAAATCCATGCTCTAGGATGGCATCAGGATTACCACAATCACAATTTCCTCCATAAGATTTAATCTTTAAAAAACGGTGGCCTTTGTGGTTTCCATTTTAAAAGCAAGCAATGCAAAAAACAGCTGCCTCATGATTCGAGCAATCGTAGCATCGATACACTGTATAAATTTAATATTACCCAATTCTTCAACTCTAAATAGTTTATTACAGACTGGCATACTTGTAGGATGTTCCTTGAATGGAAGCAACTCTTTCAGAATTATCTATTTTTAGGGGTCTGAGATAAATAAATGACGAAATAAATTTTTGAGTTATCCACTGAGGTTTTCATAATCATCCCTCAAAGAAGGACACTTCTCAAGGTTGATGGTAGTTAATTTTGGAAATGTTGGTTCTTGCCGATGCCTCAACATACTGATGAAATGTTCAAAGTTAATCTCCATATAAAGATATTATTATAAAAATGTAAAAATTTCATGAATAAGTTTTATGCTATTATTAAAGAATTATTTTGGTTGTTATAATGCTAATTTTAAAAGCAAAAAGCAATATTTAAAATAATCAATTAATCTTTTCATTTCTAGTGACTAATCTGAAAAAGTAAGCTACTGGCGCTATGATTATTATTCCGACGATTGCTACAAACATCGTATATTTGAAAAGAGTAAAGAGATGTCTAATCTGGTCAGTTGCTTAACTTAGAACATTACATTTGCCTTCATTATACTCCAAGGTTTTCTTCAAGCTATCGACTTCTGGGAACATTGATGAGATATTAATAAGATTTTGGTAAAATAAAGACTGAGGCCGAATTTAATGAGATATTTATGTGCAAGCCTTATTATATATCTGTTGTAGTCTTTCTTCGAAGACCTTAGTTGTGCCACTAGTTGATTTTACGAATAATAAACGGGTCTAATACTCAAATATATCATCTAGCTCTTCCGATGAAAACTATTGAGGCATAGTATATAAAGTAGAAGATTACATATTTAAATAAAAGAAATACCCTGATGATTATGAGTGTATAGCCCAAAGTTTATAGTAATCCACTGCATACTTAGTTGGAGGATTTACAGCTGCATCCAGTTCCACCTGCTTGTTGTGCACTACTATGGATAGTGCAAAATTGGCAAGAAGAAAGTAGTTAGAAAATTCCTAACAATAATCAATACCTCGAGTAAGACCATCCTTGTTCATCCAATCATATCCCTTTTAAAGACTTGTGCCCACAACATCAAGAAAATCAGTGTAAAATTTTGAATTTGGCTTAGCCATTATAAACCAGTTCTAAAATGCAGGAAACAAGGTAATGGTTTGGCCAAGTTTTTAGTCAAATATTTTGGTTTAATTACACTTAAAATTCGTCTCTTGCCTCTTTGTAAAAAGTAGTACTTCAGGATCGGATGCAATGCGATTGTAGACCCACGGCCATTCATAAAGTTGTGACGCCCATCCGAAATCGCGTGTGAAGTAAGAGTTCGCATCCAAATACATTCCTCCGTGCTCGTACATCAGAAAGGCGCGCAAGAGATCGGATTTCGCTTGCACTCCCAGTCTGTTCTTTTACAGTAGATTCACATAGCCCTGCATTCTTAGGCTGTTTTAGGCCGACAGATAGTTAGTGTAGTTTTGGTCCGTGAGGAAACGGAGTTCGTACCCGCTCATTTGGCTAAAGTGTCGAAGATTGTTAAGACACAGTTTCGTCCAAATCTTTGAGTTGTCGAGTCCACTAGACCAATAGGTCCACAGTATTTTTGGAAACTCTTTGAATTATGACTGTGGAGTTGGAGGCGATTGGTCGCGAAAGCCATCAGGAGCGTAGTCCGCTTTACACACTATCAAGATGATAAAAGCCAGCCACATTGATGTCATTATATTTAACATTAAATAATGGATTTCAATTTACCTATTTAGCAATGGTCAAATAGTTCGAGGATAATTAATCATACGAAATTTTATTTTTGTATCAAATTTTATAAATGAATCTTTTTAACAATTCCGGAGTTGCCTAAATCTGATTATCATAAATTAGTTTATTAAATAAAATTAAAATAATTTTACTAGATATCAATTTGAGTTCAGTAGTTCTTTTATTTCTTTCCAATGACGAATCTCAAAATGTAAGTTGCCGGGCCTGTCAACATTATGCCGATGATTGCTGCAAACATCGCATATTTAAAGAAGTTAAATATATATCTGATATTGTCGGTTTCTTAGCTCAAAGCATTACATTTGCCTTCATTATACTCCAAGGTTTTCTTCAAGCTATCGACTTCTGGGAACATTGATGAAATATTAATAAGGCTTTGGTAAAATAAAGACTGAGGTCGAGTTTAATGAGATACTTATACGCATGTTTTATTATATATCTGTTGTAGTCTTTCTTCGAAGGTTTTAGTTGTGCCACTAGTTGATTTTACGAATAATAAACGGGTCTAATACTCAAATATATCGTCCAGCTCTTGCGATGAAAACTATGGAGGCATAGTATATATCTCTCCAGCTAGAATATTTAGCCAAAAGAAATACCCTGATGATTATGAGTGTATAGTCCAAAGTTTATAGTAATCCACTGCATACTTAGTTGGAGGATTTATAGTTGCATCCAGTTCCACCTGCTTGTTGTGCACTACTATGGACAGTGCAAAATTGCCAAGAAGGAAGTAGTTAGAAAATTCATGACAATAATCAATACCTCGAGTAAGACCATCCTTGTTCATCCAATCATATCCCTTTTAAAGGCTTGTGCCCATAACATCAAGAAAATCAGTGAAGAACTTTGAATTTGGTCGAGCCATCATGAACCAGTTCTAAAATGCAGGAAACAAGGTAATATTGTGGCCAAGTTTTTAATCAAATATTTTGGTTTGGTTACACTTAAAACTAGTCTCCTGTCTCCTGGTAAAAAGTAGTACTTCAGGATCGGATGCAATGCGATTGTAGACCCACGGCCATTCATAAAGTTGTGAAGCCCATCCGAAATCGCGTGTGAAGTAAGAGTTTGCATCCAAGTACATTCCTCCGTGCTCGTACATCAGAAAGGCGCGCAAGAGATCGGATTTCGCTTGCACTCCCAGTCTGTTCTTTTACAGTAGATTCACATAGCCCTGCATTCTTAGGCTGTTTTAGGCCGACAGAT
>Ga0302188_10002544_pt1 | contig 13204 bp, 8 predicted proteins | sample II_Bog_E2_1_FD_198783 | JGI IMG/M metagenome (GOLD analysis project Ga0302188, IMG submission 198783) | Peat permafrost microbial communities from Stordalen Mire near Abisko, Sweden - II_Bog_E2_1 | ecosystem: Environmental > Terrestrial > Soil > Wetlands > Peat | place: Sweden: Abisko, Stordalen... | reverse complement strand
AAAAACAATTGATTCGTCAGCTTGCCGGAGAGGATTTAATTCGATATATTCATTTGGTGGGGTATTTTTTCGAGATGGTCGATAGACTTTCAACTCGGATTCGGGATCACAAATCAGCTTAAAATTCTTTAGAGAGGCGAGGGAAGTTCTTTCAGGGTGAGGCTTAACGAATAATTGAGAGGGAGTTTGGCCGAAATTAAGAATCTGAGACTAAATTGATTGTATTTATTTTTAATTCTTTAAGGTTGGCCAAGGAATGGCATCCTCATAAGTTACATAGTAGAAGCAATTCAATGATTTAAATGCTTCATCTCCTCTTTGTTTGTAGCCGAATATTAAATCAATCCAGCTGTTAATAGAATGACTGGACAACTACTATTACAGACATTTTCTCATATTATACACAAACAAATAAGGATTTTATCGGCTCCACTCTGGCAACTCCACGTTGTGCACTCTTCTTTTGTTTTGCATAACTCCGAACTCAAGTCCATTGATATTTAGATAGGCTTCAGGAATAGTGTAGAGTTCAGGAATCAACTCTCGAACATCCGAATACTCTGAAGTAGCATTTTTATATGAATCAGCCATAGAGAAAAACAATCTGTCTGCAAAATCAAATTTCCCGCTTTGCAAGAGGATAGATCCTTATGTAAATGGGGACAGCCTAATCAAAAAATGATAAATAATGCCTGGACTAGAATAGTGTGTGCCATAATGAAACTTAGTAGCATACTCGGCTTACATTTGCATCATGTCATATCTCTCCTAAAAATTGTGAGCTCTATCTTCTGTACCATTGGCTCCCATTGGAAGAGCTAAATTTCGCATATTTTATTCATCATGTATATTGCATTTTGAATCATCAAATTTTTTCAAAGTCCAAGGGAAGACTGGGTATTGAGTTAAATCTGAAAACGATCGTCCAGCTATGGTATTGAGTTCCATTAGATAATCAAATGTAGTCATTTCATAATTAATCCATTTTTTTAAGGAATCTTGATTTTAAATTATCTTTTTAGGATCTAGTGATTTTTAGGCTATGACGAGGTTAATGCATTTGTTTTTGAGCTTCACTATCTTCTTACAAAATTCATCGCTTTCTTCTTCTGTTTCAAAGTCTAAAAGGAGAGATTTATTGTGGATGAAATTTATCTGCACACTCTTTTTACGATTCACGTATCTTCTTTTATAGATTTATCTGATATATTCTAGTGGCCATGATTTGTGAATTGTCTTATCTGATCGCAATCGATATTGATCAATGGCATAGTGGGTAGTTTTTTCAGTTTAGAAAATGGAAACAAAAACCAAATTGTCACTTATTATGGCGATGAAGCCAGTGCGAACCGTCAAAGTATTGATTATCTTAACTCTTTTAAATCCCATAGTAAAATTAAGAGCATCATCCTTCTTGGAAACAATCCAGCTTTTCTTTGAAGTACCGATGAGTAGCATGCTGTTCATCATCATTAGGGCTTTTTAAAGATTATACTCATTTTCAGTATTTCTCTATTTTTACTTTTTTTCCTCAAAAAGGTGAGGCTCAACGAGTCTTGGTTTTAAAAAGTATCTTCCTTTTCCCTTTGAGTTATGTTTTCCCAATTTATATTTGAAGTATGCATTAGCCGCATATTTTTAATACGAATACAAAGTCTTATTGAAGAGAGTATCTTGTTGTAGCTTTAAAAAAGGATGAGTCCAAGAGCTTCCATAGATTCTGAGAGAGTACCAGAGTTTTCTGAAATTATTCTTAATGACTCTCTTGTGTGCTTCCAGGATTATATCTGTATACTATCTTCGTTAATTTTATTATTCGATTGTCGTTGAAATAAATTCTATAAAATTGAAGTCATCCTCCTTTTTAATGCGTTCTTGATAATTTATAAATAAATCAGAGTGAATTTTTTTGTAATGATTTTCATTGGGGATCCAAACTTAAGAAAAGTGGAGGATGAATGAATCCAGATCAGTTTTGTCCATATTCAAAAGGTATCCAGGAATATAATTACTTATAATATCGTCAAGAATTTGAGTACTTAACGGGGACTTTTGGCTTATTTGTGATTGAGAACTGCTAATGGAAAGGAAGTGCTTTACTGATGAAAGCATAGGAACAATCTCAACTATTCTTTCAACTCCTTTTTCAGCCAGCAGCTTACAGCTTTTCAAAAAGGTTAAAATGATTTCAGATCTTTGGTTTTTAATAATTTTATCTTTGTTAACTTCTACCAAAAGAACTAATAAAATGGTTTGCCATACAGATTAATCGCTATAATTTTCAGCTTCTTTGGGTTGAGTATGCTGCAGTTCAAAAAACATAGCTCTTTGTATTTCTATCAGCGAGATTAAGAAATTGTTTTTCAGGTAGTAGGTGGATTCTTTTTGAAGCTAACCGATATTAGTCTGCATTAATATACTAATAAGATCACTATTTTTTGAGGAAAAACTTTACAATCCTTTTAAGTACCATTTTGTGCAGTAGAATCTCTTGAAAAGGAAAAGATATTTCTGATACAGAACGTAGTCTGCCCAGTTGCACTTGAAATAAGGAATCAATGATGGAGGCAATTCGAAATCAACTGTGAATACAACTCTTTCAAAGTGGTCAATGTTAATTTCATCGATACCCTCAGGCACTATCTTTTTTAAAGTATCCAGAATTATTGAAAAAGATTGGAAATTTCTTTACATAAGATGATCATTGGTGTTATTCATAATGAGATTCTCCTCAATACACTCCAATATCAGCAAAATCACATGACGGCTGGCTAAAAATAAGCATTTAGGTTCATATTCCTCATCCTTTTTTGATTACACCCAGTCGAGGATAAAAGCAAATTTTGAAAAACCTGACGGATCTTATTTAAATACATAGATAAATATCCCTTTTATTAAATTCTATAATTTCTCAGTATAGACTCTCTTTTACTTTAACTATTCAAACAGAAGGCATTTGTAACTTAACTCAAACAGAAAATCGTATAATTACGGCAATTAAGCTACAAGCGCCATATTTTCACTTGATTCAAGAATTATATCTAAGTCATTTAGAAATTTGGTTTATAAGTCAGTCTGTGGAATCCATTTAAAGAATATGCTTAGAATTGAGGGCACTTGGATCTTAGAATTGGCAATGAGGGAAGTCTGAAAGCTAACTCCTAAACAGCACTCCAAAAGACTGTTGTAGAGTGTAAACACATTTTAATCATTTGAACTTTTTATACTTGTAGGAGTTCTATTGGATTTTTTCATTGCTGATGGAGTAGGTATCTTAGTATGGTTTTAATCCTCCTCTTCTGAGATGAGATTAACTAAATCAAATAATAAATACGATGGATAAGTTTTTTACTACCTATAGCTTTATTCTTTGTTGTCATGGGGGGAACAATATAGGCGATCTTTTTATAGTCTTTTGCCTGCTCACTTTATTGTTCTCCTTTCATTGCGCCCACACATTTTTTTGCCAATTTCAGTATTTTTTATAATTCAATTTTTTATTCATCCTAACTGATAATGATTTGCTGCCCATTTTATCCTCCAAAAGTGTACATTTCATTAATTGCTTCTGTATTAATGCACAAAGATCTTCTTTTGTCTTTTTTTATAGCGAGATCTTTTATTTCTGAATTCATACTCCCTTACGGTTATGTTGTTTTTTACTCCTCCATAATTTATTGCTATCTTGGTCGTTTAATTTGATTTACAAACCCAAAATCAAAAGACTTTTGACCTTTGAGTCTGTTCGATAGAGCTGGAGCTTGTGGTCCAACTAATGTAAATTCTTTATCATTCTCTTCATCAAATTCACTGAATATCGGTATACATTATTTTTAATCCTTAATTTCTTCTCGCTCCAATTTCTTATCTGTTTTTACTTCAACTTCTTTTTCAGCAAATTAATTAATTTTCCATAATGATTTGGAAATCAGATGACTAATTTGGGTTTCTTCAAGGGATGTGGACTTTTTTAACAGTAAAGTGTAAATCAACTTTACACTTTCAGCTTTTATTTCAGCAAAAAAATTATTTTAGATTACGTGGATGAAAATTAAATGAACCTTCTTTTATTGCAAATATTTTATTATTTATTTTGTTTGGTTTTCTGACATTCTTTAGTTGAACTTTTGAGTTAGGAGTTTGCGAATCAATCCCATTAACTCCATAATAAAGCAAGGAGAAAATTTTAAACAGAGTAGCCTACAAAGTTTATATATCTATTGAGGGTAATTAATCTTTGAATTTTGAAAGGAATTTTCAATAAGAGAGAAAATATAACCTTGAGCTTTCTTTTACTCACCAAAGTTATAATCCCCTTCAATCGAACGCTCGAATTTATTGGAAGCAATCTTGAAATGCTTTTAGCAGCACGTCAATGAGCTACCTTACAATTTTTGGAGCAAGTTTATCATCTCATCAAGACCAATTTGGACTGAATAATGAGCTATATTTTGAGTAAAGGCAGTTTTGATGATTTATAAAATTTCCTACTTTCTGCAAAGAGGAATATGAGCGTGAAGGAGTGGCCATAAAAAATCACTAAAGTATTGATCAAGTAGATTGGAGTCAGTAATTGTATGTTTTATATGTAAAATAGATTTAATAGTATTTTCATCGAAGGTGTTTCTTGGAATATCGCATATGAGCTCAGAAATTAATTTGAAGTAGCTATTCTTATAAGCTTAATTTTGAGAATTGGCAGACTGCCTCAAAAATGTTACAAATATGGTTAAGAGCTCGTTCAAAATTGGGTATTGCTGATCTTATTATTGGTAACGTAACAGGTAAAATAACGGAAGATATAATTGAATATTCATCTATGAGTTCCTCTCAAAGATAAAGTTATGAGATAATCCAAATCCTGTTCTTTCATAAATTTTTCCCTGTCTATTTTAGAAAACGAGTGCTTTAGGATTTTTTACATTTTAGAGAGAACTGATGTTTTTGTTGTATTATTAAATACCCTATTGCCCTAAAAGAAATGGAAAAAGACATATTGAGGACGTTTTACAATATATCTTATCGAAAAATATGTATTTAGTCTGATTAGTACTTGATATTTTAGGTGGGTCAAGTCCAACTATGTTAGGCTTGGTTTTGTTTAGGTAAAATTTTAACTTTGATTTTTGAAAGGTATGATGCCCTTCGTGCTCAAAGCAAATAAAATTCCATTTCTGAGGCTATAGCTAACCAAGGAGACTCCCATTTGATCCAATTTGAGGTTCAGTGTATTTTGCCCCTATAATTCGATAATAAACCTTATTATCAATCATATAAGATTCAACTCCTCCTACTTCAGGAGCATAAAAAGTGAAGAGTTTGGGCAGCAAAGCTTCAACTCCTGATTTAATATTTTCTATATTGATCCAAAAAAATAAAGTAAAACCTTCTTTAAGAATCCACGTTAAAGGTTTTTAATTGTGAGGTAAAATTTAAACCTTATTGCAGCCATGAAAAACAAGCATGTTACTTGGATCTTTTTCAGTCATCAGTTTAGCATTGAAAAAGCTCTAAATTATATTTTGGTTTACCTTGAGAATGGTGACAGTGGCAAACAGCTACGCTGCATGGACCTGATTTTCATAGTAGTTGACTGTTAATTTTTAAATTGCATCCTTTAGTAAATTATCTTAAAGTGAGCTATATGTGAATAATTCCTATAGAACTTGCTGCAGGAGATTGAAGATCAGATAATTTTTTACATGGGTCATCAAAAGATCGATTAATAGGTCTAGAATGTCGCGCTGGTCTTATGAGTCTATTTTAAGAGCTATGTACTTTACAACAAACTTGATGAACGTATTTTCCGTTTTTCTTTGGTTTGCTCATTGAGCAAATAGGCATTTGTGGTGACTGTTCTCAGTGCCTGTAACAGTTAGTTAAGGAATTTTTACTGCTCCTCCACTTAATACGCTTGAAAATCTTTCAGAAAGATCTTAACTGCATGCACTGAAGTGATGATTCGATTAGAATTGTAAAAGTAACTTAGCTTTTGATTGTTGTCGGCTGAGGAATAGAATTACTCAGGAGATTTTAATTTAGGGTTTTCATCATGAGAATCAGCATAGTCAGTCATCATATTCAAATTATATATTATTATTTAAGTTAAGCAGATTTGCATTCCCTTTGATAAGTCATACTAATATAAGTTATTCGCTCGTTAAAGGACAATCAATGTTCATAATGGCATGTGAAAGCTTTCTGATTGATCAGTTAAAAAAATTAGATCATAAATAAAAATAAGAATCAGATGTAAATGCAGTTTTTAATATTTTTGAAATATTGACTGCATGCAATATATCACTTTCTGAATATGATTGCCAAGAACCTAATGTTTGGTCAGCATTATTATCAAAAATTTGTCAATAATAGTTGGGCAATGGATCAACCAAATCAATAAAAATATTATTAATCAATAAGAATTTCTAAAAACAATAGTATAAAAAGAGTTTTAAGTTTAATTCGCGCATTCTAATAATACAAGCATTGAATAATTTGTAAAAAAATGCAAATAGATTAAAGATAAAAAAATGTAAGTTAATGCTTTTGAATACTAATTTATATCTCAAAGATGAATTGATCTACAAAAATAAATAATTTTTATCGTTAGAACAGTTATCTTATTTAACAAACTTTAATTTTTTGTACAAAAGCATTAAATAAAAAGTCATAGAAAAAATAATAGAAAAAGTGATTAATTTGAATTTATCAAGTCAATAATCATAGTTATCATTCAATGCGGTTGGGCCCAGCTTATATTTTTGATGTCAACTCCTTAATTCACCATTTACCACAGGGGGCTTAGTTCTCTTAGCCTAACGACTGATTTTTAAAGGACTTTTAAAAATTAATCTACCTATTAATCAGAGGTAAATCTACCTATTCCGATTCTCAATGATGTATGTGCTAAATCCTCACTCACTCCCAATGCCCGAAGCACATAAGAAGGTTCCAAAGATTCACTTGTGCACGCCGACCCAGAACTGACTGCATAATCTTTCAAAGCCATTAGTAAACTCTCTCCTTCAACAAAGGCGAATGACATATTAATGTTACCATAATATCTCTGTCTTTCATCACCATTCAACTCAACGTGAGTCATCCGTTCCCTTATAGTTGAAAGAATTTTTTTATAAAGTCTCTCAATATGATTAGCATCATTTTTCATTTCTCTTTGTGCTACTTCACAAGCCTTACCAAATCCTACAACTAAAGGTGTGGGAATAGTACCTGAACGTAAGCCTCTTTCCTGCCCACCCCCATTCATAAGAGCTGCTAGCCTGACTCTTGGTTTTCTTCTCAAATAGAGAGCACCAATTCCTTTAGGTCCATAAATTTTATGGGCCGTGATACTCATTAAATCGATATTCATTTTGTTTACATCGATATCCACCTTTCCCAAAGCTTGAGCTGCATCAGTGTGAAAAAATATTTTCTTATCTCTGCAGATCTAGCCTATTTGTTAAATGTTTTGTCTGACTCCAATTTAGTTGTGTACAAATATAACACTGACACATAGAACCTTTTCTACGCTTTATTAAATTGTTTTTTTGAGAAGATTGATATCCAAAATTCCATTTTTTGAAACAGGAAGATATGTTACTTTGAAACCTTCCAACTCAAGATGTCGGCAGGTGTCGAGGATGCATTTATGCTAAATTTGTGTTGTAATGATATGCTTGCGTTAAGCTCCGTAAAATTTTGCTAAACCTTTAAGACTCATATTATTTGACTCAGTTGCTCCGGAGGTAAAAATAATTTATCTGGGGTCTGCACCAATCAAAGAGGCTATTTGATTTCTTGCCTTTTCTACTGCTTCAGAAGAGTCCCAGCCGAATTTATGAGTTTTGGAGTGTGGGTTTCCATAAAATTGTAGGAAATAAGGCATCATAGCATCAAGAACTCTGTAGTCTACAGGAGTTGTGGCCTGATAATCCAAATACTGTATTTTGCGACTGGAAAATGTGCAAAGGGTCCTTTGAAACAAAAAGGGTCTTCTGATGATGAAGTTGGTCAGAAAATTCATAATATAATTAAAATTATAGGGAGGTTCATCTTATTTCAGTCAAAGAGTATAATAATGAATAGAATTAATTAATTAATTTATCAAATTAAGAGAAAGCACTCCCTTTATAAGGAACATTATTTTATTCCTTTGTTTTGTTTGAAGTATAATATTATTTCATCAATTTGTAAACTCTTTGTTATTCGTCTTCAGAATAATTTCGGCAGGATGTATTTTCATCTCGGTATGGTTGGGTATCTTCTTATCTGAGCCATAAATATCATCGGATAAGTTAAAATCTGTATTTTAATAAGGTAATGGTTATGTTCTTCTCTTAAACACTGTTTCTGCAGGATCATGTTTAGATTGATGAACTGTAAAGCAAGTTTTAAGACAATTTTTAAGAGTTGATGTCCTAAAATATCATATATTTTACTTATTGTATGGATTGCCAGATATTGTAGCCCATTTTTAATGACAAAACTCATTGGTAGTTTCATTTTGAGTTGAGAGCTTGAAGTGAAATACTATGAGCATAAAGACAAATAATGATGGAGGAATTATAAAGGCAACTAAATAACCACAAACTTACTCAAGATGATGTTAAAAACATAAGCAACTGGCTCCATTTCAAAATTTACAATCATAATGTAATGAATTGTTTGAATGTAAAGTAATACGAGGAGAGCTTCCATTATAAAAATAAAAAAAAGATACAATCGATAGTTTCTTTTGCCTATGCACATTCCAAGCCAAGGACAGTGATGATCCAGTTTTTATATGCAGACGTTACAACAATAACAATGAACTGCTCTTGGTGAGCGATAAATGAAACATTCATTGCAGAGACGAACTCCAATGCTATGCGATTTTATGGGAAAAGTATATTCACGATCAATGTAATAACCTGATCCAATGCATTGTTTAAAATAAGAAATATTTAGTGGAACTTTTTTAAACTATTCTCGTTAGAAATTAACTAATATTTTTGGTATCACTCCAGGGTCGATAAAGGGAAAAGCTAGAATGCAAATGGTGATTAATACATAGCAAATAGTAGTTAGTGATATTTCCGTTGGACTGGAGTGTGGACATGTAGCTACAAAATAGATGACCATACTTAATTGAAATATTATGAATATCAGCAAGTACTTCACAGGCTAAGAAAGGAAAGTGTTAAGTGAGAGGCAGCTGATGAAATTATCCTCGGACACCTAATGAAGTTATTATTTAATGCTTGTTTAAATCATATATTCGGCACATTATAATGTGGATTATAGTTATATGTTGCATTACATCATGAAGAGATTAAAGACTAGTTTATCATTAAAGTCAATACTGTCAATCAAAAGAGGGAGAACTTAAATCTTAGTAAATCGACATTCTCCTCATTTTATCTTCTCGTGATATCTGGTATTCAACTTACTCACGGTTTCCCTTTAGCCCCGTTGAGTATATATCAACTCGTATCTTGGAAACATTGTTAATCTTCTTTTGGTAGATGAATTCAGAAAGTCCCGAGCAAAGATAGCATTATTTCACATCTTGTCCGCATGAAGGGTGAATTTCGTGTCCGCAGTCGTAGTGAATTAGCAGATCTCCCTTTTCAGCACAGACATTGCAGTAGGAATTTGTAATAAATCCTGTTAACTAAATCGCTCAAAAATAACCTATTTTCGAAGGAGAATAGTTCTGAGGGTATTTTCTGTTTAAATAAAAAGATCTTGTGCCACTTTAAAAATGGTCTTCTGGAAGAGATAGTTAGTGACCATCTAGTCAATGATTATTTTGATGGTTTCTACTTCGAATTGACTGATGCTTGATTGAAGATACTGCAAGATATGCTAGTGGTCAACTTCTATGATAAGTGTTCGAAATAACTGAGGATATGCTTTTTTATTTATGATTAATTTTAATAACTAGCAAGTTTGTGCATCCACAACCAGATTCTTAAAAATTGTCCTTCTCAGGTTTTAAAGCTAGGACATTATAATAAACCATTCATTATCGGAGTGGTGGTGACTTCTCAGGTCTAGCTACTGGCAAATATGAATACATCTGCTGACATTTTAAATTACGATCTCTATAAATTATTAGTCTGAAACTTCCCTGTTTTCCAGCACCTTCTTGACTATTCTATCCCATATAATGCGAAAATATACCCTGATGGCTTCTGCAGTTTAACCTTAGCCTCCAGATTTAACTAAAAGATACCCTACAGCTTCTAATACGTCATATCTTCTGCAAATTTCCATGCTTTCGTCCAAAGGATAATTTTCCTTTTGCAACTCAGTCAAGATATTGGAGTAATTTCCAGTTATAGCCAACAGTTCCAAGTATTTAATTTTTAGAGTCATCAGTGACTCATTATACGAATAAAGTTGAAGGACAGAGTGGATAAGCTTGAGCTGCTAAAAGGGATATTCGTGCAGATCATCAATAAAGATATTTAGATCAGGCAAAAAATGCCTGCAAATTAAGTCACTGGCTCTGTTTGCATCAATTGAGGTGAATAATTTGATGTTTTCTTTCAAGATAGCCCGCAGTTGGTGAAGATCAGTCGGTGACAGTTTTTCCATGCAGTCATCTAGAAACAGATAGAGATTTGTCTGCGTTAGCATTCTAAATTACATTACGCTAAGATTAGACGCCCAGTAGTGCATGAAGAATTTCAATATTGCGTTTGATGAGCTTGCCTACTAGTTTTATCAAGCAAATACTAAATATATTATACTTTTACTGGTGAGTAGACAGAAGACTTTCGAAAAATTAGTTGAGGGTTGGCTACGATAAAGCTGATAATTGCTTTGTTATAAGTTATCCGCACTTGCCAACTAACTTTTGAAGATACTGCTCATCAATATGGTGCTCTATACTCAGGAAACGAAGACCTATGTAAACATCAACATCTATAATTTTCCGCCCTACTAAGTTAAAAATTGCAAGCCAATAGTATTTCTAATTCTTGCAATCAACCACCTCACTATAAGAAATGTTTTGAATAATGCTCTTCATAATGTCTCCTTCTGAGTGCATACCCAGTTGATTTAAACCTTACAAGCAGTTGCCCATATATAGCTACTATAAAATGTTTTAGAAGAGCCCAGCAGGCTATTATTTAATGAGAATGCTAAAAATTTGTTATGTTAACAAGGGCAAAATCGAGTCCAATATTGTATTACAGGTCTGTTTATTATGTTTATTCAGGTTGATGGAAAGAATGGTATCGTAGAGACTATAGGCTAATAGTTTGCCAATTTTTCTTTTTTACTGTGCCAGTTATATTATATTGCCGTCACAATCTTGCCCCAACTTGAGGTAAACACTGACCAGAACGGCCAATGGGGTGTAGTAATCATTGAACTTTTGATTTAAATCCACAAGTTATAGCATCAAACCTTCTCGAATCATGAGGTTATTGATTTGATGAGGTAATTAGGCATCATTATACACTGGCTGCAGATTGAAGAGAAGACGACTGATAACTTATTTGGGTACTGCTGAAAGCAAAAGTAAAAACGAGTCGTGAGTAATTTGAGTAATTTTGTTCATGAGTATGAAGGGAACAATGTTGGAAAGGTAAATAGGGTTAAGTTTGTTTATTTTTGGAAGCATTTCGTTCAACAGATAAATTTAGAGGTTCGTGGAGATGAGAATGTTAAAGATAAAGATCAGTTATTGATTCCACAGAAGCTACATATTGGTTGTGCTAGAAATTCCTCTTTCACATACCATTATTGTTTATAAAAAATTTACATACCGCCTTGCCACCTATTTTATTTTTGTTTGAGCGAAATTAGGATGCATCTCATCGAGGTCATAGATCTATCCAAGGTAGCAGTCCTTTAAAATTTCAAGAGCTATTTTCCAATTGTTGTTATCAACCAAATTCATTACATACTGATTGAGAGTACTAAAATACAACATTTGAAGGTTCATGCTGGTACTATAAAAAAGGGTGCGGTTAGCTACATGGAAAAGTCCTTTGAGATAGCGAAGATCCTCAACTTGTATCAGGTGATTGCTGATGAATTCTTCTACCTTTTAGCCTTGATAGAATAAGTCAAAATTTATTGTTTTAGAGTATATTTAATTACTTTTGTATCTGGATGCGAGGTCCTTCTAAAAAGTTGTAACAGAATATATCTTCAAGCCTACTCGACTAATTTGATATATAAGAGAATTGGAAAGAAATCCACCAATTATAGCTGAGTCTGGCAACAGAAATTTATGGCTAATTGTTATTTTATGGTGTAAAGGCAGTAGTTCGGCTATTTCGATGTTTAGTATCTAAAGATATTTGTCCCATATAATCATAAGAGAATTAGGATGAGAGCGAAAACTTATTTGCGGGTATCCATTCTTTTTAATATGGCCACCATGTTTTTATTTATCATAGACCATTGCCACCTCAAAAACAGGGTGAAATTGGCAAATGGTAACAAACTCTAACCCGGCTACTGCCATTAACACTCCCTTATTGTGACTATTATCCTCTATATTCATAAAAGCTAAATCTAAAAAATTATTAAAGGCAAGCGGAAGTGAGCTTAAGTAAGGTTTCATGTTGATGATGTGCTTTCTCATCTAAACTTTGTAAATATCCTGCTTTTCGTCAACGATAACCATCATGAAAGGGTTTTCTTAGATAAAATAAAGCTGATTAATTGAATGTTTCAAATTTTTATCGTTAAGACTAAAGTACTAAATTGGAGTTTTCAATATTCTAAAAGTAATATTGTTTTAGATGCTAATAGTCTGCTTGAAACAGTAAACCAATACCTCCTTATCATCATTGGAAACAGCCAAGTATTGGAGATTTTTTGACCATTTGAGACTTGTGATGGTGCAAATATTTTTAAAACAGCTTAAGATCCGCTGTGGTTTGATTGAGTTGGGCTCAAAGACTACCACATCTCCCTCATCAGTTCCACAGGCTACCTTAAATACCTTCTATTGCTCACAATACCCTACATCAATAATAAGTATATTTTTTTTGAGAAGACCTCCAGAATATATCACATTTATCTATTTTACATGATCCTTTATTTCATAGCTTGGCTGCGACAGCAAAAACAGTGGATACTTCTGTCTGATTGCTTATATACTCTCAGCTTTGAGATTGCCATTGATTTACTTATAGATATCATCAAATATATGACGAGGAACATCTCTTAGCTATTGTGGCTCTTTCGGAGC
>Ga0302188_10002528_pt1 | contig 13255 bp, 7 predicted proteins | sample II_Bog_E2_1_FD_198783 | JGI IMG/M metagenome (GOLD analysis project Ga0302188, IMG submission 198783) | Peat permafrost microbial communities from Stordalen Mire near Abisko, Sweden - II_Bog_E2_1 | ecosystem: Environmental > Terrestrial > Soil > Wetlands > Peat | place: Sweden: Abisko, Stordalen... | reverse complement strand
TGATGTCATAGAAGCTGGCGGATGTGTAGGTGCCGGGGGCCAGAGTTAGATTGCCCAACTCGTTGGTTGGCAGAACGGTGCCTGGTGGCAGGTTCTTAAGAGTGGTGTAAGCGGTTTGAGCCTCCAGCAAGGCTTCCGTAGCGGCGGCCATGGTTACCGCAGTTCCTTCACTGGGGCAACCAACGGTTGGAGGTGGCGGAGCGGTGTCGATCGATCCATTCACCAACCCTACGTTGAGTGGCGTGATGGTATACGAGCAGGGATATACGCCGGCAACAGCCGCAATGCTCTTATCGTAGAATCCGGTGATCAGAGTCGAAGCTGCCGTAGTCCCGATACTTCCATTCACCACGGTATTGAGTCCCTGGTTGGTGATGCCGGCATTGCCGCCGAAGCCGCCAAACAGCGCTATGGCTGGTCCAAGGACGATAGGCGGTGTCACTACAGTCGAGCCCGTCGTAAAGTGCCAGGGATTCGGCGCGCCGGTGGTTCCGAGCGGATTGGCTGTCAAGTCCGTCGCTCCCGAAGTAATGGTTGCAATGTAGTTGCTGCTGGCAGTGAGCAGAGCAGTGGGCGTGAAAGTGGCGATGAAGTTGATTGCATCGTAGGAGACAGTTCCAGCGATTGCTGTTCCGCCCGGTCCCGTTACCTGGAATGTCGCGGTTGTGATGGTCAGCGGATTCATTGCTTCGGTAAAGGTAGCGCTGATTGCCTGATTGAGGGGCACGTTTGTGGCTGTGTTGGCAGGGACTGTTGAAACAAGCTCCGGCGCAATCGTTCCAATGCTTGTGCCGGTTGTAAAGGTCCATACGTAGTTACTGGCCAGCGCATTGCCCGCCAGATCCTTAGCTCCGGTGGTGATCGTGGCCGTATACAGCGTACTAACGGCAAGATTCGATGTCGGCGTGAACGTCAGCGTATTGCTAATTGACGCATAAGCAAGAAGGCCCGAAACGACAGTGGCGCCCGGCCCTGTAAGCGTAAAGGTCGCCGAATTGATGGTGGCGGGATTCATCGCCTTGCTGAATGTGGCGTTCACGATTTGATTGAGAGGTACTCCGGTAGCGCCGTTGAGAGGGATCGTCGAAATGACGGTTGGCGGAGTGGTATTAGCTGCGGCAGAGGTGGTGAAGGTCCACACGTAATTCTGGGCCAGCGCAGTGCCACCGAGATCCATGGCCCCGGTAGTGATCGTGGCCGTATAGACGGTGCTCGCGGCTAAAGCCGCGGTCGGCGTGAACGTTGCAACCGAGCCGGCCGCGATATAGGTGACGGCTCCCGTTACGGCAACCGCGCCCGGCGCTGTCAGCGTAAAGGTCGCCGAGCTAATCGTGGAGGGATTCATCGCCTCACTGAAGGTCGCGGTGAGGGCCTGGTTTGTCGGCACTCCCGTCGCTCCATTTACTGGCACTGTGGAAATGACCGTTGGCGCTGCAGGGGCCGGACCTGTTCTGAAGGTCCATACGTAATTGGCGGCCATTGGAGTGCCCGCCAGACTCTTGGCTCCCGTGTTTACGATGGCTGTGTAGATGGTGTTAGCTGCAAGGCTGTTGGATGGCGTGAATGTCGCGAGAGCGCCAGCGCAACCGGCTGTGCCTGCGACTGTTGTTGCGCCGGGGCCTGTGACTGTAAAGGTAGTCGATGTGAGAGTCGCGCAGTTCATCGCTTCGTTGAAGGTCGCGCTCAGCACCTGATTGATCGGCACGCCTGTGGCTCCATTCACAGGAACCGTAGATACCACCAGGGGCGGCGGCGTGATCGTTGTGAAGGTCCACACGTAGTTGGCGGGCAGCGGAGTGCCTGCAACGCTGGTTGCCCCGGTGGTGATGGCGGCGGTGTAGAGCGTGTTGTATGCTAGAGCGGCAGTTGGCACAAACACCGCAATCACGCCATTGTATGAGGCGGCGCCGGCTACGGCTCCGCCTGGCCCAGTCACCGTAAAGGTCGATCCATTGATCGTAGCCGCGCTCATTCCCTCGTTGAAGGTAGCGCTGAGAACCTGGCCGATGGGCACACTGGTAGCTCCATTCGCTGGGACCACTGCTATCACCGCGGGCGGCGGCGTAATCGTCGTGAACGTCCACACAGAATTGTTAAGCAGGTGCGTGCCACCCAGGTTTGTCGCCCCATTGGTGATGGTGGCTGTATAGATGGAGCTGTATGCGAGAGGGGCAGTTGGCGTAAACGTCGCAACGGAGCCCGTGTAGGCAACGGCTCCCGCTACCGCTGCTCCGCCGGGCCCCGTGACCGTAAAGGAGGATGAACTGATCGTGCCTGGACTCATCGCCATGCTGAAAGTCGCGCTGATCGTCGTGTTGATGACGACATTGGTAGCGCCATTGGCAGGGGTTGTAGAAACCACGGAGGGAATAGTAACAACTTCCTGACCGCATCCGGCGACAAGAAGGGCCAAAATAGCCGCCAGCCAATACGTTGTACCAAACCTGAATTTGCGCATTTGTAACCTTTCGTCCGACTTTGGGATCACAGAGTCCAGCACTCGTCATTCTCCGGATGGGGCAAGAATGCGAAGCACGCGATGCCTTCAACTTAATAAGTTGCCTAAGAGTTTGGCTGTGCAGAATCGCTCACGACCTGTTGGGAAATAGAAACAGCAGTTTATTTGCATCTATGAGCCCAATTGGACATACAGGCAAAAGCAAAGCGGCAATAGGGATAGGGCAATCCGCCGCCATCCCGATCGCCACGTTTCAGGCCTTCGGTACTCATAAGTTATGTCTATGCGGGTGTTTCTAAAACCATCGCCGCCTGCGTCGCGAGATGATCGTGATCGCAACCACGGCCAGCAATACGCCGATCAGCAACCATGCGAAGTCGCGGCTGCCGAAATCCTGAAAGAACCGAAAATCGTGCCAGCGCATCAGCGCCAGCGCATTGCTCTCTGCGATCCGCATCTCTTCCCTCCGTGCATCGTCTTAATTGCTCGTCTTGTACAGATAGTCTGCGATCCTCTGTCCCGTTTCCAGTCTCCTCGAAGCGAGCCGTGCTTACCACAAACCGCGCTATCTGAGCCGAGTTCAAGTTGACATTGCCCGGCGGACACGGTCTGCTCAATTGTGAACACTGCTTATATGCCCCCATACCGGATGAATTCCGGACTTGGCAAGGGACCGTCGAAGCGCTATTCAAATGCTTGTTCTCCGGAGCTTTGCAGTGGAGGTGAAGATATCCAGTGCCGTTGATCTGACGCTTCAAGCAGGGTCATATCCACGGAGAATTGCTTTCGCGATCTAATGCTGAATCGCGGTCTCCGATTTCGTTGGCAGCTGAGTGATCTGAACTGGCGTAGGCAACTGAGACCTGTCCCATCCTCCACCCAGAGCTTCAATCAGTTGAATCGATGCCGTCATCTCCTGCACCTGCAGATTCGTCAGCATTTGCCGATTGGAAAGCAAGGTGGTTTGCGCGGTGACCACGTCGATGTACGGGTCGATGCCGGATTCATAGCGCGTCGACTCGAGTCGCAGAAACGTTTGGGATGAGTTGACGGCTTCTTGCTGACGCAGGATCTGTTGCGACAGAATGCGAACCGCCGCGAGCGAGTCTTCCACCTGCTCGAATGCAACCAGAACCGACTGGCGATACGCAGCGACATTTGCATTGTACGTTGCGATGTATTGATTTACGGTTGCGCGGCGCAGTCCCCCATCATAAACGGTCTCGGAGATCGAAGGGCCAACGGACCAGAAGCGGCTGGGCCAGTCGAGGAGGTTCTTGAGGGCTGAACTCTGCACGCCTCCGGTAGCGGAGAGCGTCAGAGTTGGATAGAAGGCGGCACGAGCGACCCCAATCTGCGCATTCGCGGCGGCCATGTTTCGCTCAGCGGCAGCGACATCCGGGCGCCGTTCCAGCAGTTGCGAGGGCAAGCCAATCGGTATTGGTGGAGGCGCGCTCGTCCGTGGTTCCACAGGGATGGAGAACGTCGAAGCCGGCTTGCCGATGAGTGTGGCGATCGCATGCTCATATTGCGATCGAGCAATTCCAAGATTGATTGCCGCAGACTGCGCACTCTCGAATGTTGTCTGCGCTTCGACGACCGAGATTTCATCGCCGACGCCAGTATCATAGGCAGATGTCACAGCGTCGAGTGCTTTCTTGTCGGCTTCGACTGTGTCATTGAGTATGTTTTGCAGCGCATCCTGGCCGCGAATCTCAAAGAAATACTCGGCGAGGCTGGCCTGCTCCGTCAGCCGTTCATTCTCGAGGTCGGCCGCGCTCAGTTGGGCACTGTATTGACTGGCGCGCACGGTGTTGCGGACCTTGTCCCAGAGGTCTGGTTCCCACGACACACCGGCCGGAATGGAAAACACCTGCGTCTGTTTGCCGCCTGATGTGCCACTGCTCGTAGCCGACCCTACATTGGAAGATGTTTGCGATCGGGTATAAGATCCACCGATACTTACCGTGGGAAAATACTGAGACCGCGCCTCGCGCACCATGGCTCGCGCTTCCATAAAGTTCTCGAAAGCCTGGCGAATATTCTGGTTGTCGATATTGAGCTCGTCTTCGAGCGAATTCAGATCGGGCTCGTTGTAGATCTCCCACCACTTGCCGCGAAGAGCCGCATCCTGGGGCTGCGCAACGGTCCATCCACCGGTTTCATTGTATTGCGCGGGGGATTCCTTGAAGGCCGGAGGCGCTGTCATCGTGGGCGGGAGATACTTTGGTCCCATGTTGCACCCGGCGAGCAGCGCACAGAACGCAGCGACAGGCATGGCAAACAACGCCGCAAACGGTCTTCGCGATTGCATAGTCGACTTCTTCATAATCAACACTCCATAAAGGCTCATGGCTAGGACGCCTCAGCGGTTCCATGGTCGAGAGTCGCCGGTCGTTCGCCACGGATCCAGAGACGGGCCCAATCAAAGAGAATATAGACAACAGGCGTCGTATAGAGAGTCAGTACCTGGCTGACGATCAAGCCGCCCACGATGGTGATGCCAAGCGGACGCCTGAGTTCGGAGCCGGTTCCGGTGCCGAACGCCAGCGGCAGCGCGCCAAACATGGCGGCCATCGTCGTCATCAGAATGGGACGAAAGCGAAGCTGGCAAGCTTCAAAGATGGCTTCGGTTGTAGATTTGCCGTGTTCTCGCTCCGCTACCAGCGCAAAGTCGATCATCATAATCGCATTCTTCTTTACGATGCCGATCAACAGGATAATCCCGATGATCGAGATCACATTGAGATCTACCTTGAACAGCATCAGCGCGAGCATGGCTCCCACGCTTGCCGAAGGCAAGGTGGAAATGATGGTGAGAGGATGCACCAGGCTCTCATACAAAATGCCAAGAACAATGTAGACAGCGAGCAATGCGGTGAAGACAAGAGGAAGCTCGCTGTTCAGCGATGCTTGATACGCGGACGCCGTTCCGGAAAAAGAGCCGCGGACAGTTGGCGGCATGTTCAGGCGCTCCTGCATCTGGCTAACCTCGCGCGTGGCATCGCTTAGCGACATATCCGTCGCAAGGTTGAATGAAACCGTTACGGATGGGAAGGTACTGGTGTGATTGATCACCAGAGGCGTAGTGGTTGCATGCGCAGAGGTGACCGAAGAAAGCGGGACGATGCCGTTGCCCGTGGTATTGAGGTAGATATTCTTCAAGCCATCGGGGTTCTGCCAGTAAGCCGGCGCTACTTCCAACACCACGTAATACTGATTCAATTGCGTGTAGATAAGGGACACTTGCGACTGCCCAAAGGCGCTGGAGAGGGCGCTGTCCAGAGACGACGGTGTCAGGCCAAGTCTAGCCGCTGTGGGACGATCGTAATTGAGCAGCTCTTCGAGGCCGCTATTCTGCGCATCGCTGCTTACGTCCTGAAACCCGGGAATCTTTTGCATCCCCGCCAGCAGAACGGGCCCCCAGTGCGACAGATCTGCCACGTTGTCCGACTGAATCGTGTATTGGTACATGGCATTGCTCGACCGCCCTCCGATGCGCAGATCCTGCGCTGCCTGAAGGAAGGCTGAAGCCACCGGAAGCTTGTTCAATTTCGGCCGCAAGCGGTTGATCACATCCGCCGCGGATATTTTCCGCACGTTCAGGGGCTTCAGCGCGATATTGATGCTGCCGGTGTTTCCGGATCCCGTATGGGCAATGACATTCGCGACTGCCGGGTCAGCCTGGATGACCTTTTCGATTTGCAGGATCGAGTTGTCCATCACCGGAAACGATGCATCCTGCGGGCCTCGCGCGCTGCCTGTGATGACTCCGGTGTCTTGCTGCGGGAAGAATCCTTTCGGGATGATGACAATGAGATAGACATTCAAAGCAACTGTCAGGACCAGGAGCGCGAAGATCGGCCATGGGTGCTTCAGCACCCATGTTAGAGAGCGGCTGTACGTGGAGAGCATCCATGTAAATCCACGCTCAGTGGTCCGATACGCGCGGCCGTGCTCGATTGTCCTCTCGTCCTTCAGGAGATAAGCGCACATCATGGGAGTGGTGGTCAGCGAGATCAGCATTGAAACAAGGATGGCCGTCGAGAGCGTAATGGCAAACTCGCGGAACAACCGGCCGACGATGCCGGCCATGAGAAGGATGGGAATGAACACCGCAATCAGCGACATGCTGATCGACAGGATGGTAAAGCCAATTTCTTTGGAACCTTGAAAGGCGGCTTTCATGGGAGACATGCCTGCTTCGCGAAGCCGGGAGATGTTTTCCATGACAACGATTGCATCGTCGACGACGAATCCTGTGGAGATCGTCAATGCCATGAGCGAGAGATTGTCGATGCTGAAGCCGAACAGGTACATGACCGCAAAAGTGCCAATGAGCGAAACGGGGACGGCGACGGTGGGAATGAGTGTGGCGCGCCAGTTGCGCAGAAAGACGAAGACGACGAGAATTACCAGGATGACCGAGAGGATGAGTGTGCTCTCCACATCGAGGACGGACGCGCGAATGGTGGTGGTGCGGTCAACGACGATTGTGGTCTTGATGCCTTGCGGAATGGACGCTTCGATCGACGGCAATTGTGCGATGACCCTGTCAACCGTATCGATGATATTTGCGCCTGGCTGGCGAAAGATAAGGACGGTTATCGAGGGTACGCCATTCAGATATCCAGCGTTGCGGATGTTCGACTGCCCTTGCGAAACGTCGGCCACGTCCGACAACCTGACTGCGGCTCCTTTGTTGAAGCCGACGATAAGCGGCTTGTATTGATCCGCGAGGGATATCTGGTCATTGGTGAGGATATCCGCGGTGGTCGTTCCGTCTGAGATTTGCCCGGCAGGCTCGTGAACATTCTGCTGCGTCAGCATGGACTGAACATTCTGGATAGTTAGCCCGTGGCTATTCAACAACGTGGGATTTACTTCAACGCGCACCGAAGGACCGGAGCCTCCGCCGACCGTGACCTGCCCGACACCGGAGATCTGAGAGAGCTTCTGTGCAATGACGGACGACGCCTCGTCGTAGAGTGTAGGCTTGTCGTACTTGTCCGAGGTAAGGCCCAAAATCAGAATCGGCGCATCCGCGGGATTCACCTTGCGGTAAGTCGGGTTTGCGGGCAGGTTCGCCGGCAGATAAGTGCGCGCGGCATTGATGGCCGCTTCCACATCTCGTGCCGCTCCATCGATGTCGCGACTCAGATCGAACTGCAGCGTGATGGAAGTGCTGCCAAGGGAACTCGATTAGGTCATCTCGGTTACTCCGGCAATATGGCTGAACTGGCGCTCCAAGGGAGTAGCGATAGATGAAGCCGTAATGTCAGGACTACCGCCAGGCAAGCCGGCAGAAACGGAGATCGTCGGGAAATCGACTTGCGGCAATGGAGAAACGGGCAAAACATTGAAGGCGATAGCCCCGACCAGCGTGATGCCCGCCGTTAGCAAGGTGGTGGCTACCGGCCGCCGGATGAAGGGGGCGGAGATATTCATATTCCCTCCGCCGGTTGTGGCTCGCCGTCCGTTTCGATCGCTTTCGGTGCATGGCTGAAGCGATGGCCGATGCGATCGAAGAAAATATAGATCACCGGCGTTGTGTAGAGCGTGAGCACCTGGCTAAGCAGTAGTCCGCCGACCATGGCAATTCCCAGCGGGCGGCGCAGTTCCGAACCCATCCCCTGGCCTACCGCCAATGGAATGCCCGCCAATAGCGCTGCCATCGTCGTCATCATGATGGGCCGAAACCGCAGCAGGCAGGCATCGTAAATCGCGTCTGCCGCGCTCTTCCCGTGCTCGCGCTCTCCCTCCATTGCAAAGTCGACCATCATGATTCCATTCTTCTTCACAATGCCGATCAGGAGGATGATGCCGATGATGGCGACGACGCTGAGGTCCTGCTTGAATATGATGAGAGCAAGCAATGCGCCAACGCCGGCAGAGGGCAGTGTGGAAAGAATCGTGATGGGATGAATAAAGCTCTCGTAGAGGACGCCGAGCACGATGTAAACCGCGGCGAGCGCGGCGAGAATCAGCAGGCCTTCATTGGAGAGCGAGCCCTGAAAAGAAGCCGCGGTCCCTTGAAATCCATACTGTACGCTGGCCGGCATATTCAGATCCTTCTGGACCTTTTCAATAGCCGTGATTGCGCCTCCCAGCGCGGCGTTGGGGGCAAGATTGAACGACACGGTGACGGCCGGGAACTGGCCTTGATGATTGATCGAGAGCGGCTCGAAGGCTTTCTCAAAATGAGTAAACGCGCTCAGTGGCACAGCGGGGGACACCGCGACGCCAGTCGCCGCATTCGCGGTTGACGCAGTACTGCTTGCGCCGACACTGGACTTGATGGCATTCGCGGGCGCGCTGAGCGCCATCGACGACGGCGTGTATTTTACAGAGGTTGTGGTTGCATTGGAGCCAGCGGATGAAGATCCGGAGGATGCGTAGGACGACGACGCTCCCGGTCCGGAACCCCCTGCGGATGCGTTTGTCTGGATATACAGATCCTGGAGCTTGCCTGGACCCAACTGAGTATTTGGAGCCGCTTCAAGGATCACATGATACTGGTTCAATTGCGTGTACATGGTGCTGATCTGGCGTTGTCCGTATGCGTCATAGAGAGTGGTGTCGACCGTAGACGGCGCAATGCCCAGCCGCGATGCGGTCACTCGATCGATCACCAGCGACACAGCGAGGCCCCCGGTTTGCTGGTCGGTCGCAACATCGGCCAGTTGAGGCAACTGCTTCATCTTGTCCACGAGCCGCCCGGTCCACAGGTTCAACTCGTTCGGGTCGGGATCCTCCAAAGTGTATTGGTACTGAGTGCGGCTGACGCGGTCGTCTACGGTAATGTTCTGAACCGGCTCCATGAAAAGCTCGATGCCGTCTACATGCTTTAGGCTCTTCTGCAGCCTGCGAATCACGTCGGAGGCGTTCATGTCGCGCGCGTTCAGCGGCTTCAGGTTGATGGACATCCGTCCGCTATTGAGAGTGGTGTTGGTTCCGTCAGCGCCAATGAAGGAAGACAAGCTCTCGACTGCCGGGTCCTGAAGGATGATGGCTGCCAGTTGTTGCTGCTTCTGCTCCATGGCCGCAAACGAGATGGTCGCCGGCGCTTGCGAGATGCCCTGGATTTCGCCCGTATCCTGAGTTGGGAAGAATCCCTTGGGGATGAAGATGTAAAGCACAACGGTCAGCACCAGCGTTGCGGCAGCCACAATCAGCGTGATGGTCTGGTATCCAAGGACGAACTTGAGCGTGCGCCCGTAAAACGCAATCATGTTTTCGAAGACGCGCTCGGAAGCCTTGTAAAAGCGGCCCTGCTGCTCTTTGGGAGGAGTATGACGGAGAATGCGCGAGCACATCATCGGCGTCAGCGTGAGGGAGACGACCGCGGACAGAATAATGGTGACGGCCAAGGTAACCGCGAATTCGCGAAACAAGCGCCCAACGACGTCGCCCATGAAAAGCAGCGGGATAAGTACAGCGATGAGTGAGACAGTGAGAGAGATGATGGTGAAGCCAATTTGTTCCGCGCCCTTCATGGCCGCTTGCATGGGCGTGTCTCCGGCCTCAAGATAGCGCGTAATGTTCTCGATCATCACGATCGCATCATCCACCACAAAGCCAGTGGAGATGGTGAGCGCCATTAACGAAAGGTTATCGAGGCTATAGCCCAGTGCGTACATGACGCCGAAAGTGCCCACCAATGAGACCGGCACGGCAATGCTGGGGATGATGGTGGCGTATAGGTTGCGCAGGAAGAGGAATATGACCATCACCACCAGCGCAACAGTCAGCATCAATTCAAACTCGACATCGGAGACAGAGGCGTTGATAGCCGTGGTGAGATCGGTCAGTGGCGTCACTTGAATTGAAGCCGGCAGGTTCACTTCAAGCTGGGGGAGGATTGCCTTGATCGCTTTCACCACGCTGATAGTGTTGGCGCCAGGCTGCCTTTGAATATTGAGAATGACCGCCGGGGTCTCGTTCATCCACGCAGCCTGCTTGTTGTTTTCAATGCCGTCTACCACCTGCGCCACATCCCGCAGCATGATGGGCGCGCCATTGCGGTAGGCCACCACAACCTTGCGATAGTCGTCGCTGGTCACCAACTGATCGTTGGCGTTGATCTGGTAGTCCTGATGAGGCCCGTCGAAGTTTCCCTTGGCTGCATTGACGCTGGTTTGAACGAGCGCAGTGCGCAGGTCTTCGAGGTTGAGTCCGTAAGACGAAAGCGCTGTTGGATTGGCTTGAATGCGCACCGCCGGCTTTTGGCCTCCGCTGATGCTCACCAGGCCGACGCCGGTCAACTGCGAGAGCTTGGGTGCAAGGCGCGTATCCACCAGATCCTCGACCTGCGAGAGCGGCATGGAGTTGGATGTTATGGCCAGCGTCAACACGGGAGCATCCGCGGGATTGGTCTTGCTATAAACGGGCGGCGAGGGAAGATTCGACGGCAGAAAACTCTGCGCGGCGTTAATGGAGGACTGGACTTCTTCTTCGGCGATATCGATGTTCAGGCTGAGGGCAAACTGCAGCACAATGACAGAGGAACCGCCGGAGCTGGTCGATGTCATCTGGCTCAGCCCCTGAAGTTGGCCGAACTGACGTTCAAGGGGAGCAGTTACCGTGGTGGCCATTACATCGGGGCTGGCGCCTGGATAGAAAGTCAGTACCTGGATCGTGGGGTAGTCGACCTCGGGCAAGGCAGAAACCGGCAGTTGGGTATACGCAACAATACCGACCAGCAGAATTGCCGCCATCAGCAGCGACGTGGCAACGGGGCGCTGAATGAAAGGCCCGGATGGATTCACGGAGCATTGCCTGCGGCGCGGTTGGTCGGAGACGGTTGCTTGGCAAGAGCGACTTTACTCCCGCTCTGTAACTTGTCAAAGCTGCTGGTCGCGACAACTTCGCCGGGGTTGATTCCCTCCACAGCTGTCATGCCGCCCTCCGCAACACCAGGCGTGACGTTGCGAATGCTCGCCAATCCGTTCGCAATCACATAGAGGAAGGCTACTTGTCCATTGTGCTGAAGGGCCGCGGTAGGAACCAGCGTGACGCCATCGAGCGTATTCACCAGCAACCTTGTATTGACGAACTGATTGGGGAACAGAGCGCCGTTCTTGTTAGGGAAGAGGGCGCGCAGCTTCACTGTTCCCGTCGTGGTGTCGATCTGGTTGTCGATGGTGAATAACTTACCTGAAGCAATTGTTGTAGTCTGTGCGCGGTCCATTGCATCGACGGGCAGCGTATGGAGTTTCCGCATCCGCGCCTGCACCTGTTCCAGGCTGTCCTCCGATATCGTGAAGATCACCGTGGTGGGCTGCATCTGTGTAATAACTGCCAGAGTCGTGGTTCCCCCAGCCTGCACTACGTTTCCGGGATCCACAAGGCGAAGACCCACCCGGCCGGCGATTGGCGCGGTAATATGGCAATAGCTGAGCTGTACCTGGTCATAATTCACGACGCCTTGATCGTTTTTCACCGTGCCCTGCTCGGCAGACACAATCTTTTCCTGGTCGTCCAGTAACTGCTTGGGAATTCCGTTTCCTGCCCACGCCGTGCGATAGCGGTCAAGGTCCATCCGCGCCTGCGACAGAACATTCGTGTCGCGCTCCAGCGTACCCTCGGCCTGCATCAGTTGCGCCTGGTAGGAACGCGGATCGATGTCGATCAGCGCATCCCCTTTCTTGATGAATTGGCCCTCGCTGTAATGCACCGCAGCCAGGACCCCGCTTGCCTGCGCGGTAATCGAGGTTGTGTAAACCGGAGTGACCGTACCAATCGCATCGAGGTAAATGCCGATGCTGCCCTTGGTGGCAGTGGCCACCATGGCCGTGACGGATGGCTTCACGCCAGCCAGCGCGCGCTTCGCAGCCGCAGCTTTGGCTTCGTTCTTGTGGATGACCAGGAAGACAATCGCGGCCAGAAACAGCAACAGAATCGCGCTCGCCCAAAGGAACCAGCGCCTCCGATACCAAGGCGCAGGCGGGGACAACTGGTGATCGGCATAAATATGCTGCGCCTCCGGCCTGCCTCCAATACCAGACATTCACGACTCCGTGTCCAAGCAAATTGCACAACATGCTTCTCGCAGAATCGCCGAGATTCCGGACAATTGTATGTTCCGTATTGCTCATCTCCGAACAGCGAGGAGATCCACGTCATCCGATCACCGGATGCGTATAACGGAGCGAGCAATTGCGACCATCCTTTAGCTGGTTGGCCGTTGGATACTGATTGCGTGGCGGCTTGGCGACAAGAAGTCAGCATAATCAGGATCGAATTTAAAGAAGAGAGAGGTTACATCGATGGCGCAATCAGTGTTGGAACAAATGGGCGAACAGTTTGATGAAACAACGCACAAGGCTGCTCGAACAGCGTCGGCTGTTGCGGATGCCTTTGAGGATGGCGTAGGCGCGGCGCGGCGTGCCGCCAGACAGGGTGGCCAGGCGGCTGCGGAACTGTTTGACGACACAAAGAGGCGTGTGCAACGGCATCCGGTTGAAACAGTCGTAGCAACCTTTGCGGCAGGCGTTGCGGCTGGAGTAGCAATTGGCTGGATGATGAAGCGAAGGAAGCTCTAGCCACAGAGCCGATGTGCGAAGGTCTCTGACCGAGCGGTTGCGCGCGTAGCAATTGAGGATTGCGGTATCCCACCCTTGGCGCAATAAAACAGAGGTGCGCCAAGGGTGGGGTCCAATTCTGGCACACTAGGGCCTGTTCCCACTACTGGCGTGGATGGCATTGCGAGCGAAAAAGCGGCCAGACGAAGCCGAACCCGAAGATTGTGGCGGGTCCACAGTCGAGGGCGAGAATGAAGTATGGCCGCTCTTTCGC
>Ga0302188_10002513_pt1 | contig 13302 bp, 10 predicted proteins | sample II_Bog_E2_1_FD_198783 | JGI IMG/M metagenome (GOLD analysis project Ga0302188, IMG submission 198783) | Peat permafrost microbial communities from Stordalen Mire near Abisko, Sweden - II_Bog_E2_1 | ecosystem: Environmental > Terrestrial > Soil > Wetlands > Peat | place: Sweden: Abisko... | reverse complement strand
TGGAAGATGGAGCAGCTTCCGGCCACAGGGCTGCGTGTAGGGCCCGGGCGGCCCTCTAGCGCTACTCCATGTCGCCGGGGGAACCCTCCGGCGCCTCACTTGTGTCGTTCCCGTCCGTGCTGGCCGGCGGCACACCCGGGTCGGCCGTCTCTGGCGTGTCCGAAGCCGCGCGCTCTTCAGCCTTCATTTCCTCGAGCTGCAGCGGGTGCTCTTCAATCATTTCCCGTTCCGACATGCGTCCCGTGAGCCAGGCGAGGTTCATGGGGTACACGTCCGGGTTAAAGATCACGAAATAGAGGTGCCAGACAATGATCGCCAGGGTCGCAAGCACGGCCTCGTAGAAGTGGACGGTCCGGGCGGCGTCAAAGCCCAACTTGGTGAACCAGCCCATGGAGGTATTCTCGAACCAGAGGATCGCCCCCGTCACGCCCATCAGCATGGTGCCCCAGACAAGGGCCCAATACTCGGCCTTTTCTATGTAGCAGAACCGGCCAAACGCAGGCTTCTCGGACGATAGACCGACGTTGTACTTGAACACGTACCATGGGTCCGTGACGTCATTCCAGCGCGGCAGGAGGTCGATGAAGAGCTTCCTGCCGGGCTTTGTGAACGCGAGGTACCCGATGTGCCAGGCGCCGGCCGCCAGCATGACGACTCCGGCCACGCGGTGGAAGAGGCCGCGAAGGTCGAAGGCGCGGCTGCTGAAGTGCCGAATGCCGACAACCCACCAGGCCTCGGGATAGCGCAGCATGAAGCCTGTGATGACGAGCAGGACGAAGCTGATCACGAGCACGCTGTGCTGCAGCCGCTCGTGGAGCGACATCCGGAGGTAGAGGCGGTGAGCGACGGGATACTCCTGGATCTCGCCCTTTTGAAGGGCCAGCTTCCGGCGAGTCTTCTTCAGGAAGTCGAGAAGGTTGTGGAGCGCCATGCCGCCCACAACCACGACGATCAGAATGACGTAGATCGTCGCTATCCAATAGAGGAGCGAGGAGGTGTCCCGCCGCGAGGAGCTGGCATGCACGGCACCGATCGAGAACCGCGTGTTCGCTCCCCGGTGGCATTCGCCGCAGGTCTTTGCGAGGTTGCCCTTGTAGACACTCGAGGTGGGATCGTTCTGCGACTTTATGGCATGCACGCCGTGGCAGCTCGCGCAGTTCACAACCTCGACTGCGCCTCCCCTATCCGCCAGGCCGTGGTAGCTGTCCGTGAAGGTCTTGAAGGAGTCGCTGCGCAGGCCGTACTTGCTCGTCAAGCGGACCGAGGCGTGGCACTCGGCGCAAACCTGCTGAGCCAGGTTCGTGTTGTGCACGGGAGCCGAGGGGTCCGTATGCTTGCGGATATCGTGCTCGCCGTGGCAGTCCGTGCAGACCGGGGAGTCAAGATTGCCTTTGGCGAGGGCCGCCGCGTGGACGCTCGTGCCATACTCCAGCGCCTGTTTCTCGTGGCAGCGCGAACAGGTTTCAGGGATATGCAGGCGGTTGATCCGGGCGCCCGCCACCGCCGCCTTGTTCATGGCGTGGGCGCCATGGCAGTCGATGCATGTTGCGGATTTCTCATGGCCGGCCGTGAGCGCTGCGCCGTGCACCGATTGCTCATAAGAGGCGACGAACTTGGCGCCCCGAAGGGACTGGTCTGCGACCTCGGCTTTCTTCGCGTGGCAAGATTCGCAGAGGCGGGCCTGTGCGAGCTTGAGCTCGACCCCGCCAAGCTTGCTTCCAGCCGTAATGGGCTGCTCATGGCACGTCAGGCAGTCGAGTGTGAGCTGACGGGCCCCTGGAGGGCGGGCGCCGTGGGCCGACGCAACATAATCCTTTCGAGCGGCCTCGTGGCAGCGCCCGCAGGCTTCCGTTTGACGCCCATCGGCAAAGGCAAATTCCTTCAGCTTGACCGGAGTTACGTCGTGCGACCCATGGCATTCGGTGCAGGAGGTATCTTTGCCAGCCGGCATGGGGCTCGCTCCGATGCGCGGGTGGAAGGTGTGTTTTGGGAGCGCCTTCTCGTGGCAGCTCACGCATTGCACCGCGGGCAGCTTGCTCGGGTGTGGGGTTTCGGTGATCGAGGTGTGGCAGTCAACGCAGTTGAGTTTGCCATGCGCGGAATGCGCAAAGACCTCGGGCTTCACTCCGATCCATTCCGGCTGCATTCCTTTCTTGCGCGGTTTGAATTCGGCCTCGTGGCAGTCCATGCACTCGCTGTTCGCGACTGTGGGACCCGCCTTGGCCTGCTCTGGCGCCGGATTAGGAACCGCCGCGGGTGCTGCCTGAGGCACGGCCCTGGCAGCATCTTCCGATGCGCTCGCCGCACCCAAGGCAAACGTCAGCGCTGCGATTGCGGCGCAGGCTGAACGAACGAGCATCCTTGGGTCTGCCTTCATATAGCCGATGGGTTCCGATTATGGGCCTGTTGTGGACAAGGTGCTACGCAGCGGTTGCGCAGACCTAGGCATCTATTGCGTGGCCCCTTACTCCTGATCGGCCGGCCCGATTTCCCGAGCGTGCAGGGTCCAGCCGTGGAGGCGCAAAAACCCGGGGCCTGCGCCTCAGGCGGCGCAGGCACGACGTCTAATGGGACAGCCGCGAGACCATCGCGTAAACGATGAGCCCGAGCAGGATCAGTCCCAAGCCGAAGAACATGAAGCCGAAGGTGCGCGCGATGCGCTTGCGGCTCTCCCAGTCGTCTTTTACCCGGTGATCTTCCAGACGGTTCTCCGCGATCAGCCGATCATACCAGCGCTTGCGCTCGTGGATCAGCTCGGTCTTGGAGATGCGGCCCGAGAAGATGACCGTGTCCATCGGGAACTTCTCAATGCGGAAGTGGGTGTTGAAGAAATGGAAGGTGAAGATGAAGCCCGCGGCCAGGAGCGCCTCGTCCGAATGGACGAGCAAGGCTATGTTGATGATCCAGCCTCCCACGAATCGCGTGAAGAAGCCGGGGAACCACATGACAAGGCCAGAGGCTCCAATGATGAAGATGCCCCAGAATACCGCGAAGTAGTCAAACCGCTCCCAGTAGGTCCACCGGTCGAACTGGGGCTTCGGGCCCTTGCCGAAGAACCATTTCTGATGGGCGACAAAGTCGCGCCAATCCTGGAAGGACGGGACCATCGAGTCGGGGCCGAACGTCGCCGTCCATGCCCGCTTAAGGGAGAACCGGCCGGTCGCAGGGTCTCGGAGCGAGCTGCGGCCCCTCCAGAGTCCGGCGATCAGGTCGAAGAGGTGCAGGCCAAAATACGTGAATGTGATGATCGCGCCAAAGCGGTGCAGGGCGCGGGCGACCTCAGCCCCACCCAGGAGGTTGAAGATGACCTTGGCCCAGCCCGTGTAGTAGAACTTGAGCGGCATCCCGGTAAGGACCAGCAGGAGGAAGCTCGTCACGACCAGCAGGTGCAGGAAGCGCTCGAAGGGATTGAATCGGGTGAATGTCTCGTCATCGACCGTCGCCATGACCTTAGCCTCGCGGAAGGTCTTGGAATCGTGGGTGTAGAGATAGAGCGAGCGCACGATCCACAGGACCGTGTGCAGTCCGAAGAAGGCGAAGACACCAATGAGGAGCGACGTCATCCCGAGGTAGACGGCGTGGAGCGCAGGATTGTGGGTGGGGTCCTGCGGGTCCGCGTGGGGCTGGTACTGCGTGAACTTTGGGCCGACGCCAGGATGGCACTGCTGGCAGGTGGCGAGGATCTTTCCCTTCGACAGCTTCGAGCGCGGGTCGGAGATCGGGAACACGTCGTGGTGCCCGTGGCAGTCGTAGCAGGCGGCCACGTCGGAGGCCACGTTGGGACGGCCCAGGGCCATCGCCTTGCCGTGGTAGGTCTCTCGGTAGTGGGCCAGACGGTCTTGGTGGCACTTGCCGCACACCTCGTCGCTCTCTGCCTTGAAATTCTGGTTGGACGGCTTCTCGATCTGGTGCGCGCTGTGGCAATCCGTGCAGACAGGGCCCTTGGGATCCCCCTTCGCCAGAAGCACTCCGTGGACGCTCTGGTTGTACGTCTCCTCGATGCCCATGTGACACTGCCCGCAGGTCTTCGCGATGTTCGCGTGGTTTGTCCGGGCGCTCTGGTCGACGCTGCGCTTGATGTCATGCACACCGTGGCAGTCGTCGCACGACGGCGCCACGATCAACCTCATCTTGATGAGCGCCTGGCCATGAATGCTGTCCTTATAGAAGTCCGCTGTGTGCGCATTCAGCCGGTAGGCCGCGATCAGCTTGGGGTCGCTATGGCACTTGGCGCAGGTCTCCGGGAGATTGAGTTTGAATACGGGGGAATCGATGTGCTTGACCGGCACGATCTCGTGGGCGTTGCCGTGGCAGCTAAGGCAGGTCGCCGCAGCCGAGGCCCCCATCGCGTGGCTCATGCCGTGGATGCTGCCTTCGTAGGCCTTGCTCTCCTTCTCATGGCATGAGGCGCATTGCACGGGGGGCAGCTTGCTCACGTGCGGCGTGTCGGTGATCGACGTGTGGCAATCCACGCACTTGAGTTTGCCGTGCTCGGAGTGGGCGAACACTTCCGGCTTCACGCCAATCCACTCGGGCTGCAGGCCCTTCTTGCGGGGCTTGAACTCGGCCTCGTGGCATTCCATGCAGTCGCTGTTTGCGATGGCTGGGCCCGGATTGGCCTGTGCGGAGGTGTCTTTTCCCGCGTCATCCGCTTTAGCTGGGGCCTGCGGTGCGGGCGCCACAGAGGATGGGGCCGGTGCTGCCTTCTCGGGAGCATCAGATGAGGACAGGCCGCAGAGGGGAGAGCAAAGGAGGGCCAGGGAGCCCAATACCAAAAATGCGGAGCGCCTGGGGTACCTTTTCATGTAGCTTAGAGCGGAGAGTATGCGCTTTCATCGGTTCGATCTCTACGCAGTGGTTGCGCAGAATTGGTCATCTCTTGCGCCACGTAGTGGGATAAGGATGGCTACGAAGCGGATAAGCACCGCAAGAAATGCACAGACTTGAACAAAGTCCCGGTAGTCGGATTGCGGCAAATTTCCGATATTGAGCATTAGTTTCCACCAACCCCAATCCCATGAACTATCTCCGCATCTCGATCGCAGCAGCTGGCCTCTCCCTCGCGTCCTATGCCTTTGCAGCCGACGTTGATTCTAACTGGACCGATAAGTGCGCAAGTTGCCACGGCAAGGACGGTCAGGCCGACACCAAGATGGGCAAGAAACTCAAGATCCGCAGCATGGCCGATGCTGAGTTTCAGGGATCCTTTACGGACGACCAGGCGGTAAAGGCGGTCAAAGAGGGCATTAAGGACACGACGGGCAAGGTGAAGATGAAGCCCATCGAGGGTCTGGCTGATGACGAGATCACGGCGCTGGTCGCGCACGTCCGCTCCCTCAAAAAGTAACCTACGGGGACTTTCCGCGCTTGATGAGCCCCGGCCACAAACGGCCCACCGAGAAGTCGCTCCGGCGTACCAATAGGGTGCTCGTGGGCGTCACGTGTGGATTCGTGGCGCTTGCGGTTGCGATGCTCGCTAGCCCCTGGAAGCCTTCCACCCAGGCGCGCATTCCCCTGGTTGATCCTTCATTTCTCGAGCAGACGGCCTGGAGAAAATCCTATGCAGACCTAGCGCGAGAGAAGGCCGACCTGTCGGACTTCGAGTGCTATGTCTGCCACGAGAAAAAGAATCCTCCGCCGCTGCGCTACGACGCGGAGCATGTCCTCATCGTTCCGGACGAGCATAGCGACATCAAGATGGGCCATGGAACGCACAACCGAAACAACCTCTGTTACAACTGCCACAACGAGGGCAACCTGCTGACGTTCTCAACGCGTGACGGCAACGAACTCCAATTTGCGGAGAGCTCCCGTCTTTGCGGCAGTTGCCACGGCCCGAACTACCGTGACTGGGAGGCCGGAGTCCATGGCCGCATGAACGGTTACTGGAACCACCAGCTCGGCGAGTTCCGGCGGCTGGACTGCGTCAACTGTCACAACCCCCACTCACCGAGAATACCCACCCGGCAGCCGGCACCCCCGCCCCACCCGCTTCGCCTGCCCTTTGTGCCGGGGCCATCGGCACCGCCCGCAACAACACCCTGACCATGTCACAGCCCCTGCAGCCTCCAACGGGAATCCCTGACGAGACCGATCGGTTGATGGGGCGTCGCAATTTCCTGCGTTCCTCCGCCGCATTTGCAGGCCTTGGTGCCCTGGCGGCCAGTTTGTCCCCGTTGCGCGACCTGCAGGACTACACGTCCGTGGACGAGTTCGTGCAGAAGTACTACAAGGAAATGACGCCGGACGACATGTCGAAGGTCATCAAGCGAATCGAGGACCAGGTTCAGCGCCAATATGGCATACGTCCCCACGTGCGCGATCTGAAACCCATGGACGGCGTGGAGTTCGTCTACTGCCTGAATCTTACGCGCTGCATCGGTTGCCGCAAATGCGTTCATGCCTGCGTGGCGGAGAACAACCAGTCGCGCAACCCCGAGATCCAGTACATCCGAGTCCTGAAGCTGCCGCATGGATCGATGGACGTGGACAAGGCCGATCACCTGTACAATCCGCCGGCGGTTCCCGAGAAAGGGTACTTTTACATGCCGGTGCAGTGCCAGCAGTGCCATAATCCTCCCTGCGTGAAGGTGTGCCCCGTGCATGCGACGTGGCAGGAGAAGGATGGCATCACGGTGATCGATTACGACTGGTGCATCGGTTGCCGCTACTGCGAGGCCGCCTGCCCCTACTGGGCGCGGCGTTTCAATTTCACCAAGCCCGACATTCCGAAGGAACGGCTGAATCCGAACATGGCCTACCTTGGGAACCGTCCCCGCAAGCAGGGCGTGATGGAGAAGTGCCACTTCTGCGTCCAGAGGACACGGGTCGGGCGCTACCCCGCCTGCCTCGAGGTTTGCCCCGTCGGCGCCCGCAAGTTCGGCAACATTCTCGATCCTGAGAGCGAGGTCTCCTACATCCTCCGGGAGAAGCGTATCTTCATCCAGCTCAAGGAGGAAATGGGCACCAATCCAAGGTTCTTCTACTACTTCGAGAAATGATACGCGCCGCAAAAGATTACCTCACATTCCTTTGGCGCTGCGGACGCATCGCGTTCGTCGGGGACTGGCGCTATTATGCCTGGATGGGCGGCCTGACGGTCTTCTGCCTTCTCGGCCTTCATGCCTACTGCATCCAGTTTGTGCACGGCCTTATCGTGACAGGCATGAGCGACGAGGTGTCCTGGGGGGTGTACATCGCCAACTTTACCTTCCTTGTCGGTGTCGCGGCGGCGGCGGTGATGATGGTCATCCCCGTCTACATCTACGACAACGAGGAGCTTCACGACCTGGTCATCTTCGGTGAGCTATTGGCGGTGGCGGCGATCATCATGTGTCTGGCCTTCGTCACCGTTGACCTAGGCAGGCCCGACCGGTTCTGGCATTTGATTCCCGGGATAGGACAGCTGAACTTTCCCCGTTCTATGCTGAGCTGGGACGTCATTGTTCTGAACGGGTACCTGCTCCTGAACGTCCACATCTGCGGCTACCTCCTCTACTCGCGCTACCAGAATCGAAAGCCCTCGAAGTGGTTCTACATCCCGTTCGTGTTCATCGCCATTTTCTGGGCGGTGTCCATTCACACCGTCACCGCATTTCTCTACGTTGGCCTGGGAGGGCGCCCCTTCTGGAACTCATCCATCGTGGGTCCCCGATTCCTTGCTTCCGCGTTCTCGGCGGGTCCGGCCATCATCATCCTTGCCCTGCAGGTCATACGCCGGGTCACCCAATACCACATCACCAACAAGGCGCTCCTCACCCTGCGAAGCATCGTGCAGGTGTCGATGATCATCAACGTGTTCCTCCTGATCAACGAGATCTTCAAGGAGTTTTACAGCGGCAACCTGCACGTGGCCTCGTCGCGGTATCTCTTCCTCGGCCTGGACGGATTTCATGCGCTGGTTCCCTGGATCTGGACCGCGATTGCATTCAATCTGATCAGCATGTTCCTGCTGATTCTCCCGCTGAGCCGAAGCCTGAAGTGGCTCGATCTGGCCTGTGTGCTGTGCATCGTCGGCATCTGGATCGAAAAGGGCATGGGCCTGGTGATTCCAGGGTTCATCCCGACGCCCCTGGGCGCGCTGATCGAGTATACGCCGAGCATGAACGAGACCCTGGTGTGCCTGGGGATATGGGCCTTCGGACTCCTCTGTTATACGATTTTCCTGCGCATGTCGGTGCCGATCCTTCAGGGCACCCTGAGCAAGTCCAACGAGCATCTCCCCGAGCCCGATTCCGGCGCTGAGCCCGTTGCGGCCCCCGCGCCGCACTGATTCGCTTCTCCCCCATGGCAACTCAGCTCACGGCGGACGATGCCAAGCAATCGCTCACGGCGCACGTGGCGTCGAAAGGCGCCGAGATCTTCGCCAAGTACGGTCCGCGGATCGGTTGGAACGAGCTTCAGGCGATCCTAAGCGACAGGTCGTGCGTTCGCTATCCCTGCACCCTCGACTATGACGAGTCGGGGCTCCAGCCAGGGGAATTCGCCTACGCCGAGCCGAACGGGGAGCTTCCCGAGAATGGATTCACCCTCCATGTGCATCCGATCTACAGCATGAGGCCCGCGATGATCCCTCACCTGGCGCTTTATCACCTGGTCACGGTCAATTACGGGGAATTTGCATCCTCGGACGACGCCGAGACTTTTGCTGCGGCGGCCCTGGGTCTCGACCGTGAACTCTACTACCAGTCCCTGTGCACCCTGGCCGACGAGATCACGGGCGAGGTCGAACCGGCCGAAGGACTCGCGCAGGGTCACTCGACGGGATGCTCCTGCGGGGGCTGAGCCCACCGCGAAGGCGGCTACTCCTTGTCCGGCTCGGGTGCGCTCCTGCGCTGCTTTGTGTAGGCCACCGAGACCCCGAGAAGGACGACCCCAAGGACCAGGAATGAAATGATGCGGTACGCGGGCTCAAGGCGGGCCAGATCCACGACGAATACGTAGATCACGGTGGCCAGGATGGTGCCGATACCCATGACGCGGTACTTCCGGTTATGCAGGACCGCGCTCACCACGAGATAGGCGATCGCGACCCCAAGCCATGACGTGCTGACCCAGGCGCTCGGAACCGTGTGGTAGAGGCCGTAGGGAATCACGACGCACGCTGCGCCCAGGTAGAGGTTGCGCATGAGTTCGGTGCGCAGATCGAGGGTGTCCTTCTTCCAGTTGAGGAGGCGGGCGGTCAAGAGCGCCACGACGGCAAAGCTCAGGTTGATGGGGCCGGTCGCCACGCCGAACAGAAGGTAGGCAATGTAGATGCCGCCGAAGATGAATAGGTTGGCGACGATGACGATTTTCGAGCGAAACCACACGGCGGTGACCACCACGAGCAGGCTCTGCCACGCGAGCCAGGCGTAGAAATCCGGCGCCGGAAAATGCCTGAAGATCGCAAGGCTGAGCATCATGTAGCCCGAGCACGCGTAAATGGACGTCGCGTAGACGCTCTGGTGGTGCCTCCAGTACGCCACTGCCGCAAGGAGGAGACCCGAGCCCACGATGCTCTCCACCCACGGCTGCGAAGCCGCATAGAAGAGCTGCACGTTGATGAGCGAGACCAGCATCGTGCCGCCGCAGATCACGAGCGCGCGGCCGATCCTCAGCGCCACGTGGTCTTTGACGGCGCCGGGACGGAAACCGGCTGCCACCAGGGGAATCGTGTAGGCCGCCAGGGCGACCATGTTGCCCTGTGGGGCCGCGACCCCCTGAAGGGGATGCCCGAGCATGGGGTTATTGAGGAGCCAGTCGAGGTGGAGCAGATAGACGAGCCCGGTAACCACGATTCCAAGGACCGGCCAGTTGCGGATCCGCACCAGGAGCAATGCGGCGACGGCCAGGGCCACGAGCAGGCCGAATTGGAACCAGGCGACGTCCGCGATCGCAACGGCGGCCATTCCAAGGCCGAAGACAAGTCCCGTCATCAGCTCGCTTCCCATCTTTTCCGCAACGACAAGCTCCACGGCAAGTACCGCGACAAGAAGCCCGAGGCCCAAAAGTGTGGCGGAGACTACGGGCTGCGCGGAGAAGAAATGGAGACGCAGGGTCGCAAAAAACAGCAGGAAAAGGGCGCCACCGTAGAGGATCTGGGAGGTGTCGGGACGGGCCTGTCGCCAACGCCGTGACGCCGCGAAGAAGGCCGCCGCTGCCGCGTAGCCAATAAGGCACGAGACAAAGGACGGCAGTCCGGCAAACGGGAACGCGACGAGAAAAGCCAGCCCGACGCTCAGGGCCAGAACGCCGACCCGGGCGAGCCAGTACTCGCCAATCTGCACCTCGAGCTCGCCTCCGCCTTCCACGGGTGCCTCCTTGGCAACCGCGGGGGTTCCGCCGCTCAAGATCGACTCGGCTTCGGACTCCGCGAGGAGCCTGAAACCGAGATAGTTCTCCATGCGCAGCAACCGGGCCTCGATCATGCGCCGGTCGCGATCGGACTGGGAAATTGGCGCGGGGGGATTGCCGAACAGGCCGGCGGGTTGAGCATCGGCACGGTCGGAGCGCACGGACGAGGACGGAGGGGGTTCTTCCGCGTTCATTGTTGCCCTTCTCGATCAGTATCGGGGTTTTCCGAGACCCGCGCTATGCAGATCTTGTTGAAACGTGTGCGAATAATGGCGAACGCGCGCAGCCGATAACGGCGAAGCCGGGGCCCTTGGGCCCCGGCTTCGCGCAAGAATCAGGATCTAGGCGTCTACTTCCCCTGGATGCCCCCGTTGTGGCAATCCGTGCAGGTCAGGTCGCTGTCGTATTCGCCGCCGGGGTGCTTGAACTGAAGACCGGTCGGGGTCATCGAGGCCAGCTCGACGTCCTTTCCCTGGGCTATGATGGAATGGCATGACGTGCAGTCGCTCGCACGGACCGTTTCACCCGTAGCGGTCTTGTGTTTGTCATCATGGCACCTGAAGCAGCCGGGCCAGTCCTTGTGCCCGATATTGCTGGGGTAGATGCGCCAGTCGGCCTTGCGTTCCTTGAATATGCTCTGGGTGTAGATCCTCTGCACCTCGGTGATCGCTGCAGGCAGCTCCGGGCTGTCCTTGTACTTGGCCGTCAGGAACTCGGCGATCTTCTGCGGAGCCCCATCGGAGCTCGTGATGTCCTTCTGGAGCATCGCCTGGACGGCCGAGCGCTTGATGTTCGGAAGCTTGGTGCTCAGGGCTCCGTCCGTCATCGAGCGCTCCACCGCCTCATTCGCCGTCGGAAACACGTGGGCGGGGCGATTGTGGCAGTCGATGCAGTCCATCTCCCGGATGGAACCGGCCGGGGGCTCGCCCTTGAATTCCTCGTTTCTGTAGATGCGGCTGGTCCCGTCCTTTTTGTTCGTAACGCGCATCCACACGATGTCCTGGCGCTTCTCATCGGCGGCGTAGTACTCGACCAACGCATCGGGGCTCACATGCCAGTGGATCCCGCCCGCCGGGCTGCCCGGGTGGCCTGAATTCACGTGGAGGAGCATGCGAACGGTGTAGGGCGTGTTCTTCTTGTCGGAGAGGTAGTGGTCGAACGATACATCCACGTTGCCGTGGAACTTCTGCGGCCAGTGGCACTTCTCGCACGTATCGCGCGCCGGGCGAAGGTTCTTCACCGGGGTGTCGATTGGCTTGTGGTAGTTATTGAGGGTGAAGGCGATCAGCTGGTGGGTGCCGTTCAGCTTGGCCCGGACGGCTGCCGAGATCCCTGCGCCGACGTGGCAGTCTACGCAGGCCACGCGAGCATGCGCCCCGTGCTGGTAGGTCGTGAATTCCGGGTTCATTGCGCTGTGGCAGACGGCGCCGCAGAACTGGACGGACTCCGCGTACTGGTAGGTCTGGTAGCTGCCAAAGGCGGAAAGCATGATGAACCCAAGGGCGCCTACCGCGAAGACCGATAGGTAACGGCGCTGCGAGCGGTTGCTAAAATCGAGGCGCCACTTGTCGGGCACCGTCGCCGCATGCTTGATGGCCCAGCGGCGCTGCGCCCAGGCCCCGAAGAATGTCAGGACGATGCCGGTGATCAGGAATATCGGGGCTACGATGTACGTGAATATGCCGAGATACGGATTCCGATCGCCTTCGGTGAAGTCCATCCACACCAGCAGGGCAAATGAGAACAGGGAACCCAGGGCGACAACGGCCCCGATGGCGCTGATCCAGTTGTTGAAATGCGACTTCCTGGCGGGTTGCCGCGGTGTGTTTGCTGGGGTCGGGTCGGGCATGGCTTCGACGAGATAGGTGCGGTTTGAAAATTAAAAAGCCGACGTGAACATGTGAGCTCCCGTCGGCCGAGGTGAATTTAGCCGGAGGCGCGGTTTCAGGCCTTGAACTTGCGGATGAAGCCCACGAGATCCTTAACCTCGTCCGCGGAGAGATCGTCCTTGAAGGACTTCATCTTCTCCTTGCCGTTGTCTCCCTTGATGCCTTCCGTGATGGCCTTCGCCATCTCGTCGTCCTTCAGGCCGGCCTGCACCGAGGCATCGGTGTAATCCTTGATTTTCAGCTTTTTCCCGGTTTTCGTCTGCCCCTTGCCGTCGGAACCGTGGCAGGACGCGCAGGAGTTGTCCCAGTTGTCTGAAGCGGAAGCGGCATAGGCGCCACCCGCGATTAGGGCGGTCGCGGCGGCCGCGACGGCGATCTTCGTGATGATTTTCATTGGGATAAGGTATTCTGGCTACTGTTTTGCGCCATGACCAGCCGAGCGCAAGCCTCTTACAGGTAGGTCACAAACGCAACAATCTGTTCACTTAAGAGAGCCTACCGATCCCGCTCCGAACTGTCGCTTCATCGGTTGTCCTCTTCTCCGCAAATCTTGCTGTCTGTGCGTGCGAGGTGGGACGAGGGTGCGGGGCCTTCACGGAAGCGGGAAACCGGCTCAACCGCCTCGTGTTTCGAGGGAAAGACGGGCCCTTCAAGAACGGCTTGGGAAAAAAACACCCCGAGCAAACGGAGGCGACGGATGCGGCCTTGCGGCGCAATTTCGCGCAGATTCGAAAGGATCTATAATATACGCTAGTAGTGGAGCTTCACGGACCTAGCTATTTCGCCAAGACCTGCACAGCGTTAGGCAATAACTGCGCAGCGATAGCGCCAACGATCTGCCACAATCGGTCGAGATACTTGTCTATATATATGACCCGTGCCCTAGTGATAGCGGTAACGCCCTTCCCAAGTAACCGGGTCATCCCACCTACCCCAACCCCGATCCGTTAGCATTTGCGCAGAGTTGAACAGAATCTGCGGAGTCAATCACCCGAAAATTGCCGATACTACACCTACAAACATGAGCCCGAAACTACACTGGTCAAAGACCACCCTACTCTTCAGCGGACTCGCTGTG
>Ga0302188_10002500_pt1 | contig 13368 bp, 9 predicted proteins | sample II_Bog_E2_1_FD_198783 | JGI IMG/M metagenome (GOLD analysis project Ga0302188, IMG submission 198783) | Peat permafrost microbial communities from Stordalen Mire near Abisko, Sweden - II_Bog_E2_1 | ecosystem: Environmental > Terrestrial > Soil > Wetlands > Peat | place: Sweden: Abisko, Stordalen... | reverse complement strand
ATTTCTTTAGAGTAGTTTGTACTGCAAATCTTTAGGATATTTTCTTTAATTCCTTTTTATTTTTGAAGTGAGAATCACATATAAACTGTTTCTTCGATATCTTGACAACTTTTTCCTTATCCATGCACCTAGTATGAAGTGCCTTCGGACATCTCACACACTGAAAGATAGACATCGTATCTCCACTAATTCCGCAAATATTGCAATAATGAAGTGAGCATCTGAAATGCAGAGAATTTGTATCAATATACTTGAAGAGCTTCTTTACATCATACTCCTCAATACATTTTGGATGAAAGTATTTAGCACAGTTAGCAGTTGAGCATTTTGTTACTTAATTTCTTCTCTTGACATTTTTGCTGGATTCATCTTCCACCTATGATTATTTCTTTGATTTTCCCTTCTTATTCTTTTTGTATTCAGCGCCGAAGTATAAACCCTTATTTTTACAAATCAGACAAGCAACTTGATTACTGTTGCAATCTTTACAACTCCAATTTGCGTTCATAATATCCTTAAGAGTTTCATTATCAAGAGAAAGTTCTGTAATGTCCAATTTACCACCATAACTATCGAAGGATAGAAGACCTTCATCTTAGACTTTTTTGCGGCATTACTCATGGAAGGAACGCTTACAAAAATTCATACAGAAAAATGTGCATTTTGGTTTATCACAAAAAGCGCATAGTCTTTTCAAATACTCTTCTTTTTTGACTTCATCTAGTCTCGCTTTTTCATCACTTATATCTTCTTCTTATTCTTCCTCATCTTAATCAGCAAAAATATTGTCAGCCTCATCATTGTTGAGAGATGGCCTAAGAGTTGATGCTTTTTTAGGAACAACCTTTGTTTGGATCACTAAATCTTATGAAGTTATCTTTTTAAAACGCCTTGAAGGTTTGTAAATCTCCTCTAGCCAAGAAGTAGCTAAATCTCGATAAAATTTATGTATCCCTCGCTACGAACTTACGATAGTTAAAAAATCGGCTAGATTTATCTCATCATCGGCATTGAGTCCATGTCTTGACAACTTATTTTCAATGATGATATTCAGTTGTTCAGAAGCTTCAAACATGAGATCCTTTTGGCCTTAAATATTCTGGTTAAACTCTTTGTTTTTTAATTTTTTTAAGAGTAGTTGAGTTGGTGATTGCACATTTTTTAAGATAATGTTCCAGAAGTTAGGATCGCTTATTTTTAATTGATTGTCAGCGTTTTAACTCACAAATCGGCTTTTGGAAAAGGAGCATGTACCATTGATGAGAGAGTATTTTGCAATCCTAGAGTTTGCTTGAATAATTTAGTCTACGTTTTTTTAAAAATAAGTTTAGCCATTGTTTTCCTCTCCATTTTAAAGAAAGCCTAAAATTCCTTTCTTGAGAAGTGTTTCCATTTAATTTTTAGTTAATTTAGTTTCATTCATATTTTATCCAGTTTCCTTAAAGTGTCCTCCAATAAAAATAGCTTTATCGAGACCTAACTTTTGAGTTGCTCTTTCAAACATTTATGTTTCGTAGGTATTGCAGGTGATAAGTCTATAGACTTGAACTTAACTTTTTTGTCCGATTCTATGAGCTCTTGCAGTGGCTTGCACATCATTTTGAGGGTTCCAGTCAGAGTCATAGATGATGACAACATTTGCACTTGTTAAGTTAATTCCAACACCTCCCGCCTTTGTTGACAAAAGAAACACATCTCTCTTTTTGTTTGGATTATTGTATCTATCGATGGCTGCTTGTCTTTATTTAGCTTTAATTTGTCCGTCAATTCTTTCATATTTGTAGTCTTTGAACTTTAAAAATTCCTCAATCAGCTGAAGCATATGCGTAAACTGTGAAAAGATGAGTACTTTCTTCCCCTAATTCTTGCATTTTTCCAGAAGCTTTTTGACCAACACCATTTTTCCACTGGAGCTAAGTAGTTTCTCAATTTTTTAATCAACAGTATCACAACTTTTAAGCAGATCAAACTCCAACTCTTTTATAAGAAAAGGATGGTTACAACATTTTCGTAATTGAATTTAAAGGTTGTTCAGGTTTGCATTGCATGACCCATTGGAGGCTAATCCCTTGATGAGCATATCCTTATTTTTCTCATATAAAGCCTTATATATTGTCTTTTGTAAGTTAGTCATCTCAACATCAATAATTGTTTACTGGAGAGGTGGTATTGATTGCTCCACATCTTATTTCATTCTTCTCAGCATATAGGGTTTTAAAATTTTATTTAAGCGGTCCACCTGCTCGTTGGAAGAGAGATCTCCAAAGTTCTTTCTGAAGTCTTCATGTTGTGAAAATTTTTCAGGGTGAATATAGTTCAACAAACTCCAAAGCTCACTGGTATTGTTTTGAATAGGTGTGCCTGTTAACAGCAAGACTCGTTTGCATGGTAATCTCTTTAGTGCAGAAAGTATTTTAGCGTTTTTGTTCTTCAGTCTGTGTGCCTAATCAACTACAATAAATTGAAAAGGAATATTCATGATGACATCGGCAAAATCGAGAAGGAAAACCTCATAACTAGTGATGAGTATTTGGAATTTGTTAAGTTAAGAGGGAACAGTGGTTCCTCGCATAGTGATGTTCAGATGGTACCACTCATAATATTGTATGCTCCTTCGGCCAGGTTGGCCATTTTGATCGTAGTACAGGATGCAATTCATGTTGGTCCATTCTTCTACTGTTCTTTTCCAGTGCTACAGAGTTGAGAGAGGAGCTATAACTAAGAAAGGCCCTTTAACATTCTAGAAGTTAACCAAATGATAGAGAAAAGCAATAGATTGTATAGTTTTTCCAAGACCCATCTAGTCAGCTAGAATCGTATTTCTCTTTTCGTACCATGATTTTATAAGCCAGTTCAAACTATCAGTCTGATAGGTACGAAGTATCTTGTAGTTTTTGTAAATGTGAGGATTCTATAGCTTGTACTGATAAGGCTATTTCCTTGTAGCCACATCATAAAAATATAGTCTGTTTTTAATCTCAGCTATTTGAGCATTGGAATATTTTGATCTTTTTTTGGGGTTGTTTTCAAGATCAACTAATATGCGATGTTTATCACGCTGAGAATCCATGGCGGTCCTTGCATCTTTACCCAAAGCCTTATTGGTATTCTTAAACTAATGAATTTTATCAGGACAACTGATAATATTTTATAACTCCCAAGTGGCTTAACTATAGCTCAGATTCTTCCATTTGACCATATAAAGACGATTGACTTCGATATTTAGATCCAGAAAACGCATATCGGCGAGATCAATATGATCATAAGCATGCTCCATGAATCTATCACCCTTATTTTCTTCATCCAGCCAGTCATAGTTGAAAGCTCCAGGATTTAGTTGTTATAGATCTTCAGGAGTGTTGATATTTTAAATTTTGCGATCTGACAAAAGTATATTTCTTTTATAAAACTCCTCCATGTCCAAGTAATCTCTTTATTCTTAAATTTAGTTGGGATTCAACTATTTTGGTTAAGACTTCTTTTTATTTGAACTGTCATCTTCTTCATCTTCTTTTTGGTTATTTTCAGCCGACTCATGAACTTCAGACTCAGACTGTTCATTTTCATATTACTGTACCTACTCTTTGATATCTTATTCTTTATTTTAAGGGGCGCTCACATCAATCTTTTGCTACTCTTTGATTTATTAATCTTATTTAACATCATCCTTATTCCCTTAAATGTTCATTTCATTTATATTGTTCTCTTATTTTTCTTACTCAATTTTCATAGTGATTGGAACATTAGCATCATTTTTATTTTACTGGTCTTAAATTGGGTGTTCCTCAACTATCTTTTATAAAGTAAAAAGATGGGCTGATTCCTCTTTCACTTTAAGATATCTTTGCTCACAAAGATGAAACCAATGATCATAAAGAAAAATAGCACACTCTCTCAAGGTGAGACCCAGTAAGTGAAGATCAGATGTCTCCACTTGGTTGAACTTTAGGCAGTTATTGAAAACAAGTCCAATATCTTTCCAGAATTCATCATAACTTTTGTACAAGTCCAAATAAACTTTATTCAGGACTGTTCCTAGATCCATAGGATGGGTAATAACCTTAAAATATTCAGGGCAGTTATCTCTCGCAGGGTCCACAGGCTCACTAAATAGCACACCATAATGGATATTTCCCTTGGTAAAATTAAGTAGTTTGGAACAAACCAGCATCATACTCTAACTCCACTTACCCTTAATCTCATTTGCCTGAATAAGTATATTTTTACCTTCTTTTGATGGATAACCGGGAACATTTAAGTGGCATTGATAATCCTATCAACTTATAGGTAGCTGGGATCAAAATATTTACCCTCCTAAATGGCTTCTTAGTCGTAATTGCCTTCACTCAGCCTCTGAAGGTGTGCCTTGTTGAATCTGTTGATTTTGTTCTTCATGTTCTTTCCTAGGGCGTTGATCTCCTCCTAAGTGAGCCAATCAGTGTGAAGGTAGCTTCTACCCTTGTATTTGATCAGATACTCATCATCATCGGTATTATTTCTTTTTCTTCTCCATAGAATTTGGGCAATTTAGATATTGAAGATACTAAATTCGTCGTCTTCGTCCTTACCATCCTCGTCTTAGTCATATTCACTGCCCAAGTTTTGCATGTGATTTGAGTCTCTTTCTCTCTCTCCTAAGTGCATGGATATGATTTCCTCCGGCAATCTATTGTTTTTGCCTCTGGTCAGTCGCTTTTCCTGGGGCGGCTTGGGTTCACTATAGTGCTGATTGTATGTCCTAAATGATAAGAAAAGAAGCAATAGAAGTGGAATCCAACTGTTTTATGGTAACTTCCGGGGCAAAGAAGATGTCGGTATGGACCTGACAGTCACTTGCGCCATGAGGATGCCACTTCAACAGATGGATTCGCTAAAGGGGAGCTTACTTGTTTCGGTTGGAGGGACGCAACTTTGGCCTGGCAATCTCTTCTGCATCATAGTCATCCTCAGAGACCTCCTGGTCTAGGGAGTACTAGCTTTAGGACATTTCTTTTGGAGCCACTAAATATATTTCAAATATACAATCAAATTTATACCCCAGAATAACTACTCAACATCCCTTTCCCGCCTTAGTCGACTCCCATCTCTACACCCATTTCATAATGCTTCTTACGTAATTTTCATCCCCTAATCCAACTTGCTCATCTCCAAAAAAAAAAGGGGAATGCGATATCACAGCTTTAGTCTTTTAGCTATCTCGCCGCTACAATTTCGGCCTTCTCATCTCGACCTGAACGGAATTATAAACAAAAAAGATGATTTCTGCTATTGTCCGGAAAAGGATAGCAGAAGGGATATGAGGCAGCGCTTAGGTGCAAAAAGGGGTCCAAATTGGTGGGGGAGTTACTATGCGGTCTGTAGCCTAACTCCATTTCTCCCTATATTTTTATAATAGTTAATTAAGCCGTATGAAGCAAAATTATAATAAATGTTATTAGAGAGCAGCCTCTCCAGAAACGAGGAGACCACTCAAATTCAGTTCAACACAGTCCACTATTAACTCAAAGATGATCCATTTATAGTACCTGCCAATTTCAAACATGAAGTACCTCTAAACAAAAATATCTTTGAACTCAAGGAAGCTGAGCCTAAAAATTACGAAAAAAAATAAGGATCGCAATAAATGACAGAAATGGCAATGCTGGATCCTCTCCAAATGAGTGTTGCCTCAATTAAACTTCTTATGGCTGAAAAATCACTTGCCTATACTGCTGTGTTTTCAATAGTGGTGTCCATATATGATGTATACACTGAGAATGATTAATAGCTGGAGTTGTATCTGCTGGGACTCACGTGTGCTATGACTTTAATAATGGCAATGCTTGTAGTTGCAGCAGCAGTTTTTCATGCTGAAAATATCACTGCTCGGAGAATGAGTTAGGACTTTTTTTTTGGTCGTCATCTGATCAAGTTAGTGATGGTTCTGCTGGGTCCGAATCCTTGGCTTAATGATTTCAACTATACTCTTCATCTGATCTTACTTCTACGACTGTACTTTCCTTTAGTCTATGCTATCCGCTCATCAATTTACTATTAGTCTCGTGCAGCCCGCATAATAAATATTTATGGCATTAAACCATAATTTACTTTCTAATTTGCTTGGAAAGTGCTTCTAAATAACATGTCCATCTCATTAGTGCTGATATTTTATGTTAGTGTAGTCCTGTTTTATTCTCATTGTCTCTTTCTAGTCAGCACAGATTTACCGTACATTGATTGCTTTTAAATTGTGATGGTCACACTACCAACAGTTGGCTATGGTGACTATATAGTTAATGGATTAGGACCCAGAATCATTGTACTGTGCATACTTGTCACGGGAATTGGTTTAAACGCTTTTATTACTCTAGCGATGCTAAAACAGTTTGAGATGAGCACTGGCTAAAATAACAGCTTTATTCTAATGTAAAAATTGAACATGGTGGAGGAGATCTAAACTCTCTCTTCAGAATTTATCATGCGTAAATTTAGGAGTAAAAAAACAGAATCGACTGGATAATAATAGAAAGATGAAAGTTTCAAGCAGCGCTATCAATAATGTAAGACTCGTTACCGTAACCTCAACCCTCAGGACTCGATTTATCAATTCACATACTTCCGTGATATGCTCATAGAGCTCAAGATAAAAATTCAGCAAGCAAATAACATGATAACAGTGCTACTATCGCGATTGACCACCAGTGGTAGACCATTCCGTGGACAGATCAAAAAGATGAGCAAATGATACAAATACACATACATATACTTATACTCATATCATTTCCATGTTTTCTGGGTTATTTTGATCGAGGTCCTGCTTATCGCTAATCACTTACTTTAAGAAGCATTCCGAGTAGAGTTTAGCGATTACGGGGTTCGAAGTTCCAGGCACTATGATGCAGTTTTTCCGCTGTCTGCGACGAACTGGCATGGGAGCCGCCTACTACTCTTCTTCTATCTGCTGAGCATTCGCTATTTCGTATTTAAAGCCGCTCATTAATAATTTTATAGTGGTATATGCGAACTAAATTAATAGTCTAAATATTAGCAATAATTTTAATGCCTTTGCATCTATTCAATACCGATTTTTTCTTAATTTTTATCATTCAGATATCAGTAGTCAGATCACAGTTGTTTGCGTAGACTCAGTACACGCTACTCTAATTATGCTTCACTCAATTCGTTCACTGATGTGAATAATAATTCGCTGGTTCCAAGGCTGCCCTTCTTCAGAATGCTGTCATAGAAGATTGCAGTCTGTGACTGGAGGATTTTTTCAGCGAAATCGTTTAAAATTTATTTATCAGAGGAGGAGAGGTCTTCAAAGCCATTGCTGAATAATCTGAGTAGGGTAAGTGGTACTGCAACTCAGTTGGGGAGAGTGATTAGTGGGTGTAATTTATCCATTTGTTAAGCAGTTAATTGTTAGAAGGCTCTTCAATGACTGCAGGTTGAGCTGCTTTCGTTTACTCTTTCTTACCTCCCTGACCTTTCCCACCTTCTTTAGAGAACATCCCCACTATTCTAGGAAGCAATTGCTTTGCTGTAGTATTCCAACTGTGTTTGCATAGTTGCACAAGCATGTTGATGTAAATAATGTAAATGATAGATTAAAATGAATCAGGTAAATGGATGATATCAAATGCATAAAATCAATCTTTGTTGCCACTAAGTAACCTCAATATATAGAGAAATATCTGGATTATATCGATGTAAAGTAGCATTGCCGCCATACCGTATTAGTCTATCGTCAATTCAACACTTTTTCCTCCTAAAATCATTTGAGTGTCTATTATGAGATATACTCCGAAAAGCATGACTCCCACACAGCAATAAAGGTTTTCAATGAAGGGAGAACTTGTGAACAGAGTCATTATGAATAGAATTAGCAACGCTACCCCCAGCACAATCACTATACCATAGGAAGTCGTGAAATCTGTTTAAGTGCAACTGGCATAGATCGTACAGGCAACTACTATGGCTAAATATTATATCTTTTACCGAGAGTATATATGGCAGCCATTAAAACTACCTGATTGCCCGATTCCTTGCCTGTTGCCGAACAGATAAAACTCACAAGATAAGACTCAGCAAAAGTAAACAGCCCAATGCAAATGAAATTGCCAGGGAAAGTGCGTCCTCCATTGCAGCAGAACATATAGATTTATATCACCAAGCACACCACCAATGATACATAGAACAGCCAAATGTTACTGAGCTGGAAAGTGAAAAAGGCTGTACTGCTCATAGAGAGAGCACTCATAACCACTGTCAAGAATATTTGAACTATAGTAGCACAAAAAGTACTCGATAGGATACTGTAGACCTTCTGAACGAAATTGGCGCGGGCTTTTCCGTAGAGATCCATGGTCTTAGATGGATATTGTTCTGGGTTGACTGTGTTGAAGTTAGTGTAGTTAGCCTATCCGAAGGTATCCATACTTACTAAATCTCTAAATTTAATTATAATGCAATCTTCTATACTGTAATAAGCTATATGTAATCACCTACACCCAATCATTATCAGATCTTTCTGCAGTCTCCAAGACTATCAAATGATTTTTGGGCAGGAGACTCGAACTTTTCTCAAAGTTTACTCTTGTCACAGCTGCAAAGCATATCGATACAAATAATATCAACAATATACTAATTGAACTACGCAAAAAAAAGATGATATTGGGTGAATGTAAATCACTTTTTGCCTCCTAGTATTCTTAATATATACAAAAAGAGTTGGATAATATCGATGTAAAGAAGCATAGCCGCCATACCATATTAGTCTATTGATAACTGAATGCTCTTTTTTCCTCCTAAAATCATTTGAGTGTCTATTATCAGAAATATTCCAAAAAGGATAGCTCCCACATAGCAGTATAGGTTCTCAAAGATGAGAGAACGAGTAAACAGGATCATTATTAATAGGGTGAGCAAAGAAGCTACTAGCACAAACACTATGCCAATTGTTGTTGTGAAATCAGTCTAAGCGCAAGTGGCATAGATAGTACATGCAACTACTATGACTAAATATTATCTATTTTACCGAGAGTATAAATCGCCGCCATTAGAACTACCTGATTGCCCGATTCCTTGCCTGTTGCTGAACAGATGAAACTCACAATATAAGACTCAGACAAAGTAAATAGCCCGAGGCAAATTAAATTACCAGGAAAAACGCGTCCTCCACTGCAGCAGAACATGTAGATCTAGATGACCAAGCACATCACTAGAAATAAATAAACCAGCCAAATATTGTTCAGCTGGAAAGTGAAAAAGGCTGTACTGCCCATGGAAAGAGCACTCATCGCCAAGGTACAAAGTATCTGAACTATGTTCGGACAAAAAATACTCGATATGATACTGTAGACCTTCTGTACAAAATTGGCTCGGGCTTTTCCGTAAAGATCCATGGTTTTAGTTGGTTATTGTTCTTGTTCTAAGTTGTTGTTCTCGAGGTTAGAGTAGTTGGCCTATGGGAAGGTTTGCATATGTACTAAATATTTAAGTTTATTTATTTATTCCAAACGAATCTATAAGGAATCATTTTTAGTCGTTGCAAAAATTAAAGATATAATATTTAATGATCGTACTGATATCGTTGTTATCTATATCACTAATATTTACTCTTACTAACATCTGTCAGCCAATATGTTCAGTTAAAAGTCATATCATGCTTTTAATTTTAATAATTGTTACATTTAATTATGCTACATATAATCACCTTAAGTCCAACAATCGCAAGGGCTTTTCTGCAGCTTCTAAGACCATCAAAGGATTTTTGGAAAGCAAATTCAATCTCAACCTTAGATAATCCCTAATCTATAATAACTCCTCGTATTTGTTAACGTCAATACCTTGATTAGTTAGGTGGCGGAACTTTCTTGATTCGATCATTGAATTCTGAAGATTTTCTGGTGAATATTGCTTGCCTTTGATGAGAAAGTAAAAATAGGCGACGCAAAGATCGATGTTGGCTAAAATGACTGTGATTGGTTCCATGATGTCCCAGGATAGATTGAAGTAAATAAAGTAGTGAATGATTGCGGCCTGCGCTATGAGGAAGGATGTGAATAGCTTCACTCGTTTATTAGATTTTGCTTTGAGTTTGTTTTCAGCTATGGCAATATTTTATTAAAAAAGCTTTATTTTATTCTCCACTACCTTCATGAGTTCCTTGAACAATAATTTCTACAATTTCATCTCGCCACTGCTATCGATAATACTTTTCATCAGTAAGTTATGCAATGCCTCTCGCTAAATAGAACTCGATTTCTCTAATTCAACCATTGCATCCTTAATAACTGGCTACAGATAGCTACTTCCTTAGGTTTAGGTAAATACTGATGATTTGGGAATTGGTATCAGAGAAGTGTTGTTCAACACACAGTACAGATCATCCTCGACTTAAACAAAAAAATTGTCTCCCAAAAGTCTAAAAACTGGAGTTCCGGGATAGAAAACATTGAAACCCGCATCATAGAATTGCAAAGTAGCATTACTGTTGGGAATCTTAATGTTGCCAAGGAAAGTATCAGGGGTCATTGGGATGGGTGTTCCTTCTATAATAAAGAATGGCTTCTATTTGCCTAATCCTCTTAATTTAACGACATCCTTCACCTGTTTGGGGATAGAATAGATCTTATTCTGTACCGTTGAAAAAGAGTATCTTTTTAGTTGTCGCGCTAACCACATAATTATCTATTATATATAAGTTATACACTTAAATATTATTTATCAATGAGTGCAAGACATAAAGTCAAAGTTATGAGTCACGATCATACTCTATCACACTAAAATTCGATAAAAAAGAGAGGGCAAAGAGAGGACGTGCTACTTAGGACACCATCTCTCCAATAACAGCATCGTGATCCCCAGCGATTGGCAATAAAAAATGACCAAGTATCAAAAACTACTGAGAAACGAGGGCTATCTGCAGTCATAGTAAACAAGTTTGATTCGCACTATCTATCAAACCAGTCTTAGGTCAAACTGAGACAGTTCAATAAGAAGATGTCTGATCATAAAATGCAACCTGTGAGTTACAGTTCGCTCAAAGATGATTTAAACAAACGCCAATTGGGATAACTTTTACTGTAAAACGACTATCTCGCTAATAAAGTTAAATTTGTGCCGAAATCCAAAAAGCATCGAGAGCGAAGACAGCTTATCTACTTCACCAAGGGAAACAATCATCATATCCTGCGCGAAATGTTTGTCAGCAAGAGCGGATTTACTTAAACTGTGGCAAGGGAGCACGCCACCATTTGTTGGCTGCAGGCAATTAGGCAAAAGGAAGTAGGATTCCAAAGTCTTTTAAGTGCACATGAAGAGTATTTACCAGAAATCGCCAAATATAAACATGAATATCCAGATCCGATCTATAATTACCTTTAGGCATAATCTGAGCTAACAAATAAGGAGAAATTATACAAAAATATGCTCAAGCATAACCCTGAGTCAATTGGTAGCTATATACCCAAATCATTCATCATTGATTTTCGCCAGGAGCAGGGAATGGTTGAAGATAGTTTGATTGAGTTCATCATTTACTATCTAAGAAAAGATCAAAATCTAGAGCGTAAATTTAAGAGCATTACTATCAAGAATTTTTTTGCGGATATCACTATCTCTCAGAAAGTGATGACAAAACTTGTGGAGAAGGTGCAGCTGGAGAAATTAGCTGTGAATGAGAAAGAGAACAACATGTAAGAAAAGGTTAATAAAGTCGATGGTAGTAAAGAATGTCTTTGGATTCTCAAGCCGACTTCTTTAAACCGTGGTCGAGGCATTCATTTGTTTTATACAATAAAGCAATTGTGTAAGTTATTAAGTGAAACATCGTTTGATATTAGTGTCAAAGTGTACAACTAGAACATAAAGCCAAAAGTCTTCATCATTCAGGAATACATCTAGCATCCTCTTTTGATTGATGGATATAAATTCGACATGAGGATGTGGGTATTTCTGCAGGTGGTCAAGAACAGTGGCAAAAAGGTACTGAAAACATATCTTTTCAAACATGGATACTCTCGACTAGCTAGCATTAAATATGAGATGGGGACGAAGGAGTAAAAGGAAGACAATGAAGACAAAGAATCTTCTTAAAAATGCGAAAAGAATAGTCCTAAAAAATAAAAAAGAAATTACATAAGCAATCAATACATTCATCTCACTAACAATGCTGTACAAAAAGACGCTAAATAATACGGTCAGTATTGTGAAGGCAATCAGCTATCAATAGAAGACACAGTCAAATATTTCCAGGAGAAAGATACAAATTGTGCTCTTACTTTTGACAATGTCATCGAAAGCATGAAAAGCATTGTCGAAAAGAGTGTGAATTGTGTGAAATAAAAGTTAGTTGCAAGCAATGTCCCCAAGACCTTTCAGCTATTCGGTTATGATTTTTTGTTTGATCAAGATTACAAGATGTGGCTAATTTAGATCAACTGCAACCCCTGTTTATAAGAAAGTTCGCAGCTGTTGGGAAGATTACTTCGTCAAATGTTGGGAGGATTAATATTTCTCTCTGATCTGGGGCAACCTTCAAAAAGTTTAGAAAATGCTGAAGGGTGGATAGAACTAAATAGTTGATGATATATTTTTAAGATAGTTGCAAGATGATATTAGAATCATTGATAATACACGGGGACGGGACTGTTTATAGTAAAAGATTGGTGTTTCGGTGTCTTGCCATCCACTGACTTACTCAGAAATGGCTACAACCTATCGCTGAGAAGTTTAGAAAGATAACTTTCTCTTTTAAATGATTAGTAGTTCAAATTGTAACCAAAAACTGTTGAAGATATACCAGAACTGTTTTGGAAGGGCTTTCTCGTTTGTTTTTCCTCATTTATTATCTGATTGCGAACTAATTGACCTTTGGAATCATTTTATGGACGGGGATAGTGCATCGAAGTTGTTGCTTGATTTCTCATTCTATCTTTGAAATGAGTCAGCTCATCATTAAGAGAATCCCGAAGTCTAGACTGCTCCATGGTCTCCTTAAAATTTTAATTGGGCTGAATAGGCATGACTCTAAAACTGCTCTTATTGAGTCTGGCCTCTTCGTCCATCTTATCTTAAACTGCTCTCGTATAACTTTGACTAATATCTACTTGTTCCTCGTGTTTTTTAACTTTAATTTGGTGATTTCGATAAGCATCTTCATCCTCCAACGATTTTTCCCAGCACATATCCACAGTGCTCACTAGATTATTACGGGCTGTATAAAATATGGTGTACGGTTGGAGGGATACATTTTCCTGCGTTCAGGCACGTAGCCATGATGAATAAGGTTAACTTGCATAAATAATTTTAATGGAAGGAAGAATAGTCATATATATCAAGGGGTTGGGGTTGGGGTTGGGGTTGGGGTTGGGGTTGGGGTTG
>Ga0302188_10002499_pt1 | contig 13371 bp, 10 predicted proteins | sample II_Bog_E2_1_FD_198783 | JGI IMG/M metagenome (GOLD analysis project Ga0302188, IMG submission 198783) | Peat permafrost microbial communities from Stordalen Mire near Abisko, Sweden - II_Bog_E2_1 | ecosystem: Environmental > Terrestrial > Soil > Wetlands > Peat | place: Sweden: Abisko... | reverse complement strand
ATTAAAAGGTTAAATTGCCCATTCTCTCTTTATCATAGGCCTCAAATGTTTTCTTTAAGGATATTTTTTTATAAGTAAGAACTTTGTATAACCTTACAAAACATTTTTTAGCTTTTTATTCCAATTGACTTCTAAGCTCTTAATTCTCTTCATAGTTTTTGGTTAAGGCTTTTCTCAATTTAGGAGTTCTATCAACATCTATTTGATAAATTTTCATGACTTTTTATATTTATTTAACAGAAATTGTCCCACTGCAATCTTCATCAACTCTATCAAAGAAAAATCTAATGTCCTCATCAGAGGAATTTTTATTCAAGTAAAACATAAATTGTTTAAATTGATTAAAATTAAGCTATTTTTATGTTTTCAAGCCCAGTTTTTAGAGAAGTCCTTTGACATCTATATTTTATGAATTTATTTTGAAACGAAGATTCCTCATTACGAGTTTCAGTTTATCTTCAATTTTTTTGTTACTTTATAGCTATTTATCGAAGTATCTTTAAAAGATAGGATGATCAAAAACTTCATCCCACGACATACGATCTTTTTAGAAAATTGCCAGAGTCCTTTTTAGAAAATCTACTGTCTTCGGATTAAGTTTTTGATTTATGATCAAAGGGTTCTTTAGAATATTTTGAGCTAGTTGGTAATGAGTTTAAGCGATCCAAGGAGTATTGTCGTGTAAGAGTTCATAAAAGATAAATCCGATTGCCCAAACATCACATTTAGAAGTATAAGGTTATCCTTTCAGAATTTGAAGAGACATGTAAAGCGGTGTCCCAACAAAAGATGCAATTTTCATTTTTTGAGCTGTGTTCCTTTTAGCAAATCCAAAATCTCCTATTTTGGGTTCTCCTTTTGAAAGTAAAATGTTTGCCGGTTTCACATCCCTGTTTCAGTAAATAAATACCTGTGAATAACTCCTTATTTAACAAGGGAGATAAAGCCATTAACCATCTGTCTCAAGAGTTAAATGGCTCGATTTTACGATATATTTGAATTTACACTCATATACTTTTCTAGGTCACCGTCGCAAAGCTCTTGAATGATATAGTAATTGTTGGTGCTTTCCATAATGTCATAGACTTCAACAATATTTTTAGACTTAACTTGTTGAAGGATCTGCATTTATTGCATTATTGCATTTTTCAGGTATTCATCATGGCATACTAAGATAACTGTCGCCTTACATAATTTTTTTTAGACAACTTTGATGGCACATTGTTTACCCGTTGCTTCTTGTTCTCCTCTATAAACATTTCCATATGAGCCTTTACCCAGTGAATCATTTATGTCAAATATGTAGCCATTAATTTTTTTCATTAATTGATCTTAAGAAACTCGTAATTATAATTTTGCTTTAGTACTAAAAGAGCGAAGAATTAAAGTATAAAATGAGATAAATAAATGAAAATAATAAAGTTTTTGATTTAGCTTTAACGTATTCAATTTTATTATTGACATTTTTATCGATATTCAGTATGCTTAAGACTTAATCTTTTACAAGAAGCTCACCAAAAAAAATCCGCCTCATATTTATTTTTTATCAACTAATTCGTTATTCAATAATCACTGAGAGTTTCATAAAATTTAAGGTAAAATCATTTTGAATGGACAGGGAATACTTAACTCTCCATTAAAATAAAAAAGCTTATAAATAAAAAAATTTTAGAAGAGATATATATAGTTTGTCGGCAAATATAATTTATTAAATAAAACGATTTTTTTATATAATTTTTATCTCTTCCATTTTATGGATAAAAGAGAGAGAAAAAATAAAGTTGTAATTTAAGGAATTTTTATTAAACAGTCATACAGTCATTGAGTCAATAATAGCGAACTGAAAAATTATAAATCCTTGCTGATTTAATTTTTAAAAAATATGTCAAATTATATGTCCTTTTCATTATGACTTGCATTTAACTGAAAATAGTAGAATTATTTTACCTCTTCCTTCATTATATTATAAATTCTTGTTATATGCAGGCAAAATATCCAAGGAACAAACTTTTCAGCAATCTCACTCCACTTCTTCAAAATGCGGCTCCTTTCAAAGAAAATTGGGAAGATGGCTCATTTTATTTAGATGCTGCATAAGAGGTTCCTATTCTTGTTGTCGGTGCTGGAGGTCTGGGATGTGAATTAGTTAAAAATTTGGCATTGAGTGGCTTCTGTTAAATTCACCTGGTCGATATGGATACCGTCGACTTTACAAATCTCAACAGACAATTCATGTTTAGATAAAAGGATATTGGCAAATATAAGGCTGATGTGATTGCTGAGTTCGTAAAAAAAAGATGCCCAGGAGTCAAAATAATAACCTACAAGCAAAAGGTTCAAGAAATACCTTTTAAAGAATATATGAAATTTCCAATTATCATAGGAGGACTGGATAATGTTGAGGCCAGAAAATATTTAAATCATATAGCATTTTTATTGAATTAATCTAGTAAAGAAACTCAATGCTATTATATAGATGGAGCCACTGAGGGATTTTAGGGACAAGCCCTGTTAGTTGACCCATTTAAATCATCTTGCTATGAATGCAGCTTACTTGGTGGATTAGCTGAAAAACCAAAATATAATATTTGTACTCTTGCCAATACCCCAAGAATTCCAGAGCATTGCATTCAATATGTTATTGATGTCTAATGGGAAAAGGAGAGAAAAGATATTGTAAAAGATAATGATAATCTCTAACATCTGAAATGGATATATGAAAAGGCAAGTTAAAGAGCAAGGAAATTCAACATCGAGGGAGTTACTTAAATGCTGACTTTAGGAGTTATTAAAAACGTCATTCCTGCTATAGCCAGCACAAACGCCTTGATTGCAGCCGTTTGCACCAATTAAGTTTTTAAAATTCTCTCAGGATGCAACCCCACTGTAAATTTGTGATTATTCAGCTTAAAAATTATATGCTCTATAAGGGAGGAACTTCTATTGGAATCTAAACGTATGCGCCAGAAAGACTGTAGAGTTGTAGAGCCTGTCATATGCGAGAAAATCGCTTACAAAAAATTAGCCTTATAGTGAAAAGGAGTGCTACTTTTTAATTCATCTTAAGTGAGGTAAAAAAGCATCATTAATACATAAATCATCCATATGTGAACTACAATGGAAAACTTTTTCTCAATCCATTCGATAATGAACGATATCCAACTAGAGTGAAAACGAGTTTGCAATAATTAGTTAATGCAAATCTCCTCCAGTAATCCACTCCGATAATTGTATACCTAACTGATAAATGTCTGAAGGACGAGCTGAGAGTAGACATTACCTTGACAGAAGATATTGACGAGGCAACCGTTGTTTGAAAAAAGGATCCTGATGGCAAAGAAGCATATCTTCTATTTAGCACTATCTTTTAGTTATTATTATGGATTATATTTACTTGATGAAGAAAAATTAATTTCAAAGTTTATTATTAATCTTAATTATAATTAAAATTATATCTTTTGAATGAATAACCTTTTAAAAGCTGGCAGACTCTTTCTTTGGGAGGCCAAGGAAAAACCTCTTGCTGTTAAAATTCCTGAACTCATTTCAAAGGTATCTGTTGGACCTGAACACGTTGTTGCTCTCGGGCAATCAGGGTAATTGGTTTATAATTAAGTAATTTATACTCGCTTGGAAGTGGTAGCGACGGAAAATTGGGACATGGCGATACCAAAGATCAAAAATAAGCCAAGCAAATATAATTTTTCCAAAAAAATAATATTAAAATTAAAGACGTGGTTTGCGGAGAAAGGCACACTATCGCTTTATCCGAAAAAGGGGAAGTTTATACGTTTGGCTATGGACGCAAAAATGTAAACTTCTTTTTAAAACTATTTGTGAATCCAGTTGGTCCAACTGGTCATGGCAGAGATATTCCTTCAATTATATCGAAACCAACCAAAGTAAAGGCTTTGTAGGGACAAAACATTCAAAGAATAGCGGGTGGACGTAATTTCTGTATCGTCTTTAATGATAAAAATGAAGTGTATAACTGGGGTAACGGATAGTACGCTGCTTTTGGAGATGGAGAGAATAAAAACTATTAGTTGCCAACAAAAAATAACCACTTTTAATATTTGCGCTAGGAGGAAAAGCTAGAAGTTAAAAAAATCAAAAGCTGTGAATCTTTCTCAGTCGCTTTGATGAAAAATGGAAAACTCTATGGCTGGGGATCGAATGAACATGGCCAAATGGGTATCAAGGCATAAATTGGTATGGAGATGTATGAAACGGTTAATTTTGTAACCGAAGTGATCAGAGAAGGCTATGAGGATCAGAAGGTGGTAAATTTTGACATCAGCGATAGCGCTTTGCTTTTCGAGCTTGAAAACAATTAACTTTGGTGGACAGGCATGAAGATAGCATATAAACCTGAAAAGCTTAATATTGATATAAAGGCGAAACTCTTTGCTGCAGGGCAGCGTTCATTGGCTATTGTTGACGAGAAGAATACTGTAATTAAATTTGTATTTAGATTCATTCCAAAAACGGTTTCCTTTCTTTTGCTGAGAAGGAAGACTTGGATTCAATAAAAACAGGTTTTATAAAAATTGATGGCAGCGCTCTTTTCGGTGGTTAGATTGTAGGAATTGGTGGATAATACACAAAACGTTATACAATCATTGCTTGATTGATCTTATAGAAATATCAATTAAATATTTATTTTTAATAAAAATTAACAGCATTATTAATCATCTGTCAAGGAGAATAGATGGATAAATTTAGAAAGGGGAGAGGTAAGAACTTGATCTAATCTAGCTTGAATTACCAACTATACAACGTGGCTGGTACCCATATGAATGAACAGAAAAATGTGAGGGTGGAGAAAAATAATTGTTATGGCTTACGACACCCATATGATGCATATTGTTTTGTTCAGAACTGGGTTGTCTCATGCTCATTTTTGAATAAATATCTGATTGGTTTCCTTTGAAGTTACTCTCAGAAATAGTAATAACGGTACTCTGATTTTGATAGTTAGATGAATTGGTTTGGAAATTAGTCAGTTTTTCACTATTTTTAATAGGAGTAGCATAGTTTTTATTATTCACTACTTTATCTTCAAGAAGATCATTTTTTTCAAATATCTTACGTCTTCTATGAACTGATTTTTTTTATTTTAATGATTCTTGCAAAATTAATTTTTATTGAAGCTTTTACTATACTTTTTTATTTTGTCCTGAATAATTACTGGAAAATAGCTGTTGAGATGAAATTTTATTATGATATGGCTGAATTTACCCCAAATTTTCCTTAGAGTTGTAACGATGAAGAATTGAATGTTAAACTGGACTATTTTTCTCAGTTTACTGGGCTTTATTTCTCCAAAAATTATAGTAATCATTAAGCTGATTCCAAAAACCAGCATTAGGTTTGACTCTTTCTCTTCTTTGCTTCACGAATTGAAGAGATTGAACTGGATTCCATCCATGCTTTTTTATTAAATACGCTACAACTATACTTGCTGATCGAGAAACTCCTGCATGGCAGTGCACTAAAACATTAACTTTTTCTGCTCTTTTCTCATCTATCCATTTGATTGCTTAATCAAAGTGATTGATAATCGGATAATTCAGGAGATCTTTGATTGGAAGTATCTTATGTGAGGGGACAAGACTGGTAATTGTAACATCTTTATATATGGAAAGGTATACTTTATGACACGCAAGTCAGAATCGCTTTTATCTTATAATGGCGAATAAGATCTTATTTAATAGTACTTACGATATCTCCCAAATATACACCACCTAAAGAATCAGAAGGTTCCAGTATGCAATTCATATTTTATAGTTTTTTCGAACTAACCATCATCCTACTTTGGTCAAGGCTAAGTGCCATAGGCAAACCCTGCTGCATAACTGGTATGCTGTTAGAAGAACGTTGGTGAATATGATGACTATTCATTTCTGTAATATGAAATAAATATTATCTGGAAAGCTTTAAATTATTGGAAATAAAATTCTAAGCACATAAAAATTGTTATATCACATTAATTGCAGATTAGCTTAGATTTACTCCTTTAAATGAGTAATTTGACGATTGTGGATAATTTCAAAGTAAATCCTTAGTATCTGATACAATTATATTTTGCAACTCACAAATCTTAAAATTTAATATTTTAAGTGAGAAAAATACAAAGATAGATACCTTATCAAGAATTGTGATCCAATTACAATGATTCAATAATAGAATAATTTAATAGATCTTCGCTTTAAGAGAGGTTACTTTAAATTGTTAATATTTTTCTTCCCTCATGCTCTTCATAAAGTTTTTCAAATGTAGTTTTAGCACTTGGAAACTTTAATTCATTACAGCTCATTTAATCTTTATCAAATGTATTTTTAATTGCAGTTATGGCATTGAAGCTGGAATTGGAATAATTTGATTTTGGCAGATACTATTCTTCCATTTTAGCATAATGCATACAAGTTTCTATCCTTGGAGTATCCTTGCAAGTACTTATTTCATCTTAATTTTTTTATGGGACATTGTGATGAATAGATTTTTATTATGTTTAATGATAGTTTCGCTCTTGAACTCTTTTATTTTTATAAGTTACATATCTTTGAGTCAATTTTGATTTTTTCTCTTTGGAAAAACGATATTAAAGATTCTTGCTTGAGTCATCTTATTTTAATTCAGAAAAAATAGGATTCAATTTTGGAGGGATATGTAGCACACTGAGATTAAGCCGAGGTGCTACTAATTTCTATAAGGATACGGTTGTATGAGTGAGAGAAATACCTTTTTCACGAGATTTAATTCTATATTTTTCGCGACTCATTGCAGATTTGGTCTGATCAGAGCTGGCACTCAGACTACGAAGAGCGAGAGAGCAACAATTCTATCCATCTACTTAATTATTTTCGTATAATCGATTCTTCCAAGTTACTCTTGTATTCATTTATTCTTATTATGTTTATTATGGAGAACAAATTTTTTATTTATTGCAATTAAAATAAACTTAATCATGATGCAATTTAAGGAAGAATAGTTAAAGTATAATGGTTTAAGGTAACAATATGTTTTACTCAAAGAATAGAAAATATATATTTTTTATTTAGCTTACAAATACCATTTTAATATTTGCGGTCATAATAAATAGAACTTTTTGTATATTTTCTTATAGAACCATCTATTCTTTTATAAATACTTTTTTACTTCAAGTTCATATTTTTTGCAATTCAAAATCGAAGTATGATGCGATATTTTTATTAAGAAGCTGTGATTGTCAAAGAATTCTTACATTTTTAATATTTTACGCTTATATTTTAGTTTCTATGGGAAGAAAATATATTCAAACTGCAGAAAATCTATTAAAATCTGACGTTTGCCTTATAATTATTAATAGAATTAATTTAAAAAATTATCTATAATCCATTGATAGATCAGATGAATCAAGACTATGACTATTTGTTTAAACTGTTGCTGATTGGTAACTCTTCAGTGGGTAAATCCAGTCTCCTTCTCAGATTTTCTGACAATATCTTCAGTGAGAGGTAAGTTTATCTTTAATATTAGTTTTTTGCCAACCATCGGAGTTGATTTCAAAATTAGAACATTTGAGTCCAGTGGCAGCACAGTTAAACTTCAAATTTGGGATACAGCTGGCCAAGAACGATTCAAGACTATTACTGCCTCATACTATAAAGGTGCTCATGGAATAATACTGGTCTATGATATTACCGACAGACAGTCCTTTAAGGATATTGAGAATTGGCTTGCAGAAGTAGACAAATATGGAAATGAAAATGTGGTCAAGTTGTTAGTGGGAAATAAATCAGATCTTGAGGCAAGTCGGCAAGTCAAAGCGGAGGAAGGAAAGACTTTGGCAGATTCTCTTGGAATAAAATTCTTAGAGACATCGGCAAAAGAAGCCGTGAACGTTTAAAAAGCCTTCACTACTCTTTCAAATGAGATTAAATCTAAAGTGAGGAGCGGGCCTACTGGAACTGGGACAAAAAATAGCAATCCTGCTGGAGGCAATACTGTTCTAACTCCCAATGCAATGCCCAAGAAGGATAAAGGAGGATGCTGCTGATGGATATCCATTTAAACTTCTACATAATATTAGTTTAATTGTAACAAACTGAAATTATTGTTAAAGATTGTTATAATTTATTAACTGTCTCAAGTCATTCAATTTTAATTAAGGTTAAGTACTTTCAAAATAAATAAGCTTTATTAAAAATCTAAATAATAGCTTCATTAGTCTTATATATAAGAATAAAATGAAAAATTTTGAATATGCAAAGTACTATGCTCAACCATTGCCTCTTTCTCAGTCCTTCTCATATTTAAAAGAAACAAATATAGAACAAATCAATTAATGCAAATAGAAGTAATTTGTATTTATTTTTAAATTATTTCATTTATTAAATAAGTATTGTAAAGCAATGGTATATCAATGATCATAGAAGAGATTATTTATAAATATCTTCAACACTTTTTATGGGCGTCTCATATTCCATAAGATGGCTGGAGAAATATAAATCATCCTCATCAAACATTTGATTTTTTATGTCAATACGAGATATGCAAGATTGAAGTGAAAGTTTTGATTGTAGTTTATCAAGCGCAGGGGTTGAAATTTATTAACTCCACTATTAAAAGTAAGGTTTTATTCCGCCCAGCATATTCGCTGATTCAATGATTTCTAGAGCTATCTGATTATGAGTGAGGGATCCCTTTTCTTTTGTTTGACTAAAAATCCCATAATTCTTTAATTAATTTTAAGAATTTTGTTATTCGGAAAATTAATTTTAAGAAATCCGTGGCTTTTCCATTTATCTCTAATTGACCTCTAGCTTCTCCTATTTCTGATTTTTCTCGAGTTAGCTGTCGTATTAAGAAGAATTTTAATGTGAATTTTCCTAAATCATTTAGTTTTAATAAAATGAGTTAATTTATCTTATTTTGTAGAGAACCCATCTGATTTCCTCTTTCCTTTATTCAGAAATATATAAGATTTAGCCTTTGTCGGCAAAGATGTAAAAAATTATTATCTTTACAATTTTGTTGCAATAATCCCTGTTCAAGCGAACTTTCATTTATAAGGAAGTTCTTTGGCTAACATTACTCTCTCTCTTGGTTTATTCTTCTCCGCCCAAATAAAAAATTTGAGAAATTGTATAAGGCTTGATGGAATAGATATTCATGGAATTAGTTTTAATCTCAATCAATTTGCACATTCTGCGAATGCTTTTACGAATGATAGAGTAAAAATGATTTTTAATTTGATTGTCAGATCTAAATAAATTCTAAAATACCTGCCTTTAAAATGATGTGTTATATTGATCCACCGGTTTCCGTAAATTGTCTGGAGGCTTAACAAAAGGCGATCCTCTTCTTAGGACCATTCCAAAATGTTAAGAGACTTTGATAGGCGATTATGCCATCTTTATCTGCACTGCTTTCCATTTCTTTTGCTGATTTGGTAGCATATCTTTAATTTCCTTGATATTTAGGTCCAATTTTTTTAACCGTATTTTTAAACAAGTTCTTCAAGAGCATGATCCTCCTAAATAAAACATGAAGGTACATAATCAGTCCATTTGTTATATCGCTGAGCCATTAATTGTAAAAAATATTATCATATTAAGCGAAATCAGTTGAATTAATAATTTCATAATTCGAATCAATTCTATTAGAAAAGGCAAGGAAAAATTTATAACTTAAACAGCAAATAGAGTTTTTGTTCTAAGAAGATAGGAAATAAGAGAAAAAGAAAACCCAAATAATCAATAAGAATATTAAGAACAAAGAGAGAAAAATGCCTAAAAAAATGGCAAATATTTATTTTTAAAAACTTCAATAAATCGTAAATAATTTAAAATGAGTGAATAAATGCTAAAAAATCTAAAAGAATAAACTCTCTGAGTGCCTTAGTGGCAGTTGATTCTAATAATTTTTGCATTTTATGTAAGTTTAAAAATTAAACATTATTATTCAATCTCTAATTGTTTTTTATTACTTAAACATTATATTGAATGCTGCAGTAATTTGGCCTATATATCTTTTAACTTTGGCATTTAATAAAATTTCAATGACAGTTTCAAACATATTAATTAAAGTTGAAGCATCTATCTATGTTGAATGTACAAGCCAACATCATATTTAAGTAAATATCTATATTTTTATTAATTTCTCAAGATAAAGTTCTCAACCGTAAAAATTCAGTCTTAGTAATTAAACAATTAAATAGCATATAATTAAAATAGATTATCAAAATACTTTTGCTATTAAATAGCTTATCATCAAAGAAATATATTGGCAATGGGAAACTGGAATTTTAAAGAAGAAGATCGTCGAACTGCCTGTTAAAATTTAGACTATGCAAGGCCAAAGATTAATACTTCAGCAATGTAGCTTTGTCATGATTTAGATCAGTCACTATAAAGACCATGCCCCAATATCCCCAAATCAATTTGACCTAAATTTAAAATTGCATTGAAAGAAAAATGGAATCAACACTCTATGATGGATAAAAGATGGAAATAACTTTGAGAACCTGCCCGCATAATTATAAAAAAAAGTGTTCAAGCATCAACTAAATGTTTAATTTTAGCCTAAGATGTGAAATATAAAACAAGAGCAAGTACTATGCAATTAGCTTTCCCTCTGAAAAATAGCGTAATTTGATCTGGAAATTTGTCAGAGGATGGACTTAATTAGAAGAGCAAGATATGATCAAGCTAGGAAACACTCAATATAAATTATATAAACTTGTTCTAGCAAGCAATTAAGCCTCTCTCGAATAAAATCCTGACTGTAATCTATCTTAGTCTAGTTCTTGCCAATCATCATAATAATGTAGCAAAAGTTGCAGAATATGCTTTTCAAGTAAGTAAACATCCTAAAATCCTTTTATAACACCCTGCAGATGCATGGGTAGTTTGCAATATTCTCATTTGAAATGCTTGAGTAAATGGGTCTTTTCTCTTAACATAAACGAAGATACTTATATCAGCATTAAAATCAATAAGTTCATCTGTTAGCTATGCAAAACTGATATCACTAGTACCCCTTAGTATAAACTCATGAAAAATGAACTTTTCTCCAATATGAATAATATATCTCCTCCATATGCTATTTTACAAAATTTATACGTTTGTTAAAAGAAAAAGACAAGCAATTATTTTATACTCAGCTTTCAGAAAAAGCTTCTTTATTCAATCGGTCGGAGCAATCAAGCTGACATTGTTGATAAAAATGACAAATGCATCTCCAAGATTCACTCTTAGATACAATTCATCAACAGTAATTATTTTATAAAGCAGATCAACTGATGGTCCGAGATTGCCAATCTCTCCATGGTACAATGATGAGCTTTAACGGCCCACTAAAACTTAACTAAGATAACTTAAATGAAGATGTAATCTTCCGTAACATGCTGATAAAGGCAACTTATGTTCCTCAGCAAAATAGTCAAAATTGATTTATACTATTAATCACTTGTAATTATGAGTATAATTTTGAGATGAATAATGTTTCATCAAGACTGTCATAGGTAAGCACTCAACCTATGTTTCCAAGATTTGTCAATTTTATTTATTTCTCTCAATTTTACACTGGAGTATCGTTCACCTTTTTTAGCTAAATAGATACTTATTTCTTGATCCAAATTACGAATGCCGTCAATAAGTCCATATTTAATAGCATTTTATGGGTCAATTATGCCAGAACTGAAAATATTCTGCTCAATTGCTTCTTTTCCGAGCTGAATGAACAAGATAATACGTTGTTCTTGGCGAATTGTTCCTGTCGGTTAGAAATGACTGCTAACTTAAGTTAGTGCTCCTGTTGGAACATATAATTCTTGATCCACTTCTCGCTTTATGGTTTCATCTACTCAAATTGATTGAATTTCACCTTGTTTTCGCCAGCAAAAATGTACTCTTGTTTTACATCATACTTTTATGCGAATTTATTCAACCAAAGTCTGTCCCAGACATATCCCACATCTCCGATCGTCGAAAAAGCGTCTCAATAACCTGTTAGTTACTGGCATAACACTTGACTCCAGTGGTAAGAAGGAGGTTAGCACTTCCCAAGCATTGATCCTCGACGAATGTGACGATAGGTACACTTGATTAGAATTAATTAACTTGTAGTGATTGCTGTAAATGCGCAATAATGAGGAAATACTCTTAGCCTGCACCAGTGAACCTCCAGGAGAATTAATAGTCACAAGTAAAGCTTAAGGTTTGTATGGCCAAGATTTTTGCAATCCGCGGGTGATTGAGTCAGCTCTATATTGATGATGTTTTACAGTTTCTGATCGATGTTTCCTTCGATACGTAATCTGAAGACTCGTCCTATAAATCCACTAATTAGCTGATTCATGTTTCCAATTAATTTAAGTAAAAATATCTTATAAATCCAAATTATGACTCAAAATATTCTTTTTGTCTAATCATAATTATCTATCGTAAATCTCGTATATATTTTAATTTAATAATTTAGATTGATATCATTTCGCTATTCATACGAAATAGAGCTTGGTCTATAAAGTATTTGGAACTTCATTTTTCTGCATTATTTCAGAACTGAATTTTACACATTTCTTTGCGTACTGCAAAATCGCAGGCACTTTAATTGAACCCGTCCAGTTTACGTAGTTAAAACACTGACTAAAAGCTAGTTCCTGTAGTTATCCATCCTAGATATTGGAGTTACTGTAGATAACTTTATAGTGGTTAGGCACTGTAGTTCCTCTCGTTGACTGTTGGCTGACAATATAAAAATCATAATTGAGAGAAACCAATTCATCGGCCACAAGTGTTCCAGCTTGCACATTCCTCATCTGGCCATGATCTTCAGAAAAGAAGCGTTCATTGGTCTTTACGTTAATCATGACTACACTCAATAAAATAGACTGATCTTGATAAATTTGTCTAATCTTTTTATTGAACTCATTCACAAAGAATTCGTGGTATAATGATACCTGATCGCCTGGGCAGCTGTTCATAAAAATCACAGTCTCTTGAGGCAGAGATTTATTTCTATTCAAATAGGCAGCTACTCCAGCTAGAAGAAGTTAGACCATTGCTTAAAATTTCTTGTCACCCGCCTAGTAAATTTGAACTTTAGAGAAAATTGAAGAGAAGGTAGAATTGATGGTAGCGCATATGCTCATAAGAGGCTGTCCATTCAGTTTTGCAGTATCAAATCCCACAAGCATCGTGCCGTTCAGTTAACAGGTTAGTTGTGGCACCCAAAGAATGTTTCCTCGTTTTGCAATGATCTGCAATAGAACTTTGGTGGCGATAGATTGGATATTTTTCTTTCTTAAAGTGTTCTCAGTTATTATTTGGGTGATGATCTCCTGTTCACGTATGGCAAAAATCTTCACTTCTTTGTAATTATTTT
>Ga0302188_10002497_pt1 | contig 13377 bp, 20 predicted proteins | sample II_Bog_E2_1_FD_198783 | JGI IMG/M metagenome (GOLD analysis project Ga0302188, IMG submission 198783) | Peat permafrost microbial communities from Stordalen Mire near Abisko, Sweden - II_Bog_E2_1 | ecosystem: Environmental > Terrestrial > Soil > Wetlands > Peat | place: Sweden: Abisko... | reverse complement strand
TTCTCAACTCCTCGTTACATATATTTTAACATATAACGAGGAAATAGTCTATTAAAATTTGACATAAGTGTATATGTTTACTGGCCTCGATGGTTGTTCATCGTTACATTAATCCGGGAATGCAGGTTAATACTAAGGGATCATTTTGATACGCAGCAACTACGGACAAGTCCGTACAAATCAAGTGCCCCAATTCGTTAGGCAAATAGTCTGTAGCAGCAAGTCCTTGTGGAACACTACGGATTAGCCCCTTATTATCGTTGGTAAGTGCTCCCGAGAGAATAATACCGTCGGCCTTATTGGGATACTTGCTGCCGAAACAAGCAGATGCAAATCCCCCTAGACTATGCCCCAGAACAAACAAAGGCACTTGAGGATGTTCATTCCTCGCCATTTCAACAATGAACTTCACATCTTCAATTATTACGGTAAAATTGCTAAAATAAGCCCTTTGCCCTTCCGATTTACCATGACCACGAAGATCAAAGCGATAAACCGCAAAATTATTCTCTGCAAATGTATTTGCTAATTCATCATAGCGTCCTAAATGTTCGGCTAACCCATGTACAATAACAATCGTAGCCTTTACTGTGGCAGGAATTAACTTTGAAACATAAAGACTGGTACTGTCGAATGATTTTACCATTTTCTCTGTTTTCAAATAAATCATCTCCGTTTGAATTTTCAGATTCTTTTATTTGACATTATTGTATCCTTGGGACACAATAATGTCAAATACTATTTTAAAAATGATATTTTCTCAATCATAACGGGAGAAAGAGACAGTGCAATCCGAGAACTGTATATATTGGCAAAAACAAAGTTTTTATGCATTATTATTGCTTTATGCTATACTTAAACTTGACATTTAATTTGGTTTACTAAGGAGTTGTCTGATTGACTATGAAGCTGGAATGGATGAATAAGCACCGTCAACTTGTTGAAAAAATCATTAAATTTGGAAATGCTTATGCACACATTTATAATAAGCAAATGAATTATCATGCGGATATTGATTTTTCTGCCGCACAAATTCAAGTAATGGAATATGTATTGGAAAACGAGGATCAGAACATGTCGGAAATTGCTAAGCGGCTAGGAATTACACGTAGTGCGTTTTCAAAAAATGTAACAAAATTAATGAACAAGGGGCTATTGGAAAAATTTCATTGTAATAACAATCAAAAACAATTTTTTTTAAAAATAACACCACGAGGAAAAGTGGTTTATAAAGAATACTCTAAATTTATATTCGAAAAAATTTTTAAAGAAATGTTTGCGTTAATAGATCAAATACCACAACAATATGAAGTAACGATGACGAAAATGTTGGATGTCTTTGCGGAAAAGATTATTCTTTTCGAAAATGAAGAAAATAAGAGAACTTAGACTCTGTTGCACAGATTAGTGTAACCTATCCAATATCTATTGTGGAGTTCTTGACGATGGGCGCGTTTTAGGATTGCCAGAAAATGCAATAAACGTTCAGGGCGTGGGGTAACACTTAAAGTACAGATAAGGTACACCTAAGGTACACTTAAGTGTAATATATTAGGGAAGTTTATTTTTATATCATGATGAATCATTCATGATGAATTATATTTAATAAGGGAGTGCGTAAAATTTGATATCAAGAACATGGCATGGAATCGTTCCTTTAGCAATGAAAACAGCATTTGAAGCTTATGAATATGAAACTGGTGTAAAAGATACTTTGGCAATCAAAGGAAATTGTGGTGCTTATTTAAAAATTGTTAATCAAGGAGCATATGCGCATTTTTTTCTTTGTACGAAATGGGATTCTTGGGAAAGTATGGTTGACTATGCGGGGCTTGAACCACAAATTGCAGTAACTTATCCAGAAGATGAAAAGTATGGTCTTATATCTGATCCGATTGTTATTATTCAAGAGGTTACGGACAGCAAGAATCCTTTCGACAATTAACTATGCAGCAGATTTTTGTTTGATAGCCTTCGTGAAACAATCTTTAGAAGTGCTTTTATTATGGAACGACTCGATTTTGTAAGACAAAGCGACTAAATGAATTGGTTTGATCGAGTTCAGTCGCTTATTTTTACGTTAGGAAGATGTAAGATGAGAATAGAAATGATTTTTTCTAATAAAAAGAAATTTATCGATTTGCTTTTGTTGGCGGATGAACAAGAATCGATGATTGATCGATACTTAGAATCTGGTGATATGTTTGCTTTATATGATGATGATTTAAAGTCGATTTGTGTTGTAACAAAAGAAACAGAAGAGACTTATGAATTGAAGAATATTGCTACTTATGAAAAAGATCAGGGAAAAGGCTATGGGAAGAAACTAATAGAGTATATTTTCGGATATTATGCTGGAAAATGTAAAATCATGTTGGTTGGTACAGGTGATAGTCCGCGAACCATTTCATTTTATGAACATTGTGGATTTAAAATATCGCATCGTATTAAAAATTTTTTTGTGGAAAACTATGACCATCTCATCTTTGAAGCAGGAAAACAGTTGGTCGATATGGTTTATTTAAAAAAAATTTTGAAATGAAACAAAATAATTAAGATATATGTAAATATTTACCGGGAGGCAAAATGAAAATGGATGTTTTACGCGAGTTTTTTACGGCACAGGATATTATTGATTTTTTAAATGAACAAAATATTCCTTTTGAATTTTATCAACATGCGCCAGCCTATAGCATTGATGATTTAGAAGCATTGGCTATTCCTCACAAAGAAGATATTGTAAAAAATCTTTTTTTACGTGATGATAAGAAGAGAAACTATTATTTGGTGACACTTCCAGGTCACAAAAAGATAGATTTGAAGGAACTTAGTGAGAAAATCCCCAGTCGCAGGTTGAGCTTTGCTAGTGAAGAGCTGTTATATGAAAAGCTGCTTTTGAAAAAAGGGAATGTGACACCACTTGGGGTGATGAATAACAAAGAAAAAAATGTCATCGTAGTATTCGATAAAAATTTACAAGGCAAAACGATAGGGGTTCATCCAATGGACAATAGCAAAACAGTTTTTTTGCGTTTTGAAGCCCTTATTGAATTGATTAAAAACAATGGAAATCCCATTATCCTGTGTGATATTTAAATGGTTGTTACAAACGTACAATATTGGCATTATTTTGCAGACAAAGATTGGGTTAAAATAGATACAAATAGCAATAGTACTATCGATATATTTATTTCAAAAATAGCAGATTTATTATTCGAAAAAAACGAATAGTTTTTTCTATATTGTTCAAATCCAATAGACATTCGTTGATTTTTATATGGAAAATGTTGCTGACAAATAGATTGGGGCAATATAGAAATAACTATCACTATGCCTGTTCTAGTGTGAAATTGATGTACCAATTTCATAAGATGAGGAGAATTTAAATGGATAAATTAACCAAAATAATAAATGAGTGGGACCCAACTCATTTACTGTCACATGCACCAGATGATGAGTATAATTTGGAAATACAGATGATAGAAGAAGTGTTAAAGAAAACAAATAATGAGAATGAATTAGCGAAGAAGATACATGATATATTTTTGGATACTTGCGGCAAAGTGTTTTTTGAGCAAAGCTTTGAAGATTGTCTTGATGTAGCAAAGACAATATTAAAATAGATATAACGGTGACGAAATGAAAATTTGGGAGATTAGAAAAAAACGAGAAGTAATATTGTGCGGTAAATGGAGAATTGGCGGAATTATTTTAAAAGAAAAATGTGAATTATGTAATTATCCTCTAGTGTGTTTTGATAAATATGATTGTAACTTCTGCCCTAATTGTAATGAATGGAAAGGTCATAATTGCGGAGATGCAGATTGCCACTTTTGTAGTAACCGTCCTAAAACTCCGTTTCATGAATTTTATCGGTAAGACATGATAAAAGTTGTTAAAATAAGTCGCCAACTCTGGTTTTGAGTGACCATTAGTATGGTAAGCTTAAAATAGCATTCATGAAAACGGCTAAATAGTATTTAAAGCAGTATTAAGTGTTAATAGTACGCTTATAATTGATGTATTATCATATTGGGCAGGTCATCAATGAGTATAATTCATGGGAAAATAAATTTGTTGATAATTTATCGCGGAACATAAAGCTGGAATTCCCAGATGTTGTAATTGTGCAAGAGGTGCTTGCACAATTGCCATGGTATCAGAATATTGCTCTTTAGAAAGATGAGGGAAAAATGGATATTGATAAAATAAAGAAAGTTGCAATTGCTGAAGTGTTAAATCCAACTTTTGAGTTGACGGAGCAATATTTGCAGGCGAATCATCTTCGATTTGAAAACAACCTTCCGTATATTGAAGATGTAGAAATAAATAAAGACAAAAACACTACAGCGGTCTACTTCCCTATCAAAAATGAACATTTTTATTTTGTAATCTATGTTGAAAACTTAGAAGTGCAATGGATGGGGATGTCCGCAGGAAATAGAGTCTATTTATTTGCTAGTTCAGAAGTGATTAGTACGGAAAAAATAATCAACTTATTAGGATTTGAGCCAACGAAAAAATGGAATGCGAACGACAAAATAGGATGTAATGGTAAGTCCAAACACAATGGAATTCGATATGAACCTATACAGAAAATGACTGGTGAAGTAGAAATTAAATTAGAAAATTTATTAGAGGATCTATTGCCGCATAAAAAAACCATTATTGAACTATCTCACAAAGCATCAATTGAAATACAAGTTACGTATTATGGTCATAAAGACGAGATGCGGGGAATTCATTTAGATACTACAATTATTAAGAAATTATCGGAATTAGAGTTAGCTATTGATGTTGATTTATATGCGGGTGGGAATAATATTGAATAAATATACAGGAGCCTCATTAAATGATTAGCTGGAGAATAACAAAATATAACCCTGCTTACCGAGACGAAAATCATAAGTATATGAATTGTGAATGGACATCAATTAGTGATAGAGGGAAGAGCTTTGATGGTAAGAAATTAAGTGCTAGTGATTATATTGCTGTAGAAAATTCTTATATTGAAGCAGTTTTGATTTTTATGAACAGACTGGAAATTACATCCTTAACCGTTAAAAAACTTGAAAAAACAGACAATAGCTTCAAATTACAAAAGCCCTCCAATTTATATTCAGCGGAAATGATTAAGTTTTATAATTCAATAGAAAATAATATTGTTATTGGAAAAAGGGAAATACAATATTTATGTCGGCTTGTGTTGCGGGAACATCTTTGGTGTAAATTAGAGGAAAACAAAACAATGTTTGTTCATTTCGGATATGATTATTACATGTATATTGGAAGCAATAAAAGATTTAAAGGCATTATTAATACAATTAAAACGGGCTGATATCAACCCCGAAGGGCCGTCATGTTGAATAACAGGTGCTATGATCGGACATCTGGATTATTTTTAAGGGAGTAATATGTATATGAAAAAAATGATGCTAGCGTTTATAAGTGCTTTACTTTTGTTTCAAACGACAGGCATTGCCGATAATAAGCATATTAGTAAGCCAACTATTGATGTAGTTTATGGATGGATTGCGCGTGATAATAGCGCAGCAGGCAAAAATACTAAGGATGCACTTTTATTGCTGAAAGAAGAAAAGTATGATTTGGCAATCCATAATTGTACAACGGCTATTTATACTAATCCTAAAAGTGCAATAGCGTATTATATTAGGGGTATTGCATTAAGTGAAAAGGGGGAATATGATTTAGGTATTCTTGATTATACAAAGGCGATTGAACTTAATCCACGAGCTTCGGTTTGTTATACTTCTAGAGGGATTACTCATATGTACCAGCACTTTTATGATTTAGCAATTGCCGATTTTTCTAAGGCAATCGAAATAAATCCTAGTGCTGTTGCTGCCTATACAAACCGAGGGATTTGTTATACTACGCAAAAAGGTCAGTACGATTTAGCAATTTTAGACTTCAATAAAGCACTTGCAATAAAATCTGATAACGCTGAAATTTTTTATGGGCGGGGATTAAGTTATGCCAACCAAAATGAGTTTGAAAAAGCAATTAATGATTTTAATAAGGCTCTCGAATTAGATCCTAATTATATCGATGCCTATTTAGATCGCGGTGTTTGTTATGGGAAAAGGGGTCAATATGATTTAGCAATTGCAGATCATACCAAGATGATTGAATTAAGCCCTAGTGATGGTGAAGGGTATTTTAATCGTGGGCTTAGCTATGCAAACCTGCATAAATATGATTTGGCAATTGCTGATTTTGATAAAGCAGTTACATTGAATCCAACATCTGAAAAATATCATTATTTTCGAGGATTGAATTTTGAGAAACAAAACCGATATGATTTAGCCATTGCTGATTACAGCAACGTTTTGGAAATAAATCCTAGTGATAATAAATCATATTTTGGTCGTGGCATATGCTATACTAGCATTCGGCAGTATAACTTGGCCATTACTGACTTAAGCAAGGCAGTAGAGCTTGATTCCAATAATGGTGAAGCTTTTTATTTTAGAGGATGTTGTTACGCCGAATTGGGTCAGCTCGAATTAGCAATTGATGATTTTGATAAGGTTATTGGCTTTAAACCAAATTTCCCTATGGTTTATTTTTATAAAGGAACTATTCTGGATAGAATGAACAATCAAAATGAAGCGTTAAGCGCCTATAAAATGTTCTTGCAATATGCGTCACAAAAGAGCGTTCAAGAAATTGAATATGCTAAGCGGCGTATTCAAGAAATAGGTTCATCTCACTAATAGTCTGTTTATAGTTAAACTGATATTATTAGATGCTGTGCAGAAAAAAGGTGGATGAAATTTTTTTTTGCGGCCTTTCGCACAGATAACGTGAGGGATGTTAAGATGGATGAAATCAAAAGACAGATAATTTCTCCTAGTGGAAAATATAAGGCTACAGTGTTGGAAAAACCTAATTATTATAGATTGGAATTGTATATTCGGTCAGAAGATATTGATCCTGAAACTGGAGCTACATATGGCGAGTACTGGTCGAGAAAAAATTCAAATCCAATATTAATTGATAAAATTATTAGCCCGGAATACTTTGCAATACAAGAATTGAGAGTGCTAATGGGCGAACCTGATTCACCGCTATCAATAGAATGGATAAGAGACTTTTCATTTTGCAAAGATGCAAAGTTTTTGTCACCGGATGAAACATGCGTCTTTTGTGAATGCATTAATAGCGATGCAATTCCTATTAATGCAAAGACAATAATTGATTTTTCAGAACTATGCCTTATCGAAGAACTTGGATGCAAGGATGAATGGCAAATGGGCCAAATTGATAACAATGGAAATATATACTGTTGGGGTAGTTACGGTACAATTAAAGAAGCAATTACAGGTTTATAAGGACTGGTATTTTGACAGTTGCAATAATCATAACGCCGCTATAGGGAGATAGGTATGAAAATTGAGTTGTATGACGTAGTTAGATTAATCGATACATCGGGAACTGAAATGCTGAATCCTGGGACTATTGGAACAATATTAGAACAGTATACAAACACGAAAACGGCATATGAGGTTGAATTCTGTGATTCAAAGGGTTTTACTATAGAATTAATGGTGCTTGAGCAAAAGCAGTTTATCCTTTTTGTTACCGAGGAGAATATTTACAAGTTATTATTCAAGTATTTTCCGGAAGTCTATTCGGAATACGAAAAAGAATCCAGCTTTTATTGTGATGAGAATGGAACTATGGGACATATTGTTTTTGGCGACTTAGTAAATAACAAAGTTTTAGAGCTGCTTGCAACTGAACAAATTGAGCGAATTAAGGATTACTTTTACTTTTTCGAATCAATGGCTTATAGTGACTCTGCGTATGTGCAAGAAATATTAGTTACAACAGTAATCTGGAGGCTAGGTAGCGAGGGTTCTTTGAAAGAGTATATGTTGAGTAAAACGGTAACTCATACCGATACTTTAAATGCAGATATTGAAAGAATACTGAATAATCCCCATGTAGGATAGTGTTCAGTTAGTTTTGTGTTGGTAGGGTGGATAGGCTACAATAAACTGGACAGATTTTTTGAGGGACTGTATGATCGAATAAAAGAGAAAAAAGTAGTTGCAGAACGTCATACCTAATTGAAGGAACTACAAGAAAAGCTACAAACCCTCGTAAAATCATCTTGGAGTGACGAGTTTTTTTTTGAACATTAGCTTCGTTATAAAGGTGCTTAAAATTCCCCGTGAGAGGAATGACCAGCTTAAAATACCATTTATGAAAAAGGCTAAATGGTATTTTTTATTGTGTACACTTGAAATTATAGGACAAAAGATTTATAATTGTATAAAAATTAATTTTTTTGAATAAATTTAAGAATGTAAATTTTGTTGATTTTAATGTCGACATCAGGAATTCTTGTAACGCTTGAAGTATGGAACTGTTAGTTTTTGTAAGAAAATGCACGGCAATCGATACGAAAAGAAGTGACGAAATGGAAGATGCTTGGCAAATAAATAAAATCCGTTGGAATAAACAAAATTTACTATATCGTAAGATTTTTATAAGGCGACTGAACGGTTCGATAGTATGGTTTCAGTCGTCTGTATTTGCGTTGTGTGAAATGCAAACATTTAGAAAAAGATGACAAAAAACAAACGATCTCATTGTCTCTCAATAAAAATTGATATCTAAAAATGCCTATTTAATTAGGTTTGTTTAGTACGAATTTTTCGGGAGCTGTTTTCAGAATAACATTCCCATTGACGTTTAGCAAAATAAATAATGAAGAGGTGTTTTCTATATGGAAATGACTAATATATATATATTTATTTCTGTATCGTTTATTCTCCTTATATCGCCTGGACCAAATACAATATACGTTGTTACGAAGGGAATGAATGAGGGGCGTAAATCCGCATTTAAGGCAGTGATGGGAGCATCAGCCGGAGATTTGGTTCAAGTATTAGCAGCATCTCTAGGTTTGGCAGCATTATTACAAGTATCTGCGTTGATGTTTTTTATCGCCAAAATGTTTGGTGCTAGTTATTTATTTTATGTCGGAATACAGTGTTTTCTAAATAAACAGCGGATGCTGGTAAACCCATCAGAGAAACCAACTAAAGGTAAAAAACTGTTTTTCACTGGATTTTTAACCTCCGCATTAAATCCGAAGACGACATTATTTTTTGTGAGTTTCTTACCTCAATTTATTGATAATCAAAGTGTTTATGCCCAACAGCAAATGATTTTGCTTGGTTCAAGCTTTGTTATTATGGGCTTTTTTGTAATGAGCATGTATGCTGTCTTAGCTGAAAAGTTACGCTTTTGGATTGGAAAAAATGATAGAATACAGGCATATTTCAATTGGGTAACAGGGGCAATTTTTATAGGTTTTGGATTGCGGGTGGCTTTTTCGGAACGGAAATAGCCATAACTAAATTATGATAGGTATCAATAAACTATATTTAAGAGAAAGTTGTGTGTCTTAAATATAGTTTATTGAGAAAAGATACTAAAAATAATAGGTAATCCTGAAATTCTTACATAAATCGCCAATGTTAGTTTAAATAAAAATAATACGAGAAGCATTTTTTCTTGTGCTCAATTGAAATCATAGGACAAAAAGTTTATAATTGTATAAAAATTAATCCTTTTGAATAAATTCAAAAGGATTAATTTTGTTGATTAACTGTTCGAAATAAACCACCGGCTTAGCCGGCGGAATCGACGGTTTTGACTTTAGTCGAAAAAAAATCCCTGTTACAATAAATGCAGGTCTAGCCAACCGCATAAAAAATAACAGGGAGGTCTTTATCATGCAAGATAAAGATATACAAAGTTTAGAACATACTAAGTGGAGATGTCAATATCATATTGTTTTTGCGCCTAAATATCGTCGGATGGAAATTTATGGAGAACTGAAAAAAGATATTGGTTGGATATTAAGAAAGTTGTGCGAAGATAAAGGGGTAGAAATTATCGAGGCAGAAGCTTGTCCAGACCATATCCATTTGTTGTTAAGTATACCGCCCAAATATAGCATATCAAGTTTTATGGGATATTTGAAAGGAAAAAGCAGTTTGATGATATTTGATCGACACGCAAATTTGAAATACAAATATGGTAGTAGGACATTTTGGGCACGCGGCTATTTTGTGGATACGGTAGGAAGAAATAAAAAGCAGATAGAGAACTACATTAGGAATCAGCTAGAACAAGATCAAATAACAGAACAAATGAGTTTAAAAGAGTTTGTGGACCCGTTTACGGGTAGCAAGAAGCAAAAGGCATAAATAAAAAGCCCCTTTAGGGGTCGCCCGAAAAAGTAAAACGTTGGTTAGACCATTCGGACGCCCCTTGAGGGGCTTATGTTAGTAATATGCCCTTCCAGGGCTTGAGCAAGCCTCCGGTTTACCGGAGGTCATGACTTTTATGTCGACATCAAGAATTCTTGTAACGCTTGAAGTATGGAACTGTTCGGTTTTTGTAAGAAAATGCATGGCAATCGATACGAAAAGAAGTGACGAAATGGTAGATGCTTAGCAAATGGGTGAAATCCGTTGGAATAAACAAAATTTACTATATCGTAGGGCTTTTATAAGGCGACTGAACGGCTAGATAGCATGGTTTCAGTCGTCTATTTTGCGTTGGAGAAAATTCAAATATTTAGAAAAAACGACAATAAACGTCCCCGTTGTCTAAGTGCGACAAGAAGTCGTATGATATATTACCGAAAGACTATTTCATCCATTCCGGGTAACCCAATGGTAGCCTATCCAAATTAATTTGGCTGATGAAGTGTGTATTTTTAGTCTATTATATTTGTCGATGGTTTTGGTTTGCACTTTTTAGGTGCAAATCTTTATTTGTCTGTATTAGTTGGTATTATTATAATAGAAATATATTAATTTTTGATTTACTATAAGGGGGATAAAAATGGAAAATTTAAGAGTTTTATTAGTATGTGGATCAGGTGCTTCAAGTGGTTTTATGGCGGCCAATATTCGCAAAGTTGCCAAAGTAAGGGGATTGAAAATAAATGTTGTTGCACGGAGTGAATCAGAGATTGAAAATTATATTGATGATATCGATTGTTTAATGATTGGACCTCATTTAGCTTATGCCGTAGATGAAGTTAAGGAAGTCATAGGCGATAATAATATCAAAATTGCTTTGATGCAACCAGAATACTATGCCAAGTTGGATGGTGAAAAAGCGTTAGAGCATATTTTATCTCTATATAAATGAGAAAAGGAGAAATTGGAAAATGAATACAGTAATTGATTGGTTAAGAGATAGTTTTGCGCCAAAAATGAATATTGTTAATAGCAATGTTTGGGTCGTAACTTTAAAAGATTCAATCATGCAGGTATTGCCGTTTATTCTGCTAGGGTCTTTGTTTTGTGTATTGGCAATTTTAAATGATTATTTTCCATCACTACCGTCTTTTTGGGCTCCTTTTGATTGGACTATGAGTAAGATTTCTTTATTTATAGCATTTTTAATTCCTTTTAATTTGATGGAAAAGAAAAAACTCCGCAAGCAACGCATTATTGCCGGATTGACGGGACTTGTACTATTTTTAATGGTTGTTACACCTCAAGTGATTGCGGACAAATCTATTGGCTTTTCACATCCTTCTTTAGGTGCGGGGGGAATGTTTATTGCTATTTTTTGTGGAATATTTACTGGCTATATTATGAGTTTGTTTGGAAAATTTTCTTTTTTTAAGGAAGATTCTGCTATCCCGGATTTTGTGAGGGCATGGTTTGATTCTATGCTGCCAATTGGAATAATCATCTGCATAGGTTGGATTAGCGTGTTAATTATGAAGATAGATATTTATAATTTGATTCTTTCTATATTTATGCCGCTTGCATCGTTTATGGAAACTTTCTATGGATTTACTTTTTTCATGTTTCTTTCATGTTTCTTATATTCTATGGGTATTTCAGGTTGGGTGTTGACCCCTGTGACAAAACCAATTTTTTTGGCTGCTATTACGGCAAATGTTGCATTGGCAGCTGCTGGCGTAGGAGCTAATGATTCTCAGTTAAATGTGGTTACCGCAGAGACCATTTATTCTGCATATCTTTGGGTAGGTGGAGTGGGGTGCACTCTTCCGTTATTAATCATGATGATACGCTCGAAAAGTAAATCTATTAATGCCTTGGGAAAAGCTTGCTTAGTACCTGGGATTTTTAATATTAATGAACCAATCGTATTTGGCGTGATTGCGTGGAATCCGGTTATGATGCTTCCAATGTGGCTGCAAGGATTAATTCTTCCTGGGATTGTATGGATTTTTACAAAAACAATTTCGCTAGTACCAATTCCCATGATGTTGTTTGATATGTGGTATTGTCCTTTTCCAATATCCACTTGGATTACGACAAAAAGTTTGACTGGATTGTTTTTACTGGCAATTATTATTACTGTATCTACTATAATTTGGTATCCTTTTTTCAAAATTTATGAGAAGCAAAAAATAGAAGAAGAAAGAAATTAATAAATGATAATTATAACTCTCCAGTTAAGTATGCTGAGGGAATGGAATAAATAATAGTGTTGAATAAGATGGAATAACTTTTTTACCTATACAAAAAATAAGGAGATATATTCCTGTATCAATCGTTGGAAAAAATGTTCATAAAATGCTTTTCCAACGCAACGTAGCCTTTCGAGCTATGATTACATCTACCAGGAGGAAAATATGGATAAAAAAATAATAACACCTGCAATGGACATCATTATACAAGCTGGTGATGCAAGATTGCTTATCTTTGATGCGTTAACAGCTATGGCAGATAATGACTATGAAAAGACGGCTGAAAAACTGCAAGAAGCACAGAAAAAGATGACAGAAGCACATAAGATTCAAACAGATATGATCCAAGGGGAAGCTAAGGGAGAGGAAATTGGCTATTCGTTATTGTTTACACATGCCCAGGATACTCTTATGACAATTTATAGTGAGCTTAACATTGCTAAAAAACTGTATAAAGTATTTGAACCTTTAGAAAAGCGTATTACTAGATTAGAAAAGAGGGATTTGTAATTATGTTTAACAATAAAGAATACGTATTAGAAAAAGACTTTTTTGGGGGAGGTGCTTTGGCAGCTAATCAATGTGAGGGTGCTTGGAAGGAAGATGGAAAAGGCTGGTGTGTGGCCGATATTAATAGGTATAAAGATAATATCCCCTTGAATAAAAAGTATAACGAAGAAATAACGACTCAGGATATTTTTGCAGCAATAGAGGATAAAGCTGGTATTTACCCGAAACGGTGGGGAATTGGCGTGTCCAGCTAAGGACACAACATCTAGTCAGTGAAAGTCTGACCGAGAAAAAGAGACTTAAAGCTCGTAGCCTGAGAGGCGCCGCGAAACGAAAGTGAAACGGTGAAGCCCTCTGACAAC
>Ga0302188_10002488_pt1 | contig 13401 bp, 8 predicted proteins | sample II_Bog_E2_1_FD_198783 | JGI IMG/M metagenome (GOLD analysis project Ga0302188, IMG submission 198783) | Peat permafrost microbial communities from Stordalen Mire near Abisko, Sweden - II_Bog_E2_1 | ecosystem: Environmental > Terrestrial > Soil > Wetlands > Peat | place: Sweden: Abisko, Stordalen... | reverse complement strand
GAACCATATCATATTTGAACCAAATTCGTAATTGATTTCATTATCTCTATAAATTATATCACTTTTTCATTAATAACTGGATGATCTAATACCTGTATAAATAATCTAAAGCTAATATTAGAATATTTTTAGTTGCCCCTATAAATATAATTGTAATAAACATTTTCAACAGTCATTCGCATAAATAATTTTGAAGATACTATGACTCTAAATTTTATTGTAAATTATAAAGCAAATTATCTATTGGATACTAATAGAATAAAAATTAATAAAATTAAAGAATTAATCCTGGACAGCTAGTCTTCTTAAATTTGTAATTAGAAAGGCATTTCTAAACTCATGACCTCATAATTTATTATTTCTGTGCTGTTCAAATTATATTTATAAAATCAATAACTTTTGATAAATCTATCGTCGATGATAATCTTGATGTGGCTTTGCTTCACTGATATTTGATAAAAAGAGGAAGAAATATTTATCTATCTCGACTTAGTTGATACTTTTTAGGCATTTTTCTCATTGTTTATCAATTTTTACTATTGAGTTAAGAAGACTCGTGAATTAATTAAGCGAGGATATATTTTTTCCTTATAATGCCTAACGATATTGATGAGTTGGCCATGCGCCTTGAGAAGCATCTTTTGATGGTGCGACTTACACTGAGCGGTGCTTCTACTTTTGATAAATTTTGCCATTTTCCTAAAAATTGAATACTGAACTCTCAAAAAGCCAAAGGACATGATTTCCATATTATTTTCCAAAAATCGAACGTATTTAAATTGTTCTTTATCATTCCAAAATCCCTTATTGAGTGATTTTATTTTATCTTGCTTATCGAGATTAAATATAAACTATTTTTAAGAAGGCTGCAGAGTCAATTAATCATTGTGAATGATATTCATACAGGAGTTCATTTATGCTTTTAGAAATTTTTATTATTATAAAATTCACTAAATAGTGATTAAAATTAAAAAAGGACTTTTTCAGAAGGTGCTTGTTGGTAACAGAGAACATAAATAAAGAATTTTTAGGAATAAAATGAATTCAAGCCTTTTTGATGACAATTTTATCCTTCGAGTCATCAAAGTGATATTTTTACTTGTTTATGAATGCTCTAATATTTATGCAAAATCTTTAAATAATATTCGATTCAAATAACAATCATTTTTGTAAAATTGTAAAAACGTGGTTGGTGAAACTGTGCTTTATGGTCATCGTCAATATAATATTGCATATTCAGATAAATTAATGTTGATTCTGTTGTATTTTGATAATTAATGAAACTATCATTACGTGATTTAAAAATGAAATTCAAATCAAGTGTAATTTCTTATGCTACTATATTATATGGTATTGAATGATGAATATGTTAATAAGTAGATCATTGAAATTCTATTGATGTTTAAAAATACTGCAAAAAGTAAAAAATGCATTTATTATTAATTTTGGTAGGAGATTTTATAAAACAAATAATATTAAATTATATAGAATACTAACAAAATAAGAAAAATCACTTGATTGGCGCTCGTCATAACTGAAACCATATATACGTTGATCTTTCTTCTCTTTGCTTATGGAGAATTAAAAAATATTAGGAAAGTTAAAATACATCTGTTTGGAGTCATATTTGATGGGATTTTCACACAAAGAGAAACAAACGCTTAATTAAAAATCAGTATATAAACAAAGAGCAGATATTGTTATCCTCAGATATCAAATTTATTATTTTTCACTTTATCTATTAGAATTTAGATTTAGGATAATGATAGAATCAAAAGTTCAGAATGATCAGGTGAAAAGCATCAAAATTAGAATGAAACCAGCAATATTTTTAATTCGGTTTGATTGATAAAAAGTATTTGAATAACTATACTCTCCTATTAAAAATAAACCCGAAAGGGTCATTTTTTTTACTTAACCATACATTTAACAATGAGATGTCTAAATTAATTATTGCTATTAATAATTCAAACAAACCCAAGGCATTGATTGCTATCAACACTGTTTATTTGAACAAAATTATTAAATCATCTGTAAAAAGTTGTTAAAAGGCCACCAATAAATACATTTAAAAGGTATTTAATCTTGTAAAATACCCCTTAACTCTATAGCTTTAAATTGTAAGAAAAATTGAATATAATTTAAGTTTAATTAATAATTTGAAATATTGACCTTTAAAATTATATTTCATTTCTATAATTGGTTCGAGTCGCAGCCATCCCTCTCTTAGCCTGAAGATTCACTATAATCTTAGCTAATTTCTGGCAGCAGAACTTAGGCACTTTGCTAAAGCTTAGTAAACCCGTTGATTTCTCCCTTTTGTCTTTTCCATTGGTTATATCTCCGACTGAATTTGCAGTACCAACCTTTTGATGCCTTGAAATCAGCTAATTTACTTAAGTTTTTGGCTTATTCCCGGATCTATTTCTCAGTCGTCAGTATCTTGTTTTCAATTTTTGAGTAAAGAGTTTGTTCCATTTCTCCGTCAGTTGGTCGGCCACCCCCTTATTTGCGCTCACATCCATTTTTTTTCCATCGAAGTAAGTTACGTCGAGGTATACCATACCTATCCGATATTTCTTTTGCATCGACGCCTTCCAAGATCTAAATATATTTTTAGTTTACTTGCTTGACTGCCTCCTCTTTTTCCGCCACGGTATACTTACGGTAGTTTCCTCTATGTTTTCTCATGATTTCAGATTTATTTAACAGACTGTTGTGACTATTGGAGGCCTAGGATTTGATGAGTCGAAAGGAAGATGTACGAACATAATTGGATGATTTAAATTTATCAAAGTAGTTTGGTGAGGATGGGAGATGCTTGGTAGCCACTTCAGGTATTTTTTGACATTGTGCTTCGGACTGAATGGTGAGAATAGGCGACAAAATCATATGGTCCCTACTTTTGTCCACTTATTATCTGCTCATAATGATAACTTTGACATAATCAGAGAGATTTATTGCATTTGCCACATATTATATACAAGTAACGACAAAATCAAGAAAAAACAAGAAATTATTTTTTAGACAGGTTTCTATCAATTGCTACTTTGAGCCATCTTTTTCTTTAATTATTAGATTCTTTGCCTCTACCTCTACTATCGTTTTAGCCTCTTTTCTCTCAATCTTTCGATTTAGGTCTTTTTGTCCATATTAAATTCTCTCAATAACTCTTCCTCCTCATGCTTCATTATATCTTTCTTCGCTTTTGATTCAGTTTTTTCCATTTTTACGTAACGATCTTCATAGTCTTCATATCTTTGGTAGAACTTTTAACGAGTTCGATCTCTTTTTTCTTCTTCCTTTGCTTTTTTCTCCTCTTTTTTTTCCACTTAGATAAACTCCTTTGTGACTCTACTATCACTTTTCACTCCCTAAATCACCTCATCAAGATTTTTATAATATTTATTCTTCTTTTTTTAAACAGTACCCTTCTTTTTAGAATACCAAGGCATGTTTCTTTACTCATTGTAGGTACCTAAAAATCGAGAACTATAATCCATATTCTTATCTTTGAGGAATTCCTCCTCCTTCAGTCTCTTTGCATCGGCTACTTCCTTATTGATTAAAATTCTCTCCTCTTCTTCGAAAAGATTGACATGCTTATGCTCATTAGCTAATTTTTTCATTTCCTGGTTAATCAAGCTATGAACTGGTTTTTCTTCTTGCTAATACTCCTCAAGAACTCCATCATGGTGATTTTCCTTCTTTAAAACCTCAATTTTATTATCAAGATTTTTTTCTCGATCATCCTCATACTATTTTCTGAGTTTTTCTGCGTGTAATTGTTTGTCCTTATCGACAATGTCCCTGTTATCATAGTTATAAACATTCCATTTTTTTTGAGGCAAGATGTTCAAACCTCCATGTCCTCCCATCTCTAATAAATAAATATAAAGGAATGAAATTCTATTGATACAATTATGATGAAATTCTCTTGAAGAGTTGAGTTGATACATATTTGCATTAAAATAGCTTAATGGATTACATAAAATGGGGATATTGATAATTAATTCAATCTTGTCAAAAGATATCTCATGCTTTTCTGGAAATAACAGGTAGTGGCTGCAGAGGAAGCGGTGCTAGAAGTTGGAGAAGTCAACCAAGAATAGCAAGAATTGAACAGGGAAGAACGAAGATAGTAAGAATAAGTTGTGTGTAATTAACAGGCCAATAACTTTTATGAAGAACCTGAAGAGGAAGTCGTGTAATAAGATAGAGAGTTAATTTAAGAAGACTATCGGGAAGAAGGAGAAGCTTTATATTATAAATAAGCCATCAATCAACTGGAGTAAAAGCAAGAGGAAATCCTATATAATAATGAAGTTGATAATGCCATTTTGCAAAAGAATTAAGAAATTTGCCAAATTGAAGCCTAAGCTGAGTTTGTATCAAATTAAATCGATGCAGTAAGAGTTGAGGAGGTTATTATTTAAGATGCTGATGCTCCACAAGTCTTAGTCGTAGTTAATTAATAAGTTCTAGTCGATGAAGTTGTAGCGAAATAGCCTGTCTTTTAGGAAGAAATAGTGGTTGAACAACCTGTTTTTTAAGAGGAAATAGCAGTGCAACAACTTATACTTCAAGAAGAAATTGTTGTAGAGAGGCCTGCCTTTTAGGAAGAAATAGTGGTGATAGAACAGCCTATCTTTCAAGAAGAAATAATTGTAGAGAGACCTGTATTCGATGAAAATGAATTTGTTCCTGCAACAGAGGTTTTTGTCGATGAGCCTGTCATCAGCAAAGTTCAAGAATTATCCCAAAAATAATATCAATACGAACGTTTTGATACGGTTATGCGCTTTTCATCAGAGGATATTGAACTCAAAAGATAAGGTCAGAAGAATGAATTACGCTTTGGTGAGCAAAGACTAGTCAATCCAGTGAGAGCGGATCTGATCATTGCCAACGAATAAATAGCATAAAATATCATAAAATAAGAGTAGATTGATGAATAAGAGCGTTTCAGAGTCAAGACAGAATTATAAAAAATAAATCGAAAGAAGTAGATGATGAATGTTTTGGGGGTAGAGGATGCTAAGCTCCTGTAGAAGGAAAGGCTGTTGAATGAGAGAAGCAGAAATATTGAAGCAAGGGAATATGAATTATAGCAATAAAATCAGAATGCTTTTGAATAGATTAAAATCATCCGATAGGAAGACAATGCAATCCAAATATACAATTAAATCGTACCAGATTAAGTAATAAAATAAGAGGTTGAATTATAAATGTTAAGGATTCAGTTACTGCAAAAATAATAACAAATTGTGGACTTGTCTCTTAGTAATAATATTCCAATGGTCACTTCTACCATTAATCCGCTGGTTGCAATGGAAAGCTAAGCGTTTTATCATTCTTTCTTCTAGTGGAAGAAGGGAGTTGCCGTCATATAAAATGGAATCTTTCGCTTACCTGAAAAAGAAATTCCCCTCGCTGAATTATCCAAAATTAAAGTCCTGAAAGAAACTGCTATTCACGATACTCAGAAATTAAAATTAAGTCATTTTACAAACAACATGTTTTTTTCCGTGAAGCCCGAGACTATCTTTGAAAAAGTGTCACTTCATTACTTCTGGTTTGCGAAGATAGTCACCATGAAATTAGAGATAAACGGATACGATCTGAAAAATACATATGTGCCTTAAAAGAAATTTACCAATATAAACGTGAAAAATGCCTTTATTGATGGAATAATCTACAAGCAATCACAGTATCTCGGAAATTGGGAGCTAAGATATGTGGCTATCACTCCAGCAGGGTTGGCTTCTTATAAAGACGAAAAGAGCAGCGAAACATTCGCTATTAAACGAGGTACTGTCACTGAAATTTGGACTCGCTTCGACATTCATGAAAAGATGTTGGTGATAAAAGTGCATCATTCTAAAAAGACAGAGTTCGCAATTCCCCTTACAAACTATTGCGTGGAAAGCAGTATAAACTGGTTGTATCCCTTCTACCGGTTAATGTACGAAAATTGATTTATTCTTGGATCATCTATAGAGAATATATTTCTATTTTTTAAAATAAGACCTGAATTCAACACCTGGAGAGATAGAGCTGAGGTATTTGTAGCATATCTTAAATATTATTGATAGAGCAAATATTATAATGAGATATAATTGATGGACATTAAACCTAAGATGCATTTTCTCATCTTCGTCAATACCAAAAGCGGAGATGGGCATGGAAAATGCTACATCGAACTGGGACATCCTTCGCTTATAATCAGGTATTAATGGCAGCATTAGGCTCATCTATATTTTTATGATCTTTTTAATCCCAATTCGCGAGAAGAAGGGCTAGCCTCCATCCGTAATTTTTTAGATTAGAGACAAGATAATTTTAGAGTTATTATTTGCGGTGGAGATGGCACTATTCCTTGGGTTTTAGGGTAATTGCTGAAAGCAAAAATAGATTTAACTCAAGTAGTCTTTGGGATCATACCAATTGGAACAGGCAACGACTTCAGTCGCAGTTTGGGGTGGGGTACTGATCCCGTAAACATAAGAGGCAACAATTTTCACAAGTTGGGTTTACTTGTAAAATCGTGGATGAATGCAACAATTGGGTTTTATGATATGTGGGACGTCCAAGTGGAGACCTATCCAAATGGAACCATCTATGACATAAAGGACCAACGTTAGATAGAAAGATCCGAGCATTCATTCAAAAAAATGTTTTCAAATTACGTGGGGATTGGTATTGATGCGAGAGTTGTCTATACAGTTTAGCAGCATAGGACTCCATATGCTTTCCTTAATAAAGTCGCCTACGGTTTGGTTGGATTTTGCAACTTTTTTAGGAGGATGAAAAAACTTTAAGAAAAGGTTTAATACTTCAGAGAAGTGGCGGAGACAGTCGTTGATATTGGTGTGAAGGTTGAATATTAGATTTAAGATTCAATCATCAAGGGAGCCTTTTAAAATTTGTAAATTTAAACTAATCGGAATTGCACAGAGCAAAATAAAAAGTATCCTTTGAAACCAGGCTACTGCGGACTAGTATGCCTCAATTGCACCAGTTATATGGCTGGACTTCGCAAAGTTTGGCAGACAAGGTCAGTTGCGATCAAAGGGGTACTAAACAGCAGTTTTCAATAGCAGAAAGTTGACGATGGAATGCTATAGTTTGTTGGCTTTAAAACTGAACTAAACCTTGCTTTATAAAGAATCATGCGCTCTGGAGCGAAAGTCCTTCAAGGAGGAGGTCCTTTTTAACTGCAAATGAAGTAGCCCATCCAAGACGAAATAACCTATATGCAGATTGATGGAGAATCAATTAAGATCAAAAATTTAAAGAGGTACACCATCAAAAAGACAGAATGGATCAGTGACCATCGCCTACGCGTAATGGTCAACAGTTCGCAATAATGATTGAAATTATTTTAATATTGAGTCCTGGTCAATATGAACTAATCTTTAAATATCGTCCTTTTATAATCTCACAATTTGATCGATGCTGGGCGGATAGTATTCTTCAAAGTACGAGGAGATATAGCTGTTGGGTCGCAATCCTCAAGACGACTCGTAAATGTTTCTGGCAAAAGATATCGTCAACCAATAATACCGCATGGCGAAAAAGATAGTAATATCGGATAATGACTTTGAGGATGAAAATCAATTACTTAATGAGGCTAGCCTGCTGAAATAGCTGAGCCACCCTCATATTCTCCACTATTACGACATTCACCTTTAGGATTAAATCTTGATTTCGCTACTGTAGTTTTGTGAGGGTACCCTTTCCTTGAGTTAGAGGGCGATCTCAACAGTTATATTCAGAAAAAGAAAAGCAAAAAGGAAGGATTTAGCGAAAAATTATTACTTAGTTGGCTGATGCAGCTCTTAATGGGACTATAATATATACATAGCAAGCATATTGTCCATAGATTGATCGCTTCCAGGAATATTTATCTGAATCACCAAGGAGATCTTAAAATAGGAGCTTTTGGATCCGCTAAAATATTAGAAAATACTTTGAAAAAAGCCGTTACTGTAGTCACTATGCCTTGCAATATGAGTCCGGAAATGGTTCAAGGGTAGCCCTATAATACAAAAGCAGACATCTGGGCTTTAGGATGTCTTGTTTTTGAGATGGCCGCTCTTAAAGTAATTTACATTTGACATAGCCTCTCTATAATTTTGGAAATCTTGCCCAATTATACGACTTGATCGTTGAGAAACCCTTGCCCGATTTACCTTCAAAGTATAGCAAATATCTCAATCCAATCTATCGAAAAATGATGAAGAAAAACCCACATCAAAGATTATCAGCTTCCGATCTTCTAAAAGAAGATGTGTTTGTGACTCTTATGAGGGAGTATATTAAGAAAAAGAAGATCGATTCACTTGATCTCAAATACATTGTACCCAAAAGACTTGCCATTCACAACAGTAAGGAAACTCCCAAGAAATAGAGAATCAAATTGCCTCCCATTTCTCCAACGTTGAAGCGAAACAATGACTGTGGAACAACAATATTTCCGAAGAATAAACTAGTCGGTTTAAAAACATAATCTAACAGCGAAAACCGATCAGTTTCAAAGGAGAAAAAAGTAAAGACTACTTAAAGTATAAACTAGCACAATAGAATAGAAGACATTTCGTAGGAAATAGCTGAGCGCATGACGCCGATCAATTAGGGAGAAGGAATAATGATCTCGCACCTATGCGAGGCTAAGCTGACACAGATACTATAAAAGTACAAGCCGAATATGAGTTTTATCCTGGAGAAAACATACGACTTTTAGGAATCCCCTTCAAACAAATGATCTTCTCTTCTTACAGTTTTTGCTGAAGCATCATATCCATTTAATATTGTCAACATATTTTTTGCCCCACTATCTGCTTATTAAATAATGCATATTCTGAATAAAATATAGGAAGTATGAGCATAAAAATCTAATATGCGGATGCTGGCCAACCATAAATAAACAAGATAGAAACACAAGCCAGGTTTTGTTCTTCTTTCTTTGGTTGACTGTGCTGCTGTATTTTGGATGAAAGACAGCATTATAAGTAAAAATAAAGATCTGAACAATCCACACAGTCCTTGCGCAATAATCTTTAAAAAGATCAATTATTATCAGTTTTAATTAAATATCTGGACAATTTATGAGGATTATTGCAGTCTTGTAAAGAGCAAGAATGAAATATTACTATATTACTAAAGTAGAATTTACAACAATAGAGCAGAAGGATCATAAGATTTAAATGATTAAAATGATTAGATTCCTTCGAAGATGCAAAATTAAATTGAAACCAAAATACAGAAATATCTCAAAATTTCAACATTGCTAGCTGCCAGTCGTTAATATTTAACATGAATTCTAAGCCAGCCTTTCTACTCTCATCTCCAATTTAGGACTGTTATTGTTTACTATGATTAGGCAACGTAATGGAAGCACTTATTTAAGACGTTGGTTGCTTCATTGTGGAATAAGTGTTGTTTTATTTTTGTTCATTTTGATTGATAGCTTATTTAAGTGTAAAGTGATGTGATTATAATTTAATATTACCTTGATTTTAATTTTCATCGGTTTCCTCCATTTTATTTGCTCGCTGGCAAAAACTAAAGTTATAATCTTTAATTCTTTATCAACGCATGCAAAGGAAAAAGCAAGCCTTAAAGGGACTCGGTAAAACTTGGAAGGAACTGATGATATCGTAACAATGGATAAAAAAGACAAGAAATCATGAGAAAAGGAACTATAATAATAATTGAAAGTATTTGTAATCACTAAATTGAATAATTAGCCATTTTCTAATTACTATGAAATTTTTAGGCGAGCCAAAATCCTATGCGAGTCTAAGTTAGCACAGATACTGTAAAAGTGCAAGCCGAATATGTCCCCCACTATCTGCTAATTAAATAACAAAAAATTGAATTACAAATCCAAATAATTTTAGAAATAACATCGAGAGAATCTATTACTATTACACAATTTAATCCACGTTTGAATCACTCACAGATAGATTTTTTAATGATATTCATTCACTTCATTGATTCGAATTATAAACTGAAAAGCAGTTACTAATGTTTGTGACCAAAGACTTGAGCAGGGACAGAAAGAAAAAACTTTCAGACTCCAAACAAGGAGATCGCAAAACAAGCGTGCTTTCAGGCAAAAAGCCATATCCACATAACCGCTCCTCCTCTCTACATCATGAAAAGAAATAATTAAGGTTCAACACTGATTACGGAGACTATGAACAAGCCCATACTGCCAATATTGCTAATTACACCAAATTTCAGAAAAAGCATGTCCCTGCCCGTCGCAGAGAAACATTCGACTGTGATTTTTCCGAGAGTTTGAACAAAAATATGGTAGTGCAATCGACAAAAAGCAACGTTTATAAAAATATAGAGTTGAAGGGATTGTTTAAGTTGAAAGAAGAAAGCAAGAGATATCCGCAAAAGCAAAGAGCTGCCAATCATCCTTTATTCAAATTTTTAGGGAAGAAGACCAATTGCTAAAAAAAAGAGTCACCTTATTCGAAACCAGTGCAGCCAAGACAGGGATCACAAAATCCACATTCACTTTCCAAGCAACGGCAGTCGTTAACGAAGAAGCATGAAATTATTCTCAACAAGAATAATATCAGCTTGAGAAATAAAGATAGCAAAGAGCACTAATTGATTGATCAACAAACTCAAAAAGTATAAAGATAGTCTCAATTCGATAGGAAAGCCAGCAACTCAAAGGGGAAAACAGAAGAGCAAGTGACAGTTAAAGCTATCAAACGACAAAAATAAGAAAAATAAGAGGCTTGCAATTCAGTACGGTCGAACTAAAGCTTTGGCCTCACCGAAGAGGAGGAAACTACATTCGGAGATCGTTTTCCTTATGGATTTTAAAAAATGAAACTGCTGGGAAGGGGTGGGTTCAGCTTGGTTTGGCTTGGAAGACATGCTAAGAGTGGGCGTGAGTTTGCCATCAAGCAAATAATTACTCAAAACACTCATCAAACTCATATAAAATAAATTTGGTTTGGAACAATGTTCTTTACTTTGGGAGGAGTGGCTAAACCATAATTTAATCGATTTTCAGGAGTGAAAAACTTAGTTCGTCTCTTTTCCTATGAAATTAATCAAAAAGATACTTGGATTTTCTATGAAAAATGTGGCCATTCCCTTGGCAGTGCTCTATACGATATTCGTTCTGAGAAGATATACGGGCAACAGAAATTATATAAGGTACTGTAAAATATATTTAGATACACTACAAGCCATTGTATGAGGCTATGGCAGTAAAACCAAAATTATTAAATCATTTAGTCCTCGAACTTTGTCGAGCATTAGCGTTGCTCAGTGAGTGCGAAGTGGTTCATTCTGATCTCAAAACAGAAAATATTCTAATTCGGTTTGACAAAGAGGGCAAAGATTGTGAACTTAAAGAAGTCAAGCTGATTGACTACGGCTCTTCCTTTGAATTTAGAAACATTGCTCAGTTTTCCATGGCAACTCCAGAATATATGCCACCGGAAATACTAAACTATATAATTCATTAAAATGAAGGAGTGTACTAGTAGGAACTCTATCAGCAGGTGATGAATGATTACAGACATCCTTGGGCTATTGATATATGGTCCTTGGGGTGTGTTATACTCGAAATCATTGTAGGTGTTCCACTTTGGATGAGTTTACCATTATTGATTCCAGGAAAACAGGGCTCCTATCTACAAAAAGAGGGATTATTCGCAGTAAAGGGCCGCCTGTTCCCTGAAATAATTGAAAAACAAAGAAGTGTAAATCCTCATTTGGAGTAAATTTTAGAAAGAGATAACTATTCGCGGATACCAGTGAGTCCGACAATGAAAAAGATCATTAAAGCCATGTTGGACATAGACTTCAACCGAAGAATCTCTCCCCAATAAGTTATAACTCTTCTTGAAAAAGATTAATAATGATATTTTAGAATAATTCTATCTTAAACTTATGAATATTCCTTCAGAATCATTAACCTTTAATTTGATTGAGTTTATCTGTTTATTTTGATATTAAATGATATAATTAATAACTTTAGGAGAATGGATGAAAGCTGTGATTTAGATCACTCTTTTTAGTAATATTATTCAAATTCATCAGCATCTTCATAATAAACACCAACTTATGTTCTTTATCCCCAAAGTCAAATCAGTAATCGCATCTCCATTAATCTTTCCATCTCCAGTGGGCATGGCTTTACAATACAATCGAACAATTATCAGCATCACTATTAATATCAATAGAATTCTTTCGAGCAAAGAGGAAATAATAGAAGTCTCAGTTATTAAAGCAACTAAGAAGATAGTGCAGAAATTTCGAACCCAGCTTCGGTGATTGAGTAGGAAGAGTAAGAGGAGATATTGATCTATAACAGAACTTTTAACTGGCGAGACGAGGAAAGTATTAGATGGGATGAAAACAGATAAAGTCCATTTTTTAATTTAGTTCAGCAATAAGGCATGTCAGAGATTGAAATTGTCAATTTGCCATCAATGAATTGGAGTTAAAGCCACGAGATGTTTAACCATGGGTAAAAGTGTTCAGTCTGCTTTGAATCTTACGAAATCGGTCAATTGCTTCGTGTAATTCAATGCTTTCATCGTTTCCACGCCTTCTGCATTGATCCTTGGCTTGCAGTAAAATCATCCTGCCCCAACTGCAGAACTCCTTGCTAGAATGTGACTCATTGACCTCTTACTCCTGCAACTCATAGTTGTTAGCCTTTTGAAATTAATTCATTTTGAGATTATTATAAATACAATGAAACTCACCATGAGGCTAATAATCTAATTATTGCATATTCGCCAATCATTTCTCCATTGTATTTAAATTTATAATAGAAAAGCAAAAGAAATGGATCGCATTCGCTAATAAATCATCCGACACGACTTTTAAGGAGAATTTTTCTTTGAATAATGGAAGAAAAGCGCTCCCCTTGCTCTGCGGGCGTACCTCAAACTCTAAAATGCTGAAAAGAGTGCGTTATAGCTGGGTCTGCACATTTATCTCCAAAAACAGCGTTTTTTTGATTATTGGGGTCGAAGGAGTATATCATATTGTATAAATAGTTTAGTATCAGGAAGAAAATAATAGCTGATGTACATATTACTCATTTACATAGATATAGGAAAATACTTTAAAAAAAATAAAATAAAAATCGTGCTGCAGGTAAACTCTCGATCAAAACACAGTAAACAATCTAGCAAACGTAAACTATGGAAGAATCATGTCAAGAAGAGGCACTACAAGATGAGGATGATCCATTCCTAAAAAAGAATCTTTGATTTCCAAAAATATATTTTATGCAATCAAAATCTTCCTTAACGAGATTAATTTGCTTAGTTGCTGGGAGAAATTTTATCTCTTATCATTTAATTTGTATTTAATTTATTTTTTAAAGATAATACTGACATGCAA
>Ga0302188_10002482_pt1 | contig 13422 bp, 10 predicted proteins | sample II_Bog_E2_1_FD_198783 | JGI IMG/M metagenome (GOLD analysis project Ga0302188, IMG submission 198783) | Peat permafrost microbial communities from Stordalen Mire near Abisko, Sweden - II_Bog_E2_1 | ecosystem: Environmental > Terrestrial > Soil > Wetlands > Peat | place: Sweden: Abisko... | reverse complement strand
GCATTTTTTCCCATTTCCCATTTTAACTGACGCACACTTTCAATGTATGGCAGAGATTCAATATCACCAACTGTCCCTCCGATTTCGGTAATTACGAAATCAAATTCACCTTTGGCTCCTAAAAGTTTGATATTGCGTTTGATTTCGTCTGTAATGTGCGGAATGATTTGAACGGTTTTACCTAAGTAATCGCCACGACGTTCTTTGTTAATTACATTTTGATAAATCCGGCCTGTAGTAATATTGTTGGCACGATGAGTCTCAACATTCAGAAAACGTTCATAATGCCCCAAATCTAAATCGGCCTCATGACCATCAACTGTTACATAGCATTCGCCATGTTCATAAGGGTTGAGTGTTCCGGGGTCAATATTGATATAAGGATCCAACTTTTGATTAGTTACTCTAAAACCTCTGGCTTGTAATAATTTACCCAGCGATGCAGCAATAATCCCTTTGCCTAGTGATGAAGCAACACCACCGGTCACGAAAATATACTTTGTTTCTTTCACGATTTTGTTTTTACTTAAAATTACTACCTTAAGTTTCGTATTTTTAAGTCTGCAAATTTCGGAAAAAAAAACGGATAACGAAAATGAATCTAATAAATTAAGTATTAAGAATTAAAATTATCAAAATACCTGTTTTTCAAATAATTTAATCCTCTTTTTTCACAGCTATAAAATAAAATATATAGTACAAAACCCCAATTCATACGTCAATAAGTAAAAACAGGGATATGCTAATGAAGATTATATTCTTGTTGTTGAATCAATATTCTGAAAAAAACATTCATTCTGAAAATTATTTATGAAAAATCATTATATCCACTTTTACTTGCTCATAATCCTGTTCCTACTTACAGGATGTTCCCACAAGAAAGTACAATCACCCACAGTGATTGAAATTATTGATTTAGATTATCGCTTTTCAACTAAAAGTCTGCTGAACTTTTCTAAAGAAAATAATATTAATAATTCAACCATTTACGAATGGCAAAATCATTGGGTGATTTATTGCGACATGAAAGATGCTGAGAATTTAAAAACTAAACTGGAATCCTGTTATCCCAGGCTCATTATCAAAGTTTACAATGAACCTTTCTATAATTTCAATCTTCAAAAACATTGTAACAAGAAACCTGCCGATGAGTGGGATAATATTATTATGACTGCTAATTTGGTGGATGATACTACCAAACAAAAAGAATACATGGAATATCACCGCACACAATTCAAAAAATGGCCTGAAATCTCTAAAGGTTTTTGTAATGCTAATTTTCAACAATTGTTGGTTTTCCGTAATGGCCGTCAGTTGATGCTCATAATCAGTATTCCCAAAGGAGAATCCTTAGATAAATTAAATCCGAAAACCATGGAAAACAATCCTCGTGTAAACGAATGGAATACCATTATGAGCAAGTATCAGGTAGGAATTGATGATGCTCCCAAAGGAACTACATGGATAGTATTTGAAAAATTAAATAAAAACAACCAACTTTAAAAAAAAAGTCCGCTTCAGAGGATTTAGAGGTCAATGCAACAAACCAATTACCAGCTTTTTGATTTCATGGATTTCAGTACTGACCTGAATGAGGGTGACAGACTTTGGCGGGCATGTTCGCCAACCGGTATTGTAGAAAAGGATGGTGATATTTTAGTCACTATCCCTTTTCAAAAACAAAACAATTCGAATGAAATAACTCCTGATCTTTCGGTCCTGAAAAAAGATTTTGTATTACGGATAAAGGCATATGGTGATAAAATATTACGCGTATCAATGGCATTCGGTGAATTAGTAATGGAAAGTTCTGAAATGCTTGAATTATCTCCTGAATTAAAAAGTTCGTCTTTATCTTTTGAAAAAAGAGAATCAGAATGGATTATACAGAATAAAAAAAAGGATAAAAAAGCAGTAATCAGTTTAAACTCTCCGGAAACGGAATGGTGGAGTGACCTTGTTCCTTCACCAGAGGAAACAATCAAAATGAGTTTCTTCCCTGATGGGAAAAAAGAAGTTCAGCTCATGGCATACGATATGTTCTCACCATCACGTCATGACGCTTTTGCACTTGCTTTTGTTGAAAGGAATGAAATTCCTCACCGTGCAACTTTTTCTCTGCACGCCAAAGCAGACGAATGTTTTTACGGTACAGGCGAACGGTTCACTAAAATGGATTTATCGGGTAAAACCCTACAATTACGTAATCAGGATGGACAGGGTGTAAACAACCGCCGTACTTACAAGAATATTCCTTTTTATCTTTCATCCGAAAATTATGGTTTGTTTCTGCATACCAATTCGTTTGCCAAGTTTTCATTGGCTGACCACTCCACTCGTGCTGCTCAGGTATTAGTTGAAGAACCGGTAATTGATTTTTTTTTGATAGGAGGTGATTCGCCGGAAGAAATTTTGTTAGGATACCGACAGTTGACAGGTTTCCCAACCATGCCACCGCTTTGGAGTTTTGGTACCTGGATGAGCCGGATGACGTATTTTTCAGCTGAAGAAGTGAACGACATATGTGACCGGTTAAGGAAAGAAGACTATCCATGCGATGTAATTCATTTGGATACGGGTTGGTTTGAAACCGATTGGCTGTGTGAATGGAAATTCAATGATGAACGTTTTCCAAAACCGGAAAAATTCATTCAGGAATTGAAGAAAAAAGGTTTCCGGGTTAGTCTGTGGCAGTTACCATACATTTCGTACAATGCGCTTCAATATGAAGAGGCTAATGAAAATGACTATATCAGTAAAAGCAAGCGGACAATTTCAGGTTCGTCCAATTTCAGTGTGCAGGATTTTGCCGGAACAATTGATTTTACGTATGATAAAGCAACCGAATGGTATAAAAATTTGTTACGGAAACTACTTGAAATGGGTGTAGCCTGTATCAAGACTGATTTTGGCGAGGATATTCATCTCGATGCAGAATATCATTCTATGACTCCCGATAAATTACACAATCTCTATCCTCTATTATATCAAAAAGCGGCTTATGAAGTAACCAAAGATGTTACGGGTGACGGTATTATCTGGGCACGGGCCGCATGGGCCGGTTGCCAGCGTTATCCGCTTCACTGGGGAGGCGATTCGGCATGTTCATGGGACGGAATGGCTGGTTCGCTTAAAGGCGGTTTGCAACTTGGACTTTCGGGATTTGGTTTCTGGAGTCATGATGTGCCCGGGTTTCATGGGGTTCCTGATTTTATGAATTCTATTTTACCTGATGATATTTATGTACGGTGGACACAATTTGGCGTATTTTCGTCGCACCTTCGTTATCACGGTTCACACAAACGTGAACCATGGCATTATCCGAAAGTAGCGCATATCATTCAGAAATGGTGGAAGTTGAGATACAAGTTAATCCCGTATATTTTACAACAAAGTGAAAAAACCACCAAAACAGGTTTCCCTGTATTACGGGCTTTGATTTTTCATCATCCTGATGATAGAACTTGTCGCCAGATTGACGATCAATATTATTTTGGTGATAATATGCTTGTTGCTCCGGTCATGAACTCAGAAAATAAACGTGACATTTATTTGCCCGAAGGGAAATGGGTACACTTCTTTACCCGTGAAGTGTTTGAAGGAAACCGGTGGTTGAAAAATGTGGAAGTACCCCTGGATGAAATGCCTGTTTTTGTAAAATATAGTGCTTCAATACCCATGTATCCCGAGGATGTGAATTGTACTGATGAAATGGATATGACAAAAGTAATTGAAGTTGTTTTTAAATAATAAATATTTATGACCTGGAAATCAAATTTTGAAGAAACAAAGAAGCATTACATCAACTGGTGGAATCAAAAAGGCATAGTGCTCACCATGTGGGAACATTTGGAAAAAGAAGGTGCGCCTTACGCCCAAATAACACCTCCTGTAGCATATAAAAATATCAGTCAGTTTTGGTTCGATCCCCTATGGCGGGCTGATTACTTGCATTACACCATGTCACGAAATTCGTATATGGCCGATATTTTGCCTGTTGCCAATACACAACTCGGTCCGGGTTCTCTGGCTGCAATACTGGGAGCTGAACTCGAAGGGAGGGATGACACGATATGGATACGTGAAAAAGAAGGTTTTGATGGACAGGTTATTTTTTACGAAAACAATAAATGGTGGCAATTACACAAGGATTTGTTGAAAGCATGCAAAGCAAAAGCGCAAACGAACTATCTGGTGGGCTGTCCTGATTTGATGGAAGGGCTGGACGTGCTGGCAAGTCTGAAAGGTTCGGATAATGTGTTAATGGACCTGATTATGGATCCGGATACTACCCTGAAACAATTACAGGAAATTAATGACGTGTATTTCAAGGTCTTCAACGAAATTTATGATATCATCAACGTAAACGGCGAAATGGCGTTTTGTTACTTTTCACTATGGGCCCCCGGTAAGGTGTCAAAACTTCAGTCCGATATTTCCATTATGATTTCCGAAGAAGATTTCCGTACTTTCTGTCAACCATTTTTACAGCAACAATGTGATAAAATTGAGTATACACTTTACCATTTAGATGGTGTGGATGCCATACGTCATCTCGATGCCATACTCGAACTGAAAAATCTGAATGCCATTCAATGGACGCCGGGTTACGGACAACCGCAAGGTGGAAGTCCGCAATGGTATGATCTGTACAACAAAATACTTTCCGGTGGAAAATCAATAATGGCCAACTGGGTGACACTCGATGAACTTGAACCTTTGCTCGATCATGTCGGGAATCAGGGATTGCACATTAATGTTGATTTTAAATCAGAAAGAGATATCGAAAAAGCACTCAAAATAGTTGACCGTTACAGATAATAAAAAAAATAACTTTTACATATGAAAATTGCTTTAAATCCTATCGATATTGCTGTCATTGTAGGTTATATTGTCATTTTGTTTGGAATCGCTTTTTGGGCCAGTGCCGCCAGTAAGAAAAAAAATGACAACCTGTTTTTAGCGAACAAAAGCCTTGGCTGGTTTGCTATCGGTCTGACTATGTGGGGTACTAATGTCGGACCTTCCATGTTGCTGGCTTCGGCAAGTGCCGGTTATAGCTCTGGAATCGTCTCAGGAAATTTTGCCTGGTATGCCTTTCTTTTTATCATGATGCTGGCATTTGTCTTTGCTCCAAGGTATTTGGGTGCAAAAGCATCTACACTACCCGAATATATGGGAAAACGTTTCGGGCAGTCTACCCGTTATTTGCTTGCCTGGTACACTCTGATCACGATACTTATTTCATGGCTCTCGCTGGGTTTGTTTGCCGGTGGAATCCTTGTAAAACAAATACTGGGTATCCCAATGTGGGAATCAGTCATTATCATGGTTGTTTTTGCATCCATTTTGACTGCTGCAGGAGGATTGAAAGCTATTGCCTATACAAGTGTTTTCCAAATGTTGTTGCTGATTGGTGTTTCATTGACACTGACCCTCATAGGTTTATCTAAAGTCGGAGGCTTGACAGGACTTTATCACGCAACTCCCGCACATTACTGGCAATTATTCCAACCAAATACCGATAAAGATTTTCCGTGGTTACCCATCATTCTAGGTTACCCGATTATGGGTGTATGGTTTTGGTGCACCGAACAATCCATGGTGCAATCGGTATTAGGATCAAAGAGCTTAAAGGAAGGCCAATTGGGCGCCAGTTTTATTGGTTGGTTGAAAATCCTCGATGTGCCGTTATTTATTCTTCCCGGTATCATTTGTTTTGTTTTATTCCCTCATTTGAAAGATTCAAGCGAAGCATATCTGGTGATGATCACTCATTTGTTTCCGGATGGAATGAAAGGGTTGATTATTGTGGTTCTTCTGGCAGCTTTGCTTGGAAATATCGGCTCGTCGCTGAATTCTGTCAGTACGGTTTTTACAATGGATATTTATCTGAAGAAAAACAAGCCCAAGGCTACAAACGCTGAAGTTATAAAAATCGGACGTTGGGTAACTGTTTTTAGTGCAATTATATCTGTCATGGTTGCTCTTGCTATTGATAACATTAAGGGACTGAATCTCTTCAATATATTCCAATCGGTACTTGGATTTTTAGCTCCATCCATGTCGGTAGTATTTCTGTTTGCAGTATTCTGGAAGAAAACAACATCTAGGGCCGTGAATCTGATCCTGACTGTCGGGACAGCATTTTGCCTGACTGTTGCAGTCATGTACTGGTGGATTTTTCCAGTTGAGAAATATCACTTCTGGCCACATTTCATGATGATTTCGTTCTATTTATTTGTCATTCTGTCCATCGCAACAATAGTAATTTCAAAACTCGGGAAGAACGATACCGATGAAAATACGCTTGGTTTAGAGAAACTACCAAAAACTTCAAAAGTTGTCTGGATATCCTGGGCATTATTGATTATTGTTATGGTTTCGCTGTATTTGTATTTTAATTAATTTATAATCATTAACATAACATCAATAATAACACATAGTAAATAACACATAGTAAATAACACATAGTAAATAACACATAGTAAATAACACATAGTAAATAACACATAGTAAATAACACATAGTAAATAACACATAGTAAATAACACGAAGTAAAATAAAAAAAATAAAATAATATGAATCAGAATTTTTTAGAAAGACTATCCGAATGTGTTGAATTCGGTAAAATTAATCTGGCTTCTCCTTATCCTCCACAAATGAAAGGGCTTCCCGGAGCAGATGAAGTCACGAAAGAAGCATTGGAAGCCGGAGTAACTCCAACGGAGATTTTAAATGATGCCTTAATTAATGCCATGAATAAGGTGGGTCAGAAATTCAGTGAAAATAAGATTTTTGTGCCTCAAATGTTATTGTCGGCAAAAGCAATGAGTGCATCCATGATACACTTGAAGCCGTTTTTTGCGAACGGCACGGTAAAACGCAGGGGAATATTTATTCTGGGAACTGTATTTGGTGATTTGCACGATATCGGTAAAAACCTCCTGGGTATGATGGTGGAAGGCGCCGGATGGGAAGTCATTGATCTGGGCATTGATGTAAAAATCGAGAAGTTTGTTGAAAAAGTAAAGGAATACCCTGATGCGGTTGTTGGTATTTCAGCTTTACTTACTACTACAATGGTGAACATCCAACCGGTAATAGAAGCAATCAGAAAGGTAGCACCACAAACAAAGATTATTATAGGAGGAGCACCCTTGTCAGCAGAATATGCGGCTTCAATCGGAGCAGATGCATATGGTAAAAACCCCCAGGAAGGTGTAAGTTGGTTGGATTCAATAGCCAGTTAAAATAATAATATTATGAAATATAAAAAACTAGCTATATCGACTCCCGAAGGGCTTATTTTCGGAAATGCTTTATACCCTGTCACCACACGCAGGGGATTGGTGATCGGCGGTGGAAGTGTTATCCCCGAATTGAATTTTACCTTACCTCCCATGAGCATCAATGAGAGTACACTCAAAGCCATTGGCGGACATTACAAGGGCATTGTGACCGATGCCATTGAACATGCCAGACATTTGCATGCACCGGGAGTCATCTTCGAATTTGAAACATTGCTTGAAATGACTCAAACGCCAAGTATTGGAATAGATTTGGTAAAAATAATGAACGAGGTTTGTGAAGAGAATTATATAAAGTACGGTTTTAAAAGCGAGATACGACTTACACCGAATGATTTGCGTGAATTTGACCGGCCACCATTATGCCGTACCTCCAAATATCTGGACGCTATGTGGGAGCTTTTCGATAAAGGATCGCTGGCAGGTGGTGATTTGCTGTCAATTGAAAGTACCGGTGGAAAAGAGATTCATGATGAGGCGTTGATGATGTGTGATATCAGGACATCCATTTTTGCCTTATCGGTTTTAGGAGTAAGGGATATGAAGATGCTTTGGTCGAATATTGTAGCTATAGCTAAAAAGAACAATAAAATTGCTGCAGGTGATACCGCATGTGGTTTTGGAAATACTGCCATGGTACTGGCCGAGAAACAATGTATTCCTAAAATCTTTGCAGCCATTGTCCGGATTGTTACTGCTGTTCGTACTCTGGTGGCCATCGAGGAAGGTGCTGTGGGTCCTGACAAGGATTGCGGTTACGAAGGCCCTTTCCTGAAAGCAATTACCGGAACGCCTATTTCCATGGAGGGAAAGGGTTCCGCTTGTGCCCATTTTAGTCCGTTGGGAAATGTTGCAGCTTGCTGTGCAGACCTTTGGAGCAATGAGTCCGTTCAGAATATTAAACTCCTGGCCGGTATGGCTCCTACGGTATATCTCGAACAGTTGGAATATGATGCCCGTTTAATGAATCAAGCGTTGAAACGCGGAAAACCTACTGCAAACATGCTCCAGCAACTCTTTGCTGAATCTGATCAGGCATTGGATCCACAGGCTCTGATTCTGACCCCTAAAAATGTAATTACGCTTTCGGAGGAAATTGTTAAAGGTGAAAATTATATTGATGCTTCTGTCCGTGGAGCCAAAAAAGGTTTGGATATTATTGAGGAAGCCTTCAAATCAGGTCAACTCTTGCTTCCTGAAGTGGAAATAGAATGGATCGATCTGTTACGTGAAGCTTTGTCGGACATTCCAACCGATGAAAGCAAATTTGTAGAAGAAATGCTCCCATCACTCGAAGGAAAATTCATTCCTTCCGAATATGGGCTTTAATTGAAGTCTAATTTTAAAAAATCTAACATGCAATCCTGGATACTTTCCATATTAAATAGTGAAAAACGTATTGCTTTGCCTTTTATGACTCATCCCGGGATAGAGATCATTGGTAAAAGTGTAAAAGAAGCAGTGTCTGATGGGCAGGTCCATTTTCAGGCAATAAAAGCGGTTTCAGATCTTTTCAATACTACAGCCTGCACGGTCATTATGGACCTGACGGTAGAAGCTGAAGCCTTTGGAGCCGGGATTAAGTTACCCGATAATGAAGTTCCGACAGTATTTGGGCGGTTAGTGCCAGATGCTGCAGCCATCGAGGACCTCAAAGTGCCCACCCTGGACAAGGGACGTGTTCCGGCTTATTTGCTTGCAAGTAAGCTGGCTGCTGAATACTTTATCGACAAGCCGGTGTTTTCAGGCTGTATTGGCCCTTATTCACTGGCAGGACGACTGTATGATATGTCGGAAATCATGGTGGCCATATATATTGAGCCGGAATCCATCAAATTGTTGTTGTCGAAATGTACAGAGTTTTTGATCAATTATTGTAAGGCTTTGAAAGCAACCGGTACACAGGGGGTGATTATCGCTGAACCGGCGGCAGGTTTACTTTCGGGTGATGATTGCTTGGCCTTTTCTTCGTTTTATGTCAAACAAATTGTGGAGGCAGTTCAGGACGATAGCTTTACTGTTATTTTACATAATTGCGGCAACACAGGGCAATGTACGGATGCCATGGTGGCTACCGGAGCACATGCGTTGCATTTTGGGAATGCTATTGATATGGAAGAAGTTTTAAAACAATGTCCATCCAATGTAATTATTATGGGAAACCTGAATCCTGTCGGTGTTTTCAAACAGGGGACTGTTGAGTCGGTCAGGCAAGAAACGTTGCATCTGCTTCAAAAGACAGCAGGATACAAAAACTTCGTCATATCAAGCGGTTGCGATTTGCCGCCGTACGTTCCTGAAGCCAACATTCTTGCTTTCCTTGAAACTGTTGATACCTATAATTCATAATATCAAATTATTCAGTCATAGTAAGGACATCTTCTTTTTACGATTTGTGACCTGCTGTGACTGACTTAATTCAAAAAAATATGCCTGATATTTTTCAGTCCTTTCATTTTACTTTTGCAGAAGTTGCTCCAACAATATTCGAAGTGCTCGATTTCCTTCATTCCACTGATTTGGAAGAAGAACATCCGGCTGTGATCTTTATTCGTGAGATACTGGAAGAATTGAACTTTGATACCGGAATAACAGGTGGTTACATCCTGAAAGAAATAGAAAACCTGAATGTAAAAACAGGAATTATAAAGATGGATCATCTTGAATTGAACCTTGGCCGGCAGGTGTGCAGTTATATCAAAGAATCAACACAAGCTGTCCTGTTCCTTTGCACTGCAGGTGATGATTTTACCCGGATGACCAATGCATTGAACGAACAGGGTGATATCATGGAGGCCTATCTTCTCGATTCCATCGGCTCGCTGACGGTTGAGAATGCTATGGATAAAATTCAGGAGAATTTACGTCGTTCATTTCTTACACAACATCTGAAAATCTCTAACCGCTATAGTCCTGGTTATTGCAATTGGCCACTATCCGACCAAAGAACCTTGTTTAAGTTGGTGGGAGAAACCCCAACCGGAATTACTTTGAGTGATTCCTGCCTGATGACTCCCCGAAAATCCGTTAGCGGAATTATTGGAATTGGCAAAAAACTGAAACATCACGAATACGGCTGTAAAATATGTTCCAACACTTCCTGCATTTATCGAAAAATACTGAGTGGGGAGTCTGTGTAGAAATAACCTGAATGAGATAAAAAAATAAATATTCCATACAAAAGAGACATAAAAGAGACTCAAAAAAACGGTTTCTTTATATTTTCTATTGTGGTTTTTTTGTCTTTTGTGATTAGATTCTTTATTTAGGTGAATTATTTGGTAATATTTAAATATTAAACTTTTTGTATCGGAATATATGACTTTTATGGTTTAAAAATTCACTTCAAAGGAAAACCGGCTGTATCTATAAAATAAAGAATGAAAAATCAGAAGATAGTTGTAATCACTTTGTGTGTTTTTTTTTAATGACGGGCATTAAGTCCCGGGGTTTTACTGTAAATACTGATATTGTAAGTTCCTATATCTGGCGTGGATCAAACAAGGATCGAATCAACCGAATATTCATCCGGCAGTTGCATACACATCTGGTTGGTATTCAGTCGGAGTTAGCGGGTCAGGCAATTTTTCAGGAAGTTTAAAAGAAATTGATTCGTATGTCACAGCTACCTTATCACCTTTATTTTCTTTTACCCTGAACGATTATAACTGGAACTTTACTCCTGATAAAAGTTATTTCAATTATAACAATAAGGAAACCGATCACATTCTTGAAGGTTCGTTTGTTTTATGCCGGAATAAAGTCGCTTCCATTAACTGTTGCTATAAATACCGCATTCTATGGTGCCGATAAAAAAGCTGATGGAACTCAGGCTTTCTCCACGTATGTTGAATTGACGTATCCACTGGCACCAACTGCAAAAGTGTTTTTAGGTGCCTCACTTTTCGACAGTCCTTTCGTTTATTTCAATCAGGGATTAGCATTCATCAATATTGGTTTAAAAATTAGTAAATCAATCGTCATATCCGATAAATTCAGTTTACCCATCTATGGAATTCTCAGTTGTAATCCGTATATCAAAAATGCATTTTTCGTTGTAGGTTTATCATTATAATTGATCCTGAATAAAAAGAAAATATGATTATCCGCAAAATACTCCTAAAAAAATGATATTTTTCTTGCGTAAATAAAATAAAATTATCATCTTTGTACCCATAAATAAAGCAAAACGATAATGAATTCAATTCTGACAATTAATAAATTTTGGTGGTGGCACTTACGGATAATCAAATCGTGAGAAGTAGCTCTTGTTTTTTAATGTCACTTAAATATGATATACTAAAAAGGCTTGTCGGACTCACGATAAGCCTTTTTTGTTTTTTATCTTCGAGCGTTGAGCGTTGAGCGTTGAGCATTGAGCAAAGAACAAAGAACAAAGAACAAAGAACAAAGAACAAAGAACAAAGAACAAAGAACAAAGAACAAAGAACAAAGAACATAGAACAAAGAAAAAAGAACAAAGAACAAAGAACAAAGAACAAAGAACAAAGAACAAAGAACAAATTCATAAACACGGAACACGAAACCCGGAACGCGGAACACAAAACACAAAACACGGAACGAACCAATCAACCAATCAACAATCAACAATGAATTATAAAATTGACAAAAACGGCTATTACGGAGAATTCGGGGGAGCTTATATTCCTGAAATTCTTCATGGAACTATAGAGCGACTTAAGGAGGCATACTTTGCTATTAAAGAAGATCCATCTTTTAAAGCTGAATATTATGATTTGCTTAAAAACTATGTCGGTCGTCCTTCTCCGTTATACCATGCCAAAAGACTTTCAGAAAAATACGGAACAAATATTTACCTGAAGCGTGAAGATTTAAACCATACAGGAGCACATAAAATCAATAACGCACTGGGACAGATTCTGCTGGCAAAACGTATGGGCAAAACACGAATCATTGCCGAAACCGGTGCAGGGCAACATGGAGTGGCTACTGCTACTGCGTGTGCATTGATGGGGCTGGAATGCATAGTATTCATGGGCAAAACGGATGTTGAACGCCAGTTTCTGAATGTACAGAAAATGCGCATGCTGGGTGCAACGGTAGAGCCTGTTACAAGCGGAAACCATACCCTGAAAGATGCTACCAATGAAGCAATACGCTACTGGTGCTCCAACCCCGATTCTTTTTACATTATCGGATCTACTGTAGGTCCGCATCCTTATCCTGATATGGTTGGCTTTTTTCAATCTGTGATCAGCGAAGAAATAAAAGTCCAGTTGCAGGAACAAACCGGCAGGGATTATCCTGATTATCTGATGGCTTGTATTGGTGGTGGCAGCAATGCCATGGGTACCTATTATCATTATCTGGATGATGAAAGGGTAAAGATTATTTCGGCAGAAGCAGGTGGTCTTGGAATAGATTCAGGTGAATCGGCAGCTACCATTCATTTGGGGAAAATCGGAATTATTCATGGCTCGCGAACACTTATTATGCAGGACGAAGATGGCCAGATTACAGAACCGTATTCTATTTCTGCAGGATTGGATTACCCCGGAATCGGACCTGCTCAGGCTTTTTTTGCTAAAATGGGTCGTACCAAAGTTCATGCTATCAATGATGATGAAGCCCTGGAAGCCGCTTTCGAATTGACAAGACTGGAAGGAATTATTCCTGCCATTGAATCTGCGCATGCCATGGCAATCCTGAAAAAAGAGAAAGACACTTTCAAACCTGAAGATATTGTGGTCATAACAGTATCAGGAAGGGGAGATAAGGATATGGATACTTACATTAAATACTTTAGCCCCCTCAATCCCCCGAAGGGGGACTTGTAAGAGTGAGGTTAATTATGTTTTTTTCACACTTGAATATTTTATACAATTAATATACTAACTATTATCTCCCCCTTTGGGGGATTCAGGGGCTTATCATATGAAACTATTCGTCAAATCAAAGAAAATGCTGGCTGACTTGCAAACGCCGGTAGGAATTTATCTCAAGATCAGGGATCTGTATACCAATTCGGTGCTGCTCGAAAGTTCCGATTATCATGGAATAGAGAATAGTTATTCTTATATCGGATTTTGCCCGATTGGCGGCATTTCGGTAAACCGTTTCGTGATCACTG
>Ga0302188_10002481_pt1 | contig 13424 bp, 14 predicted proteins | sample II_Bog_E2_1_FD_198783 | JGI IMG/M metagenome (GOLD analysis project Ga0302188, IMG submission 198783) | Peat permafrost microbial communities from Stordalen Mire near Abisko, Sweden - II_Bog_E2_1 | ecosystem: Environmental > Terrestrial > Soil > Wetlands > Peat | place: Sweden: Abisko... | reverse complement strand
CGGAAATTTGGAATTAAAAAGCAAAATAAAAGTTATGGAATCTTTACCCAAACATGAGCCGGTTCTCATTTCAAAGGAATACAGTGAAGTCTTAAATCAAATAAGACTGCTGGAAAGTTACGGCGGGACAAGTATGAATGTTCAATTGGAAGCCAGCCCGGATATTCAAGATATTTCAAGTCACTATGAAGATACTGAATATAAGGGCATAAGGGGGCTAAAGATACAAATAGTTGTGGACAAATTTTCTAAAGAAACGGATATGGGGGCTGTCTTGGATGATGTTCATTTACTGGAAAAAAACACCGATTTTATGGCCACTGAAATAAGCAAAAATAACAATAATTTAATTGTTAAAGGAGAAGTATATGGACTTTAAAAAATTGCAGGCAATGTTTCCAATTATATTGATCGGGCTTTTGTTTTGTGGGTTCTTGATATGGAACGTGTTTTTAAAGACGAACACACCGGCTTCAGAAAACGATGTTCTTCCCAGTACAGTTGTGAATTTACAAAAAAAATCAATAGTAGTGAAAGTACCAATACAAGCTCCCCCTGCCCAGATGGCAAAGGAGGCAAATAAGCTATCTAGTGAAGTAGCTAATCAAGATGATAGCGAGATTCAACAACAGCTTGATCGGGATCGGCAACAGCAAAAAATTACTAAAGATTTAAAGAATAAGCTTGAGCAGACAAATTTGGAGCTTGAGCAGGAAAAAGCCGTATCTGAAATAAATAAGCTTAAGAAGGAAAATATTGGTGCATTTAACGAGCCCTCAGAAAACGGCCAAAGTAATCTTCCCGATATAAAGGTGGAATATATTGGTGGGGATAAAGTTAAAAAGGAGGCAATACTTTCTATTGGAAGCACAAGCTACCAGGTTAAGCCAAACTCAAGTCTCACAGACAAAATTCAGGTTGTGTCTATTTCCGATTCAAGCGTAACGTTGCATTTTAGTGCACCGCAGGATTTGACTAAAACTATTGACTATAAACCGGAGTAAAGAGAAATGTTGGCACAAATTGGCGAATTGCTAATTAGAGAAAATTTAATTTCTCAAGTCGAGCTGAATCATTGCCTAGAATATAAGAAAATGAACCCTAAGGACCGTTTGGGCTCTATTTTGCAGCGTCTTGGTTTTATTAACGATCGTGAATTAGCTATTTGCTTGGCAAAGCAAATAGGATGGAAATTTTTTGATGATGATTATATCCCTGATTATGTATCCATTGAGCAAGCAGGATTAGATTATTTTTGTACTCATCAAATATATCCATTGAGAAATGGGGGGACACCATCTTTTGTGGTTTCATTTATAGATAATGTTGAGATTACGGATTTTCTTAAGAATAGTTTTGGAAACAATGGGGTCAATTTTTATATCGGGACAGAAAGCGATGTTAGAAATGCGTTAGATTTGATAATTCTAGAACAAAACAGGAAGAAACTTCTTTCAGAAATTGAATCTCTAAAGTCAGAAGGGATCGATTCATTAGCCTCCTGGCTTAATGGTATTATCAATCTTGCGATCATTACCCGCAGCACAGACATTCATATAGAACCAACAGGACGGACTACCGATATCCGATTCAGGATTGACGGTATGCTAACGACAATTAGTTGTCTTAAGCAAGAATTTATTCCCAAATTGGCCAATATTATTCTAACAAAATGTAAGGGAAATCCTTGTGATTACCGTATACAAGATGGCAGATTTGACCATGAATTCAAAGAAATGGCAAGGTCGGTAGATATTCGATTTTCACAAATTCCAACGATTCATGGTCCCAGTATTGTTCTACGCTTGCTTGATAAGGCACGTGCGGCCATACCTCTCGAAAGCCTAGGATATTCGGAGCATAATCGAAGGTTAATTAATCAAGCCATAGTCGTTCCTCATGGTTTAATTTTAGTTACTGGCCCAACGGGAAGTGGTAAATCAACAACCCTTTCTGCGATATTAAACCAAATTAAATCGATTTCTAAGAAGATTCTCACGGCTGAGGATCCAGTTGAGATTACCCATTCGTTAATGTCTCAACTAGAAGTAGATCAGTCCCAAGATTTGTCATTCAGCACAGCTATTAGGGCTTTTTTAAGACAAGACCCTAATGTTCTTTTAATTGGGGAGATTCGTGACCACGAAACGGCTGAAGAATGTTTGCGCGCGGCCAACACGGGGCTACAGATATTTTCAACCTTACACACTAATGATCCTATTACGGCTATTTTAAGGTTAAGGGATTTGGGTGTAGACGCTGTAAATATTTCAAGTTGTCTAGTTGCTGTTGTCGCCCAAAGATTAGTTCGAAAGTTATGCCCATTTTGTAAAAGTTCATTTGCTGGAGCAAAGGGTATGCTCGAACCATATGAAGGAAAATATTTGGATGAAGAATTTCAGAAGATTTTTAGAACAACGGGGTGTGAGTTTTGTAATAACACCGGCTACTCTGGAAGAACTGTTGTAGCTGAAGTCTTGATTATAGATCCGGAGATTAAAGAATTGATTGGTAGGAATGCTTTAGGTGAAATATACGCCCTTTTAAGAAGAAGGGGAACCTATAGAACAATGGTTGATGACATGAAATCACTGATACTAAAGGGTGAAACCTCAATTGAAGAAGCAGTCAGAATCTTGGGATAGAACTATGTATTGGAAAATCGAAGCTTTAACAGCAAAAAGAACTGAAATAACCCAGATAATAGATGGAAGCTTGGAAGATGTTAAGAGCCAGGCCGATGTCTACGGGTTAGAGATTTTGAGTATTAAGCCAGATTATGTGGCGCTAATTAAAAGTTGTTTTCAAAGCAACAAGCTTTCTTCTTCAGTTTTAGCTGTCTTTTTTAATGATTTCGCTGATATGCAAAAATGTGGCCTATCGGTTCATGAAGCAATAAATACATTAAATGAAACAACTTCAAATACGGTTTTAAATGAAGCTTTACGGAAAATAGGCAATTATATTAATGATGGTCGGTCTTTGGAAGAGTCGTTTGAGAATACAAAAATATTCCCGAAAATAGTTTGTATTACTTTGAGCGTGGCCGAGAAGACAGGAAATATTCATGAATTATTGGATATTTTATCGAAGTATTTTGCATTTAAGAATGAGAATCAAAAGAAAATCGCTAAGTCGATGATTTATCCTCTGGTAGTTTTTTGTATGTTGTCAGGACTGTCGGTGTTCATATCCTTAACTCTTGTTCCCCAGCTAAAATCATTTCTTCCGTCTAGTGAAAACCAAAACTTAGCTGCAACTATTTTGATTTGGTATTCTGACTTTATAAGAAATTATTGGTGTGCTGCAATTTTAATTTTAGTCGGGCTCATATATTCCATTAAATACCTTTGGGATCATAACCGGGAAGCGCTAATGAAAACGGTATTTGATATTCCGGTCGTCGGTAATTTGATGAGAGATATGGAATTTTCTAATATATTCCTGAATTTATATGTTTACCAAAGAAGTGGGGTAAATATTATCGAGACTATAACCAATATTCATCAAGCAAACAAAACGTATGTCACCGATAAATTAATTTTAATACGTGATCGGATATTTAAAGGGTCTTCGTTAGGTGATGCTTTCAAACAAGATAAGTTTTTCCCACCTTTTATTTGTCAAAATTTGACCAAAGGCCAAATAAGCGGCTATTTGCCTCAATACTTTGAACGAATATATAAGTACTACGATATTAAAACTAAAGAGTCTCTGGGGGCAATGATCGCAATGGTTGAACCAATACTATTGGCGTGTGCAGCTACATTCCTATTAATGATAGTGTGTGCATTTATTCTGCCGGTCTATACAAACTCAAGTCAGTTAGGCTTAGGACATTAAAATAAACAAATCAAAAAGGAGAAAGTAAGATGAAAAACACGTATCAGAAATCAAGCAAGAATGGCTTCACCATTGTCGAAATGATCATTGTAATGGTTATTATCGGCGTGATCTTGTCCGCTGTTATTGCAGTAGGGCAAGGAGCAACAAACACCAGTAGGATTGCAAGCACCACTGCAACCATTAAGGCAATTCAAACGGCGGCTGCAAGTTATTACAATGCAAACGGAGGAAGTTACTCTGGCGGGACCTTAGGGAATATTACGGTGGCCAACTTAGCTTCAAATGGGTATTTGCCGACCAAAGCAGCAGGTAATGATGCTTGGGGTGGAGCAATAACGGTGGCCCCAGATGCTAATGCTAATTATTTTGACATTACGTTAGCTGGCGTTCCAAATAGTACGGTATATGCTGCGATTACAGCAGGTGTATCAAATCTTATTCAAACAATACCAGGAACCTATTCATCAACGGCACAAACATGGTCAGCTGCATTTTAAATAAAAAGGGTTTTACAATGCTGGAAGTAACGGTGGTTGTATTAATCGTTGGGGCTGTTCTGTCTATGTTAATACCAAATTGCATTAGCCGTATTAAGCAAGCTAAGTATGAAAAAACGGTTAGTGAGTTGACAACCATAGCACAGGCCTCTGTTGATTATTTTAACTTTACAGGTTCTTGGCCAGACCCTACTAATTGGGCTGGTGAGTTATACCCAAAGTTTATACCAGATGGTGGGAACCCAGCCAATGCCGTTACTTCCAGTCCCTTTGGGACAGCTTACAATATTTCATGTATTAATAATATGGTTACAGCATATGTTTTAATACCGTCTGGGATAGCTCAAAAGAATCCTTTGCAAGGCCAACTCTGGACAAAAATAAATCAAGGTAGCCAAGATAAGATAGAAATAACTCAAACTGTTTCTAGTGGTTCGACAGCAAGGTTAAATTATTGTCTTAATAATGATTGTTAATAATTTTTATGGCAACTTTTTAAAATAAGGAAGTGCGTATGCTTTCTAAGACTAACAGACAGCCAAAAGGAGGATTCACTCTTTTAGAATTAACGGTCGTTTTAATTATCGTCACTATTTTAACCAGTGCTGTTATACCTCAATTTATTAATGCGTATACAGTAAAAGCAGCCAATAAAACTGCATTGGATATGTCAGCTATTATTGACGCAAGCAATGCCTATTACACAAAATATAACATTTGGCCAGGGGTAGTATCAGGAAATGCCATAGGTGATCTTACAGCAGGAAATTATTTGCCTTCCTCGTGGCAGGCGATTAATCCTTTTGGATTTTCTTCTGCTTCACCTACAACTTATGCTTATAATTTTACTTTAAGCGGGCCTGGTCCTGGGGCAGCTTTATGGATTTCCACACACGTGCCCAACACAAGCGCCTTAACACTTATCAAGAATTCGCTTCCAGCATCATGGATAGACAGTACCAATAATATTGTATATACAAGCGTTTCTTCTCCGGGAATCCCCCCAAACGTGGTTCCGTCAGGGGCCATATTGGCTTATTCTGGTACTACGGCACCGTATGGTTTTCTTTTATGTGACGGCACTAATTACCCCGATTCGGTTTCCTCAACATTAGCTGCAATTTATGGGGTAAGTGGCACATCTACATTCACTGTCCCAGATTTAAGGGGTCGAACAATTGTTGGGTTAAACCCATTAACTACAAATGATGGTTCGATTAGAATTTGGTCGACTGATAGTAATGACAATCTTGGTAGCAGTTTTCCATATGCAAATGTACGTGTAATTAATGGAGTCTTTGGTGAAGAAAGACATAGGCAAAATATCCTGGAATTAGCGCCTCACTCGCATACGTATCTTGCGCCGCCACCACAGGTTCACGGTTTTTCTGGTGAAAGCACTACAGCACCCAGAGGGAATGATTATACTGCAAATACGAGTACAACAGGTGGGGATGGCACGAGTTCAACTTTAGGGGCTCCATCTAATGTTGTCCTACCATCAGTTACGATGCAATATATCATTAAAATTTAATTTAAGGGACTTAATTCTAAATGTTAAAACTTTAGAGGCGCGGGGTGAGAATTTTAGGAGATTCCTTATGGATACTTACCAACTACCACAACCAGCCGAATGCGTAGATTTTCAAAATGAAACAATGTTTATAAATGAAGGGCCTTTAGATATTGTTATTGATTTCGTTGGTCGAATATTTAAAGGAAGCAATTCAACAAGCCTGGCGCAACAATTGTTCGATGAGTTGGTAATAATTCAAGATCGTAAACTGTTAATTGATTCTTTAATTATTAGTAACGCACATGGTGTTAGATTAGTTGAAAATAAAGAAGGTGGTTTTTATATAGTCGACGAGAAAGATCGCATTCTGAAAGGAAGTGACGATATTCAAGAGGCCCAGCATGAGTTTGATAGTATAAGTAGTGGTATTAAGACAACTAAGAAAGAGAATTTGTGCAGAAGAGAATTATTAGCTGATGAATATGGAATTTGTTTGAATAAAGGGAAAGACAAAATTATTGAGTACTGGTTAACGAATTCATTGGGGCAAAACAGTTCAAAAAACGTTAGTTTTGAAAAGGCATTCTCTGTTTTCTATACTGAAAGCCAGAGAATTGAAAGTGGGCATATTAATGGCGGAGAAATTATTTATCAAATGGGTGGGTTTAAACTCCTAGAAACACAGGATCCTAATAAAGCATTTTATATATTGGATAGCCAAGATAAAATTTATAAAAAACATAAAAGTAGAGATATGGCGGCTGAATCTTTAGAGAATATTTATAGAGAAAAAGCTATGTATCATTCTGTTGAAATTGGGTTTTAAGTAAAAAGTGGGGGGCCGGCCACTCTAAATGGACTAGGGTGGCATTCAGAAGGGGCCCTGCTGATGTTAGGCCTATTCTGACGAGACAGGCTGTGTAATGTAAAAGACAGGGGGTATATATGGCTAAGTGTTTAATTTGTGGTAAAGAGACGGGAAGTGATAGTAATATCTGTTCAGGTGGGATGTGTGAAATTGCCTAAAATCCCAATAAGTTTAAAGGTTATTTAATGGTTTGGATTTTAACGTTAATTAGCGTTGCTGGAGTAATTCTAAAGATTCAAATCGGAGTATTACTTTCAATACGTAACATCCAAAAATTGACCGATTATTTGATGCGGTAAATTATAGAGAGAAATTGTCCGTTTTGAAGGGGGAGGATTATTTGGGTGGAAAGGGCAAAAGACTTGTGTTTACTTGAGTTGGTTTTGCAAGGGGTCAGAAACTCAGATTGTTTTGCAGATAAGCGTATGTGTAAACCGACTTGGCTTAAATAATCTTCAGCTTCAGTCTCGTCCCTAAATATTTTACTAATATAGGGGACACCGCCTTGATATATTTTCCCGCTGGCCCGATTATAAGTGATGTCGTTTGTTTCCATTCAGCTTTACCCGAGATGTATTGCCTTACGCTCAGTTGGATAATTTAACTAAACTCTAACCCAGGTCAATAGTGCAAGAATTAGTTTTTAGCTCCCCAAAATTAATCTATCGTTCGCCTTTCTTTATTATACCCTGGTACAATTGATTCATTTTGAGTTCTTGCCTAATATAGGTCTATATTATCAGAGAATCATAGTCCCTATTGATTTCTATGCGGGGGGCTATCCCTAAAGCTCGTGTAGCTCAAATCAAAAAATGGTGACTCCCCGCGTTTACTATAAACCAGTTCCACAACGGTAAAATCAATGGAAAATGAAGCGATCGTTGCAACTGATTTGACAAAATACTTTGGTGAAGGCGAGACCAGGATGATAGCTGTGAATGCGGTAGGATTTACTGCTCACTTTGGCGAGATGCTGTTTATTGTTGGCCCTTCAGGCAGCGGTAAGACGACACTACTTAGCATGATCTCCGGTATCTTGCGTCCTAACACTGGCAAGGTGGTGGTCAAAGGGGATGATATTTGGACTCAGAACAATGACCAGTTGGCTGATTTTCGTTTGAACACTATTGGTTTCGTATTTCAAGATTATCATTTGTTTCCGCGGCTGACCACAGCTGAAAATGTCGCTATCCCCTTGATCCTCAAACAGCAGAATTGGAATGAATCCGTCACCACAGCCAAAGAATACCTGGAGATTGTTGGTCTCAAAGATAAGGGAGAGATTTTACCAATAAAGCTCTCGGGCGGTGAGCAACAACGTGTGGCGATCGCCCGTGCGATCATTAGCAAACCGGAGATCTTGATTCTTGATGAACCAACAGCTTCTCTTGATGGTGATACGGGCAGGATGATCATCGCCTTTGTCAAAGAAAAAATTCTTAATAAAAGCCGCTGCATCCTGATTGTAACTCATGATGCGCGCATCAACGAGTACGCGGACAGGATACTTCATATGGAAGATGGACATCTTACCGCGACGACCGAGGGGACCGAATGAAAACAGACGAACCTAAAACTGAAGATAAATCAATCGATCCTAAGCTTGAAGCCAAAGCAGACGTGCCTAAGACTGAGGTCAAGGCAGTTGAGCCTAAGCTTGAAGCTAAAGGTCGTATTGACCGACACTCGCAGGAGCTCGCAGGCAATCCTAAATCTGAAGTTAAAGCAGACGCGCCTAAATCTGAAACAAAAACATCCAGCCCTAAGCCGGATGTCAGAAATACAATCATTTTCGCCTTAGCTATAATAGGTGTTTTGGCGGGATGTATCGGTGCCTATATCTTTGGCATTCAGAGGAAGGCTCAGCCTCCTGTATTTACTCCGGTCAGTAACCCTTACTCATCGGGAATCTATGCCAATGGTATTGTTGAGAGCTACCAGCCAAGCGGGGAAAACATCAATATTTTTCCTGAAGTTTCGGGCCCGGTTGTCAAGGTGTTGGTGAAGGAGGGACAGCAGGTATCAGCGGGTTCAGTGCTGTTTACCATTGACGATTCCGTTCAGAAAGCAACCGTGGAGCTGGCTGAAGCTACCCTAAAAGTAGATCGCGATCAATACGACAAGAATCTCGCCTCCTATGATATTGATCCAAAATCGATCAGTAAAAACGTACTGGATACCGCGAAAGACACTGTTGAGCAGGCGACAGCCGCATTGAAGGCAGCTAACGCACTTTTGAAAAAATATACACTTAAAGCTCCTATTGATGGGGTCGTGCTGGCCGTCAACGCGGCAGTTGGCAGCTATGTATCGCCGCAGGGAAACTATGATACTTACACGCAGTTATTTAATCCTCTCGTGGTAATGGGATCGCCTCAAGAATATCTGGCTGTACGCTGTTATGTAGATGAAATATTGATCTCTCGTCTGCCATCTGGATATCACATTAAAGCGCAGATGTCGATCACAGGGACTAATATTAAGGTGCCGTTGGAATTTGTTCGAGTGCAGCCTTATGTGTCACCAAAGATTGAGTTATCTAATGAGAAACAAGAACAAGTAGACCTGCGGGTGCTTCCGGTGATTTTCCGATTTGAGAAAAAGGATGCCCCTGTTTATCCGGGCCAGATGGTGGATGTATACATAGGTAGCAACAGCACAGCAAACGATAGCACAGTAACCGATAGCAGTAGCACAACAACCAATTAGAGAAAATTCAGAGAGAATGTGATGTATAAATTTCGATTATTAGTCCAGCGAGGAGCACACCTCGCCGTAATCGTAGTGATGATTAGCGGCTGCGCGGTGGGGCCCAATTTCGTTCGTCCGGCACCACCTGATACGGATCGATACACGCGCGAATTGCAATCTGAAGCCACAGTCGCGGCCAATGGCCAGGCACAACATTTTAAGCCCAGCGATACGCTGATTGCAGACTGGTGGAAGCTTTTTGAGTCTACAGAACTAAACGCTACAGTTAATAAAGCTATCGCCAATAATCCGACGCTCCAGGCCTCCGAGGCCAGTTTACGTCAGAGTCAGGACAATATGCGCGCGGGTTATGGAGTATTCTTTCCGCAAATCCAGGCTGGAGTAGGTGCCAGCCGACAACGTTCTTCATCTCTACAGCAAGGCTCACAGACATCTGGCAGAATTTTTAATCTCGTTACGCTTAGCAGTACCATCAGCTATGCGATCGACGTATTCGGAGGTGCTCGCCGCTCAGTAGAAAGTTTACGTGCACAGGCGGACTATCAGCGTTACGAAAACGTGGCAGCCTATCTTATTTTGTCTTCTAATGTCGTTAATACCAGTATTGCGCGCGCGGCCTACTATGAAGAAATTTGTACTACCAAACAACTAATCAAGTTAGAGAAACAGCAGCTTCGTTTGACACAAGCACAGGTCCGCGCTGGCACAAGTCCATACGTGAATGTTTTGAGCATAGAGAGTCTGATTGCTGCCAATCAAGCTTTATTAGCGCCACTTGAACAAAATTTATCCCAAGCTGAACATTTGCTGGCAACGTTGGAAGGTGAATTTCCATCCAAGGCTGACTTGCTTGAAATCAATCTGAATAAATTTTCACTGCCAATTGATTTACCTGTGAGTCTGCCATCCGATCTGGTAAATCAGCGTCCCGACATTCTAGCGGCTGAGGCACAGATGCATGTTGCCTCTGCCAAAATCGGTGTTGCAACCGCGCTTATGTTTCCAAGCTTCAGTTTGAACGGCACCTTCGGCACTTCCGGAACTAATTTTGGAAATCTTACGGCGTCCAGTGGTAAGTTTTGGAGCATTGGCCCAGTGGCGACGATTCCTTTATTTCAAGGTACAACTTTATGGTTCGGCCGGAAAGCGGCCATTGATGCTTATCAACAGTCACGGGCAAATTATCGACAGACCGTGCTTAGCGCATTCGAGCAAGTTGCGGATTCTTTGAAAGCACTGGAGCATGACGCAGAGGCTTTACAGGCACAAGTTGAAGCAAAGCACGCAGCCGGCGAAGCACTCAAGTTGTTGCAGGCCAATTATCATGCGGGCTTAGTTGACTACCTGGCAGTATTGACGGCTGACGTGCAATATCATGAGACGAGCATCGCATATCTGCAAACAGTGGCACAGCGCTATCAGGACACCGTCGCATTGTTCGTAGCATTAGGAGGGGGCTGGTGGAACGCTCAGATCCCAACGGTAAAAGGAGATGCAGCATGAAGTATAGCGGCATACTGCGGATCGGATTCAAACTGTTAGTCAATGACAAGACTAAGTTCTCCGCGCTATTGATGGGGATTACCTTCGCCGTGTTTTTGATGATGCAAATGACAGCGATGTTCGCTGGTATCCTCAACCGTGCTTATTCAACTGTAACAAACATCGGCGCATCAATGTGGGTCATGGATCCGGGAGTCAACACTCCCACCAGTGCGATTCCCATGCCCAATTATGTTCTGGACGCGGTACGCAGTATGGATGGGGTCAGCTACGCGGTACCGATTTTTGTCGGTGGTACACTCGCCAAGCTTAATAATGGTATCTACCAATCTGTAACTGTTGTTGGTCTGGATGACAGTAGCCTGTTTGGTCGTCCCGAACTCTTAGAGGGGAATATTCAGGACATCTATGCCGACAACACTTTCATAGTAGTCAAGGATGCTGAATTCCGGAAGCTGGGGAATCCGAAGATCGGTACTTCCTTCGAACTAAATGACCACCGCGCTACGATTGTGGGTATTGCCAGGGTCGCTTCGAACGGACTAAATGGCGTGCCAACACTCTATACAACCTACAACCGTGCCATCGAATACCTCCCAACGACGCGTTTCACCATTTCCTATATACTGGTGCAACCAAAGAACGATGCTGCCGTGTCAGATATAAAAAAGCAAGTCACCAAATTGGGCTATGTAGCTTTGACCAAGGAAGAATTTAATAAAGCCACTGCCGACTATTATACCTACAAGACTGGTGTTGGCGTTAACATCCTGATGATGACAGTGATCAGCTTTATCGTTGGACTATCGATTTCAGGCCAGACCTTTTACACGTTTATCCTTGAAAATCTTGAAAAATTCGGCGCGCTTAAAGCCATCGGTTGTAAAAATCGCGAATTAGTCTACATGATCCTATTCATGGCGACTATCACCGCGCTGATCGGCTATGGCCTGGGTGTCGGCCTGGTGACATTGATGATCTTCATCGCCCGAAGCAATCCCAATTACGCGGCAATGACCACATTTGGAAACCTGTTATTGGCCTTTGGCATGGTTCTCGTGATCGCAGCAATATCAAGTTATATCGGAATAAGAAAAGTTCTCAAGATCGAACCCTTCGATATCTTCAGGGGCTAATATTATACCTAAGTACAATTGTTTCATTATAGTCCATGCCTAGAATACCGTTATAAAGTTAAAATAATTACATGAATAGGAATGATGAACCATATTGGTTAATTTTCTATTAGTTTAAAAATCAGAAAACGGTCAATAAAACGGGTGGTGGAAAATGCAAAATAGAAAAGTAGCCATAATCGATGATAATCAGGATTCTCTTAGAGAGCTTGACAAAATTTTAACAATGGCCGGTTATACAACAATTATGGTTAACGATATTCTTGGAAACGTAGATACGGTAATCGAAAATAAGCCGGATGTTATTTTAATGGAATTAAAAATGCCCCATAAGAACGGCTTTGCACTTGCCGATGCGATCAATCGGGTTTTTGAAACGGAAAAAATCCCAATCATCGCAATGTCAAATCTTTTTGAAGATGAATTTAAATGGCTTATGGATTTTTGCGGCATAAAAAGATGGATTAAGAAACCATTTTTGCCCATTGATGTGATTTGGGCAGTAGAGAATGAAATAGAGGAAAATAATCAATGGGGCATGGAAAGGCGTTTAGTAGGTGTAGAAATTATGGCATAGCGTGAATACATTATTAATAAATAGAAGTAAAACAGGAGAAAGAAATGTCAAAACATCATCTTCAAAGCATAGCAGAACAAATCATCAACACAGGACACGGTTCGGCACCATTTCATAACGAGAAAACGTCTTATCAATCAAGAAAATCAATGGAGTCAGGAGATATTCAAACTAAGAGGGCTGTAGATGAAAGTTCTATACAGCTTCTGGCCTATCAGATTTATCAGGAAAAAGGTGGCACTGATTTAGATAATTGGCTGGAAGCAGAGCAAAGTTTAAAGAATGACCAGCACAAATAAAGTAAATTATTGCCAAACCAAGGAGGAATGAATATGAGTCCCAAAACCGGCAAAAAACAAACTTATAAATGTAAATCTTGTAGTGCTACATCTGAGACACCGAAAAAATGTTGCGGAACAGCAATGAAAAAGAAGTAAATAGTCTAATAATCCAGCTGAAAATCATTCAACGAATCACTAATTGTTAAAGGAGTTGCTTATGTCTAGTTGTGATACAAAAACTGGTGTTTGTGAAACAACAGCAGCGCCCCAAGGTCATTGCGAAAGCAAATGTGGTTGTGGCGGGGCATGTGGTGGGGACTCAATGGTTTGTAAGATGCACATGTGGATGTGTTCGTTCCACGAGGCGAAGAAGGCTGTAATGGTTGAAATCCTCAAAGCCAAGATTCAGAAAGCATGGGGGCCTAAACTAGAGAAAGAAGCCAGTGCTGTTCTTGAAGTCATGGAAGCTAAGTGGAAGGCCATGCAAG
>Ga0302188_10002478_pt1 | contig 13442 bp, 9 predicted proteins | sample II_Bog_E2_1_FD_198783 | JGI IMG/M metagenome (GOLD analysis project Ga0302188, IMG submission 198783) | Peat permafrost microbial communities from Stordalen Mire near Abisko, Sweden - II_Bog_E2_1 | ecosystem: Environmental > Terrestrial > Soil > Wetlands > Peat | place: Sweden: Abisko, Stordalen... | reverse complement strand
CAACCCCAACCCCAACCCCAACCCCAACCCCAACCCCAACCCCAACCCCAACCCCAACCCCAACCCCAACCCCTTTCCTATAATAATTAATTAAGTCGTTAATAGTTCCTTTAAAAGCTATTCATAAATATATAATCAATATATTATAAATGTTTTTAAAAATTTGAGTAAATAATGAAGATTAAAGTAAATAAAGTTTGTCCTCAATCAGATGATGTAGTCAAACCAGGTCTCGCAAGAGTAAACAATAAGCCAAACTGACAGTGCTGCTACCCCCACCAGTCCTAGTGTAGCAAGCATAATGATGGCGCTAATCATGAATAATTCAAAGTACCAAAGTATGCCTAATGTTAAAGCATTTATCATAATCAGTGTTACTATCAAAAAATTAGTGCTGAGGTAGTTTGGACTGTGATAGTTTTGCCATCTCCGAGTGTTGATTTGATTGATAACTGTTATGTTAATTAACGTAACGAGGCCCAGCAGCAATGTATGAAGGACATAGCCTGCTCCAGTAAAAAATAGCTTTATACATAACTGAAAGGCTTAATTTCCAAGAAAAGACAGTACCACTCCTAAGAGACAGACCGAGATAAATGCCATTTTGCTAAAAAAGATAAAGGCACACTCTTTAGTTTCATGAACTGAGTATAAATTGTTCCCTGAGGAAAAATAATCCTTCAGACAGTACCAACAAAACTCATGACCACATGGACAGCTCATATGAGGGCATCCTGTAGTTTTTTCGATTGGAATCTCGCATTTAGGACACTTACTTGTAAGAAATAAGAAATATACGTATCCGATTAGTGTTTTGAAGTCCAAAGTTGGAGAAGGTGCTAACTCCGTTTCACATTTTGGACATTTTTCGTCACTATGTTCCCATACGCACTTCTCAGCGGTGAAAATGTAATCACAGCCTTCCGATGGACATTTTTCAATATCCACTGTGAAAGCCGCATATTTTTTAAACAGCCATTCCTCTAATTATTGTGCGTGATCTTTGTGCAAACTATTGAGTGCTTGGCAAACATCTATGGTATCTTTTCCTTCAAATGGCGAGATTATGTTACTACCAACTCTATAAGAAATTTGTGTGAGTGCAGTTGTGACGTGTTGATGCCAGCAGCCATAGCATATTCCTTCCGGTCGAGAATTATCTTCATGAGTAAGCATATAATTGCAATAACAGATCTCGCAGTTGTTCATTTCTAGTGCCTGCATTCTGTATCAATAATTAAATTATCGGAATGATCGATCGACTACAAGAATTACGCCAAGTAAGAATATAAAAAATGTAGGGTGCAGCTTTAATGGGAAATTCAATCTCATAGGAGGATTTGGATGGCCGTCGGTATGAGGAGGGAGGAGAGGGAGACGGATAAATTGATGAAAATTTCATCGAGGAAATCAAGTCAGTGCGCATGATGATCGCAGGACTTAACTCAAACAATAAAAAGATACAAACCATTAAAAACAGCTATGCAAAAGCTATCAAGGCAGCACAGTAGAGGCAGAGTAGTGATGAAATGGGGGCTATTCTTAATGAAAATGCTGATTACCAGAAACGAATAAGAGAAGGGTTGATAAATATTGCATCTGCCGTAAAGGAAGCATAGGAAGCAAAACCTGTACAAGCTCCATCACTTAGGATGAGCCTTAAACACGAATGAAAAAGAATTTTTATCTAAACCTAAGTAAAGAAGTCAGTGATGCCCTCCAAAAACAGCAAACCTTTTAGGAGTAATACAAGACGACAGTTAAAGACAAGGTTACTCGCCAGGTACGGTTAATTGACCGTGATATTGACGACTAACAACTCCAAGAGTATGTAGATAACCCACAAATGGCTCAATAAATGTTACAAAAAAAGATATATGGGCAGGCAAGTGTAACACTAAAAAATACAGTGAGCGATATTCAGGACAAATTTAGAGATATCCAGAGACTCTAGGCTTCAGTTAATCAGTGTGTGCAACTTTTTAATTAATTATCTGCACTAGTTTTCGCACAGGGTGAAAAAATTGACAGCATCGAGGCTAACGTAGCTGATTGTAAAGATTATGTGTAGGGGGCAGAGAAAAAACTGATAAAAGCTGTAGAACACCATGAATGCTCGAAAAAGTGCATGTGTATCTTAATTATCATTGCTGTGGTTATCCTAGCCGTCATTGTTATTGCCGTTGTGGCCACAAAAGCGTGATATACAAGCTTATCTAATCAAATTTTATGCGTTAAAATTTAATTTTATATATTTTATCCATCATCTATGTTTATATTGCCTTTTGCTTCAACAGTCATCTATAAAGTCAAATGCCACAGAATGACTACATGGATCTCCATAAAAAGAGGTTCGGCGAGAGACTAGATGCTGAAGAGAAGCGTCGCAAGAAAGATGCCCGCAAGACCAAAGTCATTTCCAAGAAGGCACAGGGTCTTAGAGGAATCAAAGCAAAGCTCTTCAATAAGGAACGTTTCAAGCAGAAAATACAGATGAAGAAAACTATCAAAGAGCATGAGGAAAAAAATGCCAAGAGTCGCCCATAGGATATCCAGGATGGAGCAGTGCCCACTTATCTTATGGATAGATAGCAGCAACGAAACTCCAAAGTTCTCACAAATATGGTTAAACAAAAACGTAAAGAGAAAGCTGGAAAGTGGTCAGTACCTGTCTAAAAGGTTAAGCCTATGACTGAGGCTGAAATGTTTTAAGTGATTCGGTCAGGCAAACGTAAGCGCAAATGTTGGAAACGCAGAATTAATAAGATCTGTTTTGTAGGATAAAACTTTACTCGCAAGCCTCCAAAACACGAGCGTTTCATTCGTCCAATGGGTCTACGATTTAAAGATGCCAACATCACACACCCTGAACTGAAAACAACGTTTAAACTTCCTATATTATCTGTGAAAAAAAATCCTCAGTCAAACACATATACCTCATTAGGAGTTATCACAAAAGGTATTGATTTGTTGATTTAGGAACTGTTTTAGAGGTGAATGTATCAGACCTTGGTCTGGTCACGCAAACAGGAAAAGTGGTGTGGTCCAAATACGCCCAAGTGACAAATAATCCTGAATTAGATGGTTGTATTAACGGCACTCTACTTGTGTGAATTATTTTTGTTCCTATTATTTGGTCATCTTAATCAGTTATTATTATCATACTATAAAACTACTATATAAAAACATTCTGTAGCTTACAGAGTAGCATTTAAACATAAGACATTTAAACATCAGCAGTCCATCAACACTTTGTCCATTACTTTCAGATAAGTTGAACGAATTGCTTAAGGGTTGTTTAGGTAGTGGAAGGTTATCACACCTAGTGACACTGCGACCAGCAAACATTCACCATAGGGTAGTCTCAAAGGCAATCCTCTCCTTCGGCCCATCTGATAGACAACTTCCATTGATTTGTTGAGACAAAAAAGTGCTATTTCCGACTGTCGGTTTATGGGTTCGAAGTTCAAAGCTATGCCTGCCATTAGCCCAGCAATCGCATTTGAATCTGTATAAATAAATTAATACACCCAACGAATTTATAGTGTTTAGAGACGAAACAAACAGTTCTTCGTACCAAAGCAGTGTAGCCTCCAGCAAAAAGGATTGACTTGGCAAAGGCTATGACTAATTTAAAAATTTCTTTTCGGGGGCTAAATAAAGGCATCTATACTTTTGCTTGAGGTGTTTTCGTTTAAAGAGGAGGAAGGGCACGAGATGGACCATAAGGTACATCTTCGCCACAGCTTGACTGCCAGTAACGAACTGCTGGAAGGCTTTTTGATTGCAGGAGATGCCTTAATGAAAAGGTGCGCAAGTTTCATCTTCTAAAGAGTTGTTGATGGCTGCTTATACGATTTAAGGGATGACTGCTAGCATGTTGTTTTAAAAAGAGCAATATTAAATCTATTATAAGTAAATGATTTATTAGTCTGAGATATTACGTTGAGTTTTTATTATTATTATCCACCATTACGTGCAGTCTTTATAACTGTGCGCATAGATTCCAGCCCAAGATTACAATCAATTTAATACGACTTCAACCATTCATAAGCCTTATACTACATAATTCAAATTCCTTTCTGTAAATTCAGAAATTATACAATTATATTTTTTTGCTTATTTATGGATATTCCAGCCTCATTTCATAATCATATTTATTAATTGAATGACTTCATCTTGGCTTAGTCGCCTAGCGATATTGTTGCTTATGCTACAAGCCCTTGTAAGCAGTCAATCATGTGGCCCAGAAAACAAGTAGTTTCTCGTGGCGATGCACCCACACTTAGACGCCTTTTGGCTCAATACAGACGATGAGTTGCGAAACATCGACTTCGTACCCGCTGGTTTCCTCTACGCCATGAATCAACGTAACTCTAAAACCATCCTTAACTCAATGCTCACGGCCCTCAATCAAAAACCATCTCGCAAGTATTTTGTAACTGAAGTGGTATTTTTTAAAGACTGGTACGACTATCTGGGATCCGCTTCTAAGGAAAATGTCAAAAAATTAGTTAACAGTGGACAAATAGAGCTACCGAATGGAGGATGGGTTGAGAATGATGAAGCTGTCTGCTACTTTGATGATATCCTTGATCAATATACTGTGGGTCTTGATTTTCTTTACCGTGAGTTTGGTGCTCAAACGAAGATTGGGTGGGCAACAGATAGTTTCGGCCACTCTCACTCTCAAGTTGCATTAGAACATCTTTTAGGTTTTGAATTTCAAGGCATAGAGCGCATTGATGACCGATATATCTATGAAAGAAAGGGAGGGCCTTTGCTTGAATTTTATTGGTCCCCAGTGTCTGACTCGAACGGACGCAAGTATGGAGGAGTTGTTACTCAAATTCGTCACTTTTTACATGAGGTGAACGATTTAAGAAGAGAGAATGAGCAGTCAATCGCCTTTGACTTCCACAAGCTCGAGGAAAATATGTTAAAACTCTATGGTAAAAACAAACTATTCCGTTTTTTGGGAAACGATTTTTAGGAATTTATTCCTCAGGAGTTCTAAAACCTTTAATCTGCTTTCAAAAATCTAAACAATAATAATTAAAACTGTCCTCCCTATAAGTATGGAAATCCTGAAGATTACCTTCTCCTAGCTAAAGAGTATTATGACAAAAATCCAGTACCAGTGCGCGAATACGATTTCATGCCCAATTACGACCAGGATCACTATTGGTCTGGCTATTATACCACTAATCCTGACCTCAAGAAAATTTGCAAAGATTTTTCTCGCCTTATCAACCTTTATCGCAAAATATACATTCGGTTCTTGATGAGTGGAGGTGCTGAAAGTGTACAGTATCGAGAGCTTTTGCGAGAGTCAGACGAGCTTTTGGCGGTGATTCAACACCATGATGGCATTACTGCAACCTCAAAATATCATATATAGAACCTCTTTAAACAGCGCATGAATGCCAAAAGTAAAGATTTGATTCATACCATCGCTGAGCTTAAGGGATTGCCTTTTGAGTCATGCAATCTTTATCAGGGAGGGAATCGTTGCGATCTTAATTCGCAATTAAATAAAATTTATATGAGTGTGCTTCATGAAGGAGTGCCAAAAATTGAAAGAGTGGAATTTGTTTTGCCGCAAGGGATGTTCTATGAAGTATAAAATATTGACAACTAAACGGTATTTTGCAACACAAGGCTCAATAAATGCTATCTCATGATAGAATTTCAAGTTTTAGCAGGCTAAAATGTGCTTATCTTCAATAAAATATAAAGATAATCTTTTAAAAACAACATCTATCAGATGGACTTGGCTGAAGGAAAGAGTTTTAAGCAAGCTGGAGAGTCTTTTTCAGTGACCCTTTTGAACAGTTAAATAATATACACTTTCAAGGAAGGTGAATTTAAAATAAGTTTGGCAAAATCTAGTAACACTGGCAGCAGCACACAAACTACCACTTGGAACAAGTACGGTGACCGCATTGATAAACATGAAAACAGAATGTCTGGTATTTATATTATGGCTAATGATGGGGCTATTAACAATGTCCAAGAAGCACAGTTTACATAATTATATGTTGCCCAAACCGCTTCTTTTACTAAGCTCTACATTTTTAGCCCAGCCTGCCAAATCTAAGTCACCATTAAAAACAGCCAACCACATTTAATGGACCTGGAAGCCACTTTTAAGCCTCCTAATAGAGACATGGTCGACTACTTCCTCAAGATAGAATCAGGGATTGATTCAAAGGGATAATTCTTCCACGACATGAATGGTTACCTTGTGATTAATCGAAAGGTGGGAGTGCGCCCAGACTATCAATGGAATTACAAGGCTGAAGATAAGATAAATGCGAATACATACCCCGTCTGTTCATTTGCCTATGCTCTAGCTGCAGGCAAGAAGGTGCTTATTTCTTAACGCAGATGATTCTTTTTATTGACAGAGCCGCAGGATTCACACAATTTGACAAATCTTTCCTGCTGAATATCGACAGACTAGCCGGAGATGACTACAAAGGAGTTGGAGAGGGATACTCTTACCAAGTGCTTAACACTTTTCGATATAAGCTGGGCTTAGTTGCTGACAGTGATTTTATTGAAAGAGAATGGCAACGCAGTTATGATGAGCCTCTTGTTGCCTATTACTCAGACAAATCAAGAATATCGATAGCTTTTAATACCTTCACTTCTGCGGCATAAATACAAAAATTTCTGAAATACACTATTTATTCAATCAATCAAAATGAGTTTGTTATAAGACTCATTAACCTTGGCTAGAACACTATAATTCGCCTTAAAAAATACTCGAAACAAGGATGGAGTCTTCCTGAGCTGGGTTTGGATTTAAAATTCGTTGATATTAAATAATCTTTTGCGAGTGGAGTGCCCTTCAATGCACGGAAATCTTGGATCGGTATTTCTCGCGAGATTAATATCTTTAATTCAGCAGCTAATGATAGTATTGAGGAATTATTACTTGCACCATTGCAAATTCGTTCATTTCGCATCAATCTTAAGTCTACTATTATAATCAATGGCAAGCCTCTATCAACGGAGAGCAATCCGACAATCTAATAGGCGCCAATAGAAGCTAAAGAAATAGAAACAGCTGCCAAGGTAAACAAGAAACCAGTAGGAAAGAGGTGTTTCTGATGATTGTTCGAGCTAAATGTTAAATATAACATTATTGAATAAATTTGTTGAATGATATTTCAATTTGAGAAACATTTATTGAAAATAACAATAGTTAATAGCGTGAACTATTATAAAAGACTTATTCTGAAAACTTAATTTCTAATAAGCGAATCGAGTAGTCTCCTGGGAATTATCCCAAAGACATTCGTCTTCTTCGAAAAATAATAAAATTTAATGATTTTAATATTCTTCGAAATTGAGATTGCTTCTACTTGGCAATTAAGAAGCACAACAATCAATAATCAAAAATTACTCGATTTTTAATAATCTTAACTCGTGAACCAAATCTCAACAGAAATTAAAGTGTTCGATTTAGTTGGTTGGGATTGATGGTATTCATTTGCTATAATATCGTTTATTATAAATAGAACTTCAAATAAATGTCAAAATGGCAATTGATGAATAACATTTTACATTGATACATGAATTATTCAATCACATTTTTAAGCCATACAACATATAGGTAAATCAGATCTGATCGTGAATGAATTTGATTTTTAAAATCAAGACAGCATATGGATTTATCAATTAATAATTAGGATATTGTTACTATTTTGAGAATGTTGTTTTTCATTTGTGGACTTATTCTTATAAAACTATATTTTTTTGAAGATTGAATGGACCCAATTAAACTATGAATTCTTTGGAATTTAAAGCCCGTTTTGAAATAATCAGCATGATAATGCTCTTTTTATCTTGATCTATTGACTATTTCTTTATTTTGCTTAAATTGTTAGAGTCTGCTATCCCTATAATAATAAAAGAAGAATTATTGATGAAGATTAATAAATTATGTTACGGCCAAAAGGCAAGACTGATCCTCGGAACTCACCCTGAGCACACTTATGGCATCAATTAAGGGTCTGATAACCTCAATTGTGATTTTATTTTTAATTCATTATCAAAAGAAGTCCCCTTAAAATCTTCTCTTCAAAAATAGAAAGAGAATAGAAGAGTTTTTGTCAAATAAGTTTGCTAAAACTAAAATTAAAGGGAAACTGTGAGCAAACCTCTTAAACTAAGATCCTTTTCAACAACAGCAAGCCAGCCAAAACTCAATGCTTTACGTTATTCTAAAATGTAGAACTAATCCAAAAAAAACAAAGAAGTAAAATAATTACTCAAACTTGAGTCCTTCTAAGACCATATTCATCACCTTGTTTAGATTCTTACAAAAAAATTCATTCTCAATCAAAATCACCTCCTTTCTTATACAATAAAAAAGGAACATTTTTCCAATTTGCTCCGCTATCTTTTAATACCAATTAACCACATCCCTGATAAAAGCAAGGATGGTCTGGTCTAAGGTGCTTCTTTATCCTTTCTAAAGGAAAACATTTAACAAATTTCTTAGATGAGGAAAAAAATGAATTTATAACAAAGGAGCAAAGATAATAAATTAATTTCGAATACTCTATCATTCAGGTATAGCAAAGACAACTATGAAGTGTAAACCAACAAAGCTAAGGCTGAACTTTAAGTGCTGATGAACAAAAAAAAAGTAATTTCCCTTTAGGTGAATCATCTTTCCTGCGCAAAAGAATAAATCACAAAATAGTGTAGTTTGAGACAGCAGTAACTCTGTAGGATGATGAAAAATATCACATAATATACGACTCAGCTTTAATCCTTAAAAATCAAGATAGAACTATCATCAAAGGAGTTACAAGAAAATGAAGCTTTGCTCAGCAAAAACAGGAGCGAAAGTGAGAAGATTTACAACTATGTTAGCACTCAGCAGCTCAACAAACATATCCAAATGGCGAGCGAGGATTATAAGCAAATTGAGGCCGATATTTACTAATACGCATCTTATCTGCAGTGCAATCAATTGGCATCGAGTTTGAGCTATGAGCCGTTGACTATAACATGTATAACTGAGAACCTTTAGGATCAGATTAAAAACGTTAATATCACTTTAGTGCAAAACGATGAACTTTCGCCCAAAGAAAAGTCAAGGAAGATGCGTGACTTTTTATTAGAATGGATGGAGAGGTTCAAGAGAAAGGACCAAGAGCAGCAGAATTTGATACAGTTCAAAACTAAATGTGTGATCAACTTCATAGAAAAGATGAAAAAATGGCTAGACAACTGGACATTAAAACAGGAATATTTGGTAAATCTTCGGAATGAGTTTACTTTCGAGTCACCTAAGATGGTAGAGCTGATCGAATCACTTTCAGATGGGTCCACTAAAAAGAAGATGATGGAGCTTTATCTGAAGCTGTAGAAAAACTATCAGCTGGGTAACTCGTTCTACTGAGCTGTTTTTGTCAGGACAACGCTTTCTTTTGACTGTGTTGTATCATGATAAGCATTGTTTAATGTTTAATTTATGAATATAATATTGAATGATTCAAAAAGAGGCATTTCGCCGACTTGCAGAAAGACTGTAGTCTCTTTGTTCAGGTATAAGGGCCATTTCTATTTAATGTTAAGTGTAATGCTGATGATCATAGTCTCTGTCTCCAACATTGCTGTTATCGTGGCTGGGATGAGGAATGTGAATGCTTGGTAGATTACCAAGTCCATAGTCGATCTGATATTCCTCCCTCCATATCATGACTGCGATTACAACATACCCTATCATGAGATACATGTTGATAACATCAGGATGCATAAAATTGGTTAAGATGAGGTATGCAAAGATAAAATAGGATTCGTATTTGTGCTTGTCACGCTAATAATGAAACACTAGAATGGATCTTAAGAAAAGACAGATCATCTTTATCAGCTATTTGTAGGTTAGAGTTTATATCAAAATCAGTAAAGCAATTATCAGGTATTTGATGTATTTTGCTAGGGATACAATTTGAAAGATATTTATATAAATACCGATGCCGTACCCAAAGGCATAAGGCCAGGTCTGCCCAAAAAGTGGATTCAAACAATAAATAAGCTTATTGCAAATAGGAACTTTAGATTCTTCGCTCCTTTGAGCAACAATACGATTTTCCCTATTTGGGCCAAAATAGTTGTCTCTGGGCGTTTCGTCGTTATATGAGAGGTAGAAGTTGGGGAGAACAGTAACAAGAATGAATATTTTGGCAGTTACTTTGGATACTTCCATGTAATCATTGAAAATGGATATAAACACGGCCAAGGAGAAGGACAGGTTAAGGATGGATTAGTACAACTTAATTTTCATCTCATCCTTGGTTTTATTAATGATAAGGTAGCCTAGATTTGTCGCATAGGCCAAAGCTGCTGAGCAAAGAAAAAGCTCAATCCTTTAATCCTTTAAGAATGTTGCAGTCACGGCCATAGCGCTAATAATGGAAAAGTGTATCCGTTTATATTGTGCGTATTATTCAAGATTAGGCAAGGAAACCATGAACATAACGATAAGATATTCGAATTGATATGTATTGATTATCTGCTTGAATAGGTAAGTGCCGAGACCCAGAATGTTGCAGCACACCAACAAAATGTTCAAGTGACTGATGATTCGATTCATTTGGACTTAACTCTAGCTTTGACTTAATATTTATGATTAAATACAAATAATTTATATCATTTTGAATATTAATCTGTCATATCAACTCCTAGGCTTTGCAAAAAATAAGTCCAGTGATCACAAATGAAGTTTTGTAAGCAGCTCTGCTCTTAGTGCATGTTGCAAATACTATTATCTTGATTGACAGGTTGTTTAACTTTACAATAGTAATGGAGTTTTACGATTCGAGTGATGTATTTTTTGAGTTAAACGTACTCCAAATGGTCATTCTCCTTTTAGTGCTGTTTCCAACTATTTTCGTTTCTACGGTAGACTGAACTATGGGGGAATCGGATAAAATTTTTAATAGAATGGTAATTACTAAAGTCAGGCTATCTTTTTAACTGCTTTATCGCCTTAAGGTACTTATAGATAACATTAATGAGAATGTTGCATAAGTTGATGTTTGATGTCTACGATTACTTCCCTACAGCGATGCTATTTTTGGAAGAATTCATTCTGGTTACTCTCTATGATATGTGCTTCGATTATTTTATGACCACATTCTTACTGCCTAGAGTTGTGAGGTATTGATTGGTTTTGGACCCTAAGGCAACGTTTAAAAACTCGTAATTACGAGCATTGTCTTAACTTAGAAATAAATTTATTAGGTCCTACTTTTAAAATCGAATGTTTTTGTTACTTAATTTATAAATGGTTGTATAAACTGGCATAATGGCAACTCTGCCCTTACTTTTTTCACTGGGCGGTCGACTCATGCTGCTTGTGGCATTATTTAAGCCTTGAATGGTTTCTTTCTTTTCTAATTTGAAGTTAGAACAAGGAGGAGTATGGGTGGATTGAGGTTCAGAAGTTTTTAGAATAGATATTTTGTAGTCAATCTATGGCTTGGATACTTTTTGATAGATGGTGGCAATCGACTATTTTCTTAATTTTTAGGGTATTTATCGTAAAGTATTAATTTAACTGTCTTCTGCAGGTTTGGATTATATCTTAGTGGTTGAGTCATTCCCAGCTTTGATTCGTAAGAGAGGACTATCATTAAAATGAGTGGTATTATCCTTTGTTGCGTCCCTGCCTTGCCATTGGAGTAATCCACAACTCATTCTGGCTTTGTACCTCTTTCTTATTAATTTTGCTTTTTGCTAGAGAATGCGAGATTATTGATTAAACTAGAGTTGCTACTAGTTAGGTTGCTAATATCCTGAAATTGATTGACTGTTATTAGATAAAGGTTATTTAGATGGTTGTATTTCATAGACGACAGTCTGACTTTAAAAAACATCCCTATTAAACGTATATTAGGAAGGATAATTGGCTATGAAATGAACTATTCTCGCACACATTTACAGACTGCTATAATTTTAATGTAATTGTATCTTGTATTTGTTCATCCTGCTGCCCATATTAACCTTTAATTTCCTTCCATGCGATAACTAAGATTCTTCGCATTTATCTTTATCCTCTGATTCATCAGACGTATGCGAGTGTCCATCACCATTTTCAATCTCGTTACTCTTAGTTCTGTTTTATATTTTATCATTAATCCTATTTTCAGATGTGGCTTTGCTGGACAGCTGATTTTTTTATTATTTAATCTTGGCAATCAACATTTCATACGATTCCATTTTTTCAGAGAACAATGCCTTTAGAGTTAGGTTTTCCTCTTCTATCTCTTTGTTCTCACTCTTCAGCTTTTTTATTTGCTCGTTTAGACCCAACTTTTTCCCATTGGAATGACTTTTACTTTTTTGTTAGCTTTCTTCTTCTTATATCCTCACTTGGCATTCATAACTCACCATTTCTTACTTCTTCTTGATCTCGGAGGCATCTACGTATTCCTTAAATAATTGACTTAACTTATTTTTGGCTGCTTATAAGCGGGGAGCTGAATCCTCATCATAGAGCTCTTTTAGTTTGGAGTAATTTTAAACATTGATGCCGTCCTTAGCCTGTAAATTGATGCTGGTCTGAATTTGATTTAAAAAGCCGTTGATATATTATCCTTTTTTGTAAAGCATATTAACTGCTTCGGAAAGCAAGGCTTCACTTTGGGAACTTTAAATCTCTTGCAACCTCTCCCTTCCTCTGTTGATTTTCTAATTAAGGAATAAATTACTTAAAAGGTGTTATCATTTTAAAGACTCATCATCTTTTGCTACTTCTAGAAAACCACCACTTCTTTGTTTAGATCCTTGAATATATGAGAAGCCATCTCTTTTATTCGAAAACTTTAGCGCTCTCTCGTTCGAGGACTATAACAATCGAGGTTATTTTTGTCAAAAGATGAAGGAGAGGGAGATAGCATTGTGCGTCTTTGGTCGATTCGTTTCTCTTTTTCAGTTGACCTTTAGGTTGCCGACCTGAGAATGATACTCTTTGCCATAAACCGAATGATAGACATAAGCTGAAAGAATATCTTTAGGATGCAAACTCCAAATTCGGGAATTTCCACAAATTCGCAAGAATCATTGATTTCTGAATAACAATGCAAATACATAGTATCAGCAGTTCGTAAGAGCTCAGCAATGTTTTGATGCGTTTGAACATGCTATTGGCATCAAAAAAAACATCCTCGGATAGTTCATCTTGAATGGTGATTTATAATTTGCGGATGGTTTCTGCAGCGTTAATACTGAAGAATTTGAAATAATCAAAGTAGGCGCCTTCTTTGATGTTTTCCATTTTTTGTTGGTTGTACATAATTGGTATATTCTGTTTGGAAATGTATGGAAAAATGAAGGAGTGCAAAATGAGTTGATGCGAGTATATTTAGCGTTAAAATATAGGGGTTGGGGTTGGGGTTGGGGTTGGGGTTGGGGTT
>Ga0302188_10002477_pt1 | contig 13445 bp, 21 predicted proteins | sample II_Bog_E2_1_FD_198783 | JGI IMG/M metagenome (GOLD analysis project Ga0302188, IMG submission 198783) | Peat permafrost microbial communities from Stordalen Mire near Abisko, Sweden - II_Bog_E2_1 | ecosystem: Environmental > Terrestrial > Soil > Wetlands > Peat | place: Sweden: Abisko... | reverse complement strand
ATTATAGAAAGAATTACAAAAAAACTACCACAACTCAAAAATAGTGAATTTATTATATCAGGAGACATGTTCTACTAGCTCCTGTATTGACCCGGCATATGATTTTGGTGCCCATACTTCCCCAATAGCACCCGGAATAGCTCCTAGCCACACGTTACTTGTCGGGGACAGAAATAGTTTTTCCGCAATCTCTATTATAAACCCCATCAACGTTTGTATGATACCATCTTCTGAAAAGTACCTTCCACGATAAACAAATAAACCACCATTATATGCATAGCCACGGACAATTTCTTCAAAAACTTCATCATACTCGGACTGTATCCAGCCCGAGTCTAAGAACCACCGTGTATGTGATCTGCTATCATTAGGTTCCGCCACCATCAATTTATTATTGATTATTGCGAACATACGGCGGCGGGAATAAAAAGTTTCTTCGTCCATACCAAAGATATATCACCTATTGCGCGTTGCGGCAATGCCGGTGATGATAGATTTTTTGATATTTTTGACAACATTTTTGATAAAAAATAACCCACGGTAATAAATAACACAAGAGAGTAATAGTATGGACAGATGTCATGCATAGTAACAAAATTAATAAATTCATTAAAAAAGCTAATACATAGAAACAATGGAACGAATCAAGCTTTTCGAAAATAATGGATATAAGGTTACCTACATTTGGGAAAAAGAGTGGATTAATAGGATCAGAAATAAATCCAAGTTTAATTTCAACGTTGCTGCGGACGACCAGCATTGATGCCTGTGATGATAGATTTTTTGATATTCCGGCGCTCCATCATTAAAGGAATAATTTTATGACGGACCCAATTTCTATCAAAAGCCTGATCTAGATTTGACAGGTCTTCCATCCACGTCAATCCGCGAGACTGCGCTTGTTTGATGATTTGTTCCTTAGCAACGTCCAAGAACGGACGAAAAATCTCGTCATTCTCATTAAACATTTGCATAGTTAATGCAGTATGTGGCAACCCGCGCATTAATCTAAGAATAACATTTTCAACCTGATCATCTTGGTGATGGGCGGTCATAATATAAGAGCCGCCCACCTCACCTGATACGCCGCGTAGAAATGCATAGCGTTGGTCGCGCGCCTCAGCCTCGACCCCTTGTGATGATCCTTTAATATTGTCTCCATAGCCTACATAGAAGGCAACCCCATGACGCTCCGCGAGGGATTTTACGAAAGCCTGTTCCGCCTCGCTCTCAGGGCGCAACTTATGATTAAAGTGCGCCACAACGTAGCGCACTTTACACCGGGAGACAAAATCAAGCATGAATACGCTGTCAATGCCGCCAGATACGGCTAGCACAAAAGGGTCCGGTACGGTCTTGATCAATTCTCTAATTTTACGCCAACTTACATGCATTATAATTAATTCCTACACGAGATTAAATCATTCTTAAGATCACGCAGCCCCCCGCCGTAAATCAGGGTGTGCGGAGTATCGGCATAGAAGTCAAAGGTATTGGATGAATAGATATCCCTGATAAAATTCTTTCCAGCCAAAATAGTGATAACAGGGCTACCAGCCACGTGTTCAATCGACTTAACTTCTACATTCCAATTCACAGAATCAGTTGTAATTTTCCAGTTGGTATTCCTGATATTTTCGTCAGACGTTCCTTTAGGAAACACCACCAACAAATTAATAGCGCCATCCCAACAACCAATAACCGCTTGTTTTTCATTTCCTTTATAAAACCCATGTTGGGTGATACCAGTGGTGTCGTTCACTTCATGACGCCAGACACCACCGGTATCAGTTCTCGGTTTAAGCGCAGTCGCGCCAATATTGGCAATCACACCAATGCCGTTATTAGACAGATTGAGAGTGTTCGCCCGCGCGAGGCTCACCGGAGATATATTGGTAGGCGGCGTGGTTAACATATCCGTCATGAAATCATTCGCAATACCCATTTCCTTGATATACACCAAGGCAGAGCGGATACCTGCGGATAGTGCCGTTTGAGTAGTAGCGCTATCTAAGTCCGGTGATGTAACTATCATCTGATGAATGAATAGTTCATTATCATTTATTACGATTCTTTTAACACCACCCATAAACGTGAAAACGCAAGCGGACGCACACTCCCCATTTCTGGCAACTGCTGTGTTTAAACCATACGCCCGCACACTGCGACCAAGAGAAAGACTCGTGTCAACGTTACCGCCGAATGAATCAAAATAGATCGTGTCGCCTTCATGGATATTATGCGATGATGCAAAAGAGATAAATTCCTTTTGGGTATTTGCCACGATTTCACCACTTGCTAAAATAGCAGCGCCACTCTTGACAAATGTCATGGGTGACTTACTAGTGGCGTGGCTTTCTTGTGAATAAGAAAAAGCCGCCAACGTGAGGAAAACCAAAGGGAAAATTCGCCGCATCAAATTGCTCCTGCCTGACTAAGGTTATTTCTAATAGCATAGCCGATTTTAATAAAAAGTCAAGCGCAAACTTTACAGATTTTCACTTTTGCGGCGTCCACTTATGGATATCGCCCACCGCGAACACCCGGAGCGCGTCCTTTTCCAAGTCATAGGCAGTTAACAACCATTGCGGGTCGGGGTGCCACTCATTTTGACCAAAGAAAATTTGGTTGGGTCGGATAACACGGGTGCCTCTTTCCCCCTTATAGTTCGTATAATCAATTATTACAGTATCATTTGTCATTTTTTGCTTGTTTTTCCTTCTTTTCTTTTTTTACGACATATCTGGTAGTCAGATAGTCATTATATAATTTAGAATAATGGTTTCCCCACTTATCCTGAATTTTGGTAGTTTCGTTCTTAAACATGTAACAAACGATCTGCTGCATCCACATGTCAACATCGTTTAATAACATATTCATCCATGTCTTTGTGAACACCGGGGTCGCGCTATAAGATATCATATTATCCAGATAGCCAGACCGGCGCTCAAAAGCAAATGGCAGTTGATATTTCGTGATCGCCATAACCTCTTTGAACCGGTCAAGATGTTCGCCGCTCTCCAAAAAAGAAGTCGCCAGATCAAAGAGATACCATGAAAATTCCTGCAAGGAGTGCGGCAATACCGTAAGTTGCCATTCCTGAGTTGGTTCATGCCAAAAAAACATATCTTCTTCAAACATATCTTATTCCTTTAGTTCCACGATTTAACGATAACACAACATAAGACGGGCGTCAACAACAATTCGCTTAATTTGCTGGTTCAAGGATGGTTTCCGGCTCAATGGCGTCATGAACAACCCCCACGGTGTCAGCATAAGTCACATAATAAACCCACCCCTTCCCTATTTTATCGGCTTTGGAATAAATGGACATTTTAGGACTGCCAGATTTAATATGAACCGATTGTCCTATCTCAAACTTAGCAGGTACTTCGGGGGGAGCCGGTGGTTTAAAGATAAAAAGCCCTGCGAAAAAAATAATCACTAATGTAAAGATAATATACATTATATATTTTTCTACCATAACTAATATATGTTTCATCATTTATATCCTTATAACCACGGTTTGTTAGGTTTTCTGAAAATCGCTTTCAGTGCGATTTCCCACTCGGAAGCCAGATATCTGATCATCCATCATTTTTATTATTATTTCCGGCTCAATGACCGGTATATATTTCTTTTTGGCGATGTTAATCATATGCTGCGTCCCTTTCCCTCCGGGGAAAGCAATAACCAAATCAGCAATTTCCGCCATTTCTTCGTTGCGCAAAAAACCTGCACGTTTACCGTACAGGTCCCATTTCGCCGGTTTACTAATAATTATTAACCCACGCGATTTACCCCATTTTTCTCCCCCGGTGTCCGCGCCGCGCGCCTGTCCACTGATTACGTGAGTGATGCCGAATTCGTCTCTTAGGTGGTCTAAAAGAACAAACTCGGCATCAGTAAAGATATAGTCTCTTCCCCCACATATAACAGTTTTAATGAACAAAGTACTGCGCTTCTCCTTCCGTGGTGGTAGCAACCATCAAAGCCGTGTCGAGGGACACCCGGAGTTCACTGGAATCAGTGAAATTGCGGGTAAACTCATTCATGCTCCAAGCAATAGCGGTTGTTTTTTGCTCGTTTGTCAGAATAATCCCACTGCGATTGGCGACGGTGCCGATAAGATCGGCAAAAAAAGCCATTGCTCCGTCTACCGGGTCAATGGGGGACGTTTCAGTGCAGTTTGCATTGCAGGGTTTTTCAGTGGGGACGGGCGATTCCATGATTCTATTCTCTCCTTGCATTTGATGTAGTGTGTTTCGGCGGTCACGTCAAGCAACTACTACGCCTAACACGTCGCTAATTCAGTTATAATATAATATAACCGACCAGCTTCACGGGTATTATTTGAATTTTTCTAAACCAGATCATCCCCGCTTTCTTAACGTCCCGAGGGTCTCTTTAACTTACGCTTGAACACGATAATGCCCCATTTCCCGCGACGATCAAGTTAAATCTGCCTAGGGTCGCCGTTATGATGGGAGGGTGTGATATTTTTACCACGGTTCCATGCTCTTTGGACGATCACTATATAGTGACACCCGCCTTCTTTGGTGGTAGAACCATCCTTTCTGAAAATCTTTAGGGGTACTGGGCTACTCCTTTCTAGGTACCACCCCCACCCAAAATGTCTAGTGAAATTTTTTATTAATTGTCTTAAATTCTTATAATTTTTTATTTTAAAAATCAAAAACCGCTTGACGCTTTATAAAAAATAAGCTATAACCTTTTTACCGCTGGAAGAGACGCCTACCCTAAGTGGGCGCACAAAAAGGAGAAATTGGAATGACGGTGCCCGGAATTGATTTGATGACCTGTGACCTATACGACAATCGGAATTTCGTGGCGTTTGCCGAGGCGGCTTTTGGACCGAAATGGCAACAGCCGTTTTCTCAAATGCTTGGCGTGTCGCAAGCGCTGGTGTCAATGATTAGTAATGATAAGGCGTTTATCAAGACCAAGACCCGTAGGGCGCTTGATTCGTTGGATCGCGCGGCGCTCCTTAATGGTGATCATCGGCAGACCCATACCAATGGGGCGGCGACTCATACTCATTATATCGTTCCGGCTCGCAATCAACAAGTTGCCGTCGCGCCCGTCGCTCCGCTCGATCCGGCGATTATCAAGGAACAGATCGAACAGCGCTTTGCCGACTGTTTCGACATGGCGCAATCTGTTATCGACATGATTTTGCCCTCTTTGATTGTTTCCGGCGCTCCCGGTATCGGGAAGACCCATGGAATCATGGACTTGATTGAAAAGTCTGGCGTTGAAAATTATATTATCAAAGGTCCGTGCAGCGCTATCAATCTTTATAAAGCCCTTTATGAAATGAAAGACGGCGGCGTTGTCGTTCTTGACGACTCTGACTCGATTTTCCGTGACGAAGCCACCCTTAATATGTTGAAACATGCGACTGATTCGACTGAAACGCGGGTTATTTCATACGAAAAGCGCCTCCAAGAAATCGAGGACGGCACGTACCCGAAAAACTTCGAATTCAACGGTGGTATGATCTTTATCTCAAATAAAGATTTTCATGCTGAAATTGATCGCCAGACAAAAGACGCCGTACATCTGGAAGCGCTTTTGGACCGCGCCGCGTATATTGACCTTGGCATCCGCGCCTTTGTTGAAAAAATGATTCGTTTGCGCCAAGGCGTGAATGAATTCGGAATTCTTGGTAAACTCGGTATCGAAGATTCCGCCAAGGCTGGTGAGGAAATTGTTGCATTTATTGAAAAAAATGCAAATAATATCCCGGAAATTTCCTTCCGATTGTTGATTGTGGCGGCGCGGCTCTATAAGGCGCAACCGAAAGATTGGGAACGGCTGACGCTTGTCACTCGCGGGCGTATGCCGCGCTACTGATACTTTAAAAGGGGGGCGAAAGCCCCCTTTATTAATTTAATAAATCAGTGCCGTTTTATCAAAAATATATATTGACTTGGGTTCTCTTGGTCCTTCGTCAAGCATGACCGCCTTATATCCCTCAGCCTTTGCGGCGTCTATGGCGGCGTCTACCGCATCGGGATTACCAGCATAAACATCTGCTGATTTTTTATAAATATCACCGGGATAAATGAATCGGGTTTTGATTTCCTGATCGCGTCCCGATTGCGTAAACTGACGCGCCCATTCCTTGTCGGTGGTCCAAAAATTACCCCCTTTATTTCCTGAATATTCCCCGCGATAGATCGTCAACCGTCTATCCGTTCCCTCGTGAATGTTCTGGTCTGTTTGACTAAATTTTTCCGCATAGGATTTAATTATCTCGTATGATGGGGCATCTGCCAGTAGCTTCCGTAAACCCGGATGCAGCGGACCCGGTAATTTATCTAATGTAGTCCACGTGGCGGATTCAGTCTCCCAATTCAATTGGGGTTTAAATTCATCAGGAACTATTGCCAAATAATTATAATACCGGAAACTTCCGTCTTTATACACATAAAGTGGGATCATTTGAATATCCCCGTTATGTCCGCATTCTTCTTCGACTTCGCGGCGCGCAGCTTTCTCTGGATTTTCTCCGTCATCGATCTTGCCACCCCATGTCCCATAAGTTCCGGGTTCGTTGACGTGGTGCGGCGGGGGATGGTTTGAACGTAGTGGCATCAAAATACGACCGGTGTCCCGCGCCATTATAACACACCCCGCCCCGGCGCTTCCAAAATATTCATTAGCTTCGGTGACTGCATCAGTAGATTGTTGGTAGCGTTGTATTATCGAGGTTTTAATGTCATCATATATTTTATATAAACGTGTAACGTAACGTTTATATTTGGGGGTTTTCAAATACGTCATCGCATTTACTAATTGGGATTTGGTGGCATCTGGTCTAGAATTTAGGATATTACGCACGACTGCCTCAAAATTATCTGACAATCCTATCGTTTTAGCTAATTGCAACGCCGTGTGCTCATCATTAGAATTCAGTGCATTACGAATTTTTAACAACGGTTCGGACAACATCATAAAGAATGCATTTTGTTCCCACCGATTATTAAAATATTTTTCTAAGTCACTACCATCCGCAGCGGTATTATTTGATGAGTTGTTAGAAGAAGAAGTTGTATGTTCTTGAAAATCAAGATAATGAATAAGCTCATGAAACAAGGTTTCTTTAAATGCGGCGGCTTCAACAATACAATCCAATGTCCATCTAAAGTCCTCCCATATATTTTCAATATCGTGCCCTAGGTACAAGATAATACCAAATTTAGCACTCATGTTCCGCCTTCTTAAATCAAGAAATTTTCCATAACTATCCCCACCCGCGCTAGAAAATTGGAAAATAAGATCGTGAGCAAATTTTGGCATATCAGGAATCTGATTAGAAAAAATTCCAAAAGCTTTTTCATTTTGTGTTATTGTGAAATATTTTTCGGAATCATATTCATTACTAGCTTTTTTTAGATATGAAAACAGCACAGATATAATCTGTTCTGCTTTATCATGTTTAATTTGGTCCGAATCGACGGTTTCTAATAAAGTTATCAAACGCATAATATTATTTATAAATTATTAGATTTGACTTCAAGTTTATTATGACCTATACGGAATAGACTCTATCCGTAACAAGGTAAATTTAAATGTTTTATGATTTTCCACTTATTGATGGTGAAGTGCCACCAAGAGATGATATCCATGAACGACAGGATCGGATAACCAGAATCCCAATTGGAGAATAATAATGTATTATGGTATTATAAATGGTGACAACACTAAGGCTATAAGTCACATAAGCGATGATGATCCTCGTGCAAGAGAGCTAAAGTTTCAATGGGACACTTATCAGTATGGTTATAAGTGGAAATTACAATACCCAAATGCACAAAGAATAGTACAAAAAATGAAAAAATTTGCCCTCATGCATAATTTATATGATGAGGTTGATTGGGACGTGAGGGTTATTCCTCTTACTGACGAGGTTCCTACAAGGGACCTTCCTCGTGAGCAACGCGAACCACGAATAACCATTGTTTGATAGTTGGAGAGAATAATGCAATATTGTGTTGTAAATGGTGATCAAAATATGGTCATATGTTATTGCGATGATGAAAATGGTTATGTCGCATCATATAAGTGAGGGTCATTTGATGATTGTTATAAATGGGTATTCTCTTATGACGAAGCTCTTACATTAATTCGCCGGATACAGAAATATGCGGTAATACAAAGATTTCACGATACCTGTGAAGAATGGTCGGTAAAGATGTATATTATGGACGCAAGGGAGACGCGCTACAATGAGTATTCTGATGAAGGTAGCCCGGAATACGGCAACCAAGAGATTCGTATTGGGAGATTCGGACTATAAATTTTAATAACTTAGTTTCGTGTTTATTTTTAATAACTAAAATCAATAAATACGAGTCTAAGGAATAATATAATGACACTCGATATCAAAGAGTCGATATTAGCATGTATCCCAAATGTTAATCGTACCCATTTAAATGCACTAGCACCGTTTCTTGAACAGGAATTGGGTCCGGGTGGATCGGGCGAATCTATTGGTGCATCAAAAAATAGACTTGCAATGTTTTTGGCGCAATGCGCCCATGAAAGCGGAGCCTTTCGCTATATGCGCGAGTCCGGTCCTTTATCATATTTTAAGCAAAGATATAGTAAGCGCGCGGGCATCCCTCCTACATCCCGTGCCAACTATAACGATCTTGATTATTGGTATATTGGTCGTGGTATATTACAAATCACTTTTCTTGAAAACTACACGAAGGTAGGAGAGGCACTAGATATCGACCTTGTGAATGAACCAAGTCTTCTTGAAGACCCTGATAATTGTGTAAAGTCTGCTATTTGGTTTTGGAATACCCATAATCTTAATAAGTTTGCTGATGTTGATGATTGCCGCAGTTGCACCAAGCGCATCAATGGTGGTTATAATGGATTACAAGAGCGGTTAGCATTTTATAATAAATTTAAGGCTCATTTGAATGGTGATGCGGTGGACCACTTACCAACACCATTAGCTCTTACTAATTTTGAAATGTCCCAAGTTCAAACGAAATTGCAGGAAAAAGGTTACCATGAATGTGGAGATATTCACACGACTGATGATCGTACTGTGGCGGCTGTTTGTGCATTACAACATAATGAAGGAATCACTATCAATGGTATAATGGATCAAGACACATTAGATGCTTTGGATGCCGCCGATCATCGCGAGATTTCCAGCGCTCGTGCAACAGGGGTTCCTAAAAGCACGGCTGCAACCGCAGCAAAGGGAATGCTCGGACTTGGCACGGTAACTACTGTCGTTAATACAATCACTCCTGTTCTAGATCAGGTCGATAGTGTTAAGGGTATAGCAACACGGTTAAATGACCTATTCACACCATTACATAATCTGATAGCAAGTAATCCACAAATGGTGCTTGTAGGAGTGGCTACTATTATTGCTATTCTTGGTTATGTTATATACAGTAACCTAGTGTCTGCCTTCCGCCAAGGAAAAAGCTTTGATCATTAAGGGAATAATGATGCGCCGTACCTAAATACTAAAGGAGCGGCGCATCATGGCAATTGAAAAAACAAATAATATAAGCATTGCAAAAGTAAAAAGAAATCAAGAGTTTGATTTTTCAAAATTATGCAATAGCGCCAAGAAACCGGTTTTTAAAAAAATCACGGTTAAAAAGCAACCAAAATCTAAAGCAACGGTTGGAGCAGTTCCTACCCAAGGAAAAAGAATTCCCGACAATATTGCCACCCCAAAGGTGAAATATACAGATCGTCACGAACAATTTAAACCAAAAGTAGCTAAAGAAAAATCTCCAAAATTTGACGCGACAATCAGGGAAACTGAGGCGAAAGCCAGACAAGCTATTGAAGAGTTCAATAATGAATTCAAAGGTCTATCCCATATCAATGTTGTAGAAGCAGGACATGGCGATATGCTCCCTCACTCCCGTCAAATAGACACTCTCAAAGCAACAATCGGAAAAGAACATACTAATAATTTAGGGTTAAGCCAAAAAAACATATGGTCGCCGGAAGATGAATATTCCAATGGTCAGAATGCCCAATCCGACAATGGTCCAGAGGAAGAGTTAGCTCTTAATGATGTTACTGGCAACGTGAATTTCTCACAGGCTATCTAATCATGGGAACTTTCGTTGGTATTAAATTAGATGATCAGTCAGTCAGACGCTTGCACCGTTGGTGCAAGGAAAATGGTATTAAACATCCTGTAGTTAAGGATGATTATCATGTGACGTTACTCTATAGTGATAAAAAGACCTTCGAATATAAACCAAAAAGGTATTATCCTAAGTTATATGTAAATCCTAATTCATACTCTATAAAATTATTAGGACCGGATAACGATGTACTTGCATTGACCTTTGAATGCTCGGAATTGGAGCGCTATCATAGAAGTTTACGTTCAACTTTTTCATTAAACTGGAATTTTGAAAAATATCAACCACATGTAACTTTATCAAAGAAGGATAAAATACCAAAAGGGGGGATTTCTCCCCCCGATTTCCCTTTGTATCTTACTCACGAGTATACCGAAACGTTTAAAAAGTAAAATTCCTTAAGTCAGGATTGTTTGCCATTACGCCTTCTTAAGTCGGGTTTTCTTGCTTATCGGCTCATTTTGGATAGGCTTAACCTCAACTTGTTTACTTTTTTCATCTTCAAATTCTTTAATAATAATTTCAGGCTCCATATCAGGATATTTGTTTAGTTCTTCCGCGACAGGAACCGAAACCTCTGGTGAGGATTGAGTAAACATAAATCCTTCTAGCGGCAGCGTGGTTGGATCAACCGGGGCGTCTACAACAGCTTCCTCAGAAACCGGCTCTTCCACCCCACTAATATCAGTAATATCAGGTTCTTTCTCTTCAACCGGAGCAACAAGGGCTAACAAGTCATTAGTAGATGTTACTTCCGAGTAATGACGCAGCATCAAAGCCGAGATAATATTCTTAATCTGTCCTCTTGGAACGGGATATTTCACCTGCAATTCCCTAATTGACGACCCATCAACATGCTCGTTTATAATAGTCTGTTTAAGCTCGTCTGTTAATTCAATAACTTTCATTTAAAAATCCTTTGAATTATTTATTACTGGGCTTGACATTATGTATGAGTTATGTTATTATAGATAACGAGGTATGCGGGACTCCTTCATCAAAACTAAAAGTTCTAGAGCTAGTAGGAACGCCAATTCCGTGACTAGCATTAATTATTTAGTGAATATATAATGATGTTGACACCGATTTTTAACTATGGTACACTCGAAAATGATATGAACCAGTGAGAAAATAAAATGACAGGCTATAGAATAATCGGTGATACTCATGGAAAATGGGATAGATATAAAAAAATAATTAGTGGTGCTACTAAATCTATTCAAATTGGTGATTGTGGTGTGGGATTCGCCCGTTGGGACTGGCACGAGGGTGTTCGCGTTCCCTTGGCTAATCCCCCATACGATCTTATGGTTAAACATAACGCCAGATTCATAAGGGGGAATCATGATAATCCTGAAGTGTGTAAAAGACACACCCAATGGATTCCAGACGGAACCATTGAACTGGCGGATAATCATAAGATAATGTTTGTCGGCGGCGCACTATCTGTTGATAAGGAATGGCGCACCGAGGGGCTGGATTGGTGGGCTGATGAGGAATTAAGCTATACTGAGTTACAGGATATGATTGATATATATGAGCGGGAAAAGCCGGATGTGCTTATCTCACACGATTGTCCTGAAAGTATTGCTATTGGAATGGAACAACATACTGGTAGGCGCAAATTAGATATTAATTCAAGAACAAGAAATGCCCTGCAAACAATGATTCAAATTCATCCTCCAAAATGGAGTATTTTTGGACATTGGCATAGTTCATTCGACTATATCGACGGTAATGGTACTCATTTTAAATGTTTGAATGAATTAGAAGCGTATGATATTGATTTATAAGGAGAAGATAATGAAAATATCTGAGGATGGAATCGAGGAAGCTGCGATAGCAATTTTAGATCGGCAGGGATTTGGCTTTTATGACAACCCTATGGAAGGCGGGCAGGATGCCTATGATATTTCGTGCGATGCTTTAGACACCGCCCGCATCGCGATCACTGCATATCTAGAATATAAGGAGAAGATAAATGAGATACCGCCTCGTTCCAATTGACCACAAAAATACATGGGAAGTACAAAAAGGGACAGAATTTTTATTTTGGACTATTTGGAGTAGCATAGGTCATTTTGATGGTTTTAGATACCCTGAAGATTGGCGTAGCTGGACATTAGTGTATTCAATTAAAGAAGGAGAAGATAAAATTAATAAACTTAGATCAGCGGCTCAATCTCTCCGAGACAGGGATGCGAAAGAAGCTAAAGAGGCAAAAGAATTTAAAAAAAATAATAAAATTAAGTATTATTAAATTATAAGGAGAAACGGTAATGAAAACCTTTGAAGTAGAAGTAACACGAATTGTTAAGGTGACGGTAGATGAAACAAAATTTACCCCGGAGTTTTTAAAAAAATTTGCATCTTATATGTATGATTTTGATTGCATCGAAGATCATGCAGAACATATTGCAGAATTGGCTGCAAGAGAAATGTTAGACACTGATTTTATAGAAGGATATGGTGACCCTAATGATTTCGGTATTGATGCTATAGTCATGACAAGTTATTCAGAAATTCAAGGAATTTAAATATGACCGATGTTACATTAAAAGATTATAAGAAGCTTGAAGAAAAGTATTTTGAAGCTATAGGTAAAGCTGCGGCAAATGGTAGATACAGGGATTCCGTTCTTGAGCAACGGGACGCCCTTACAAAGCAAAATGAAAAGCTTCGTGAGGCTTTGACTGTAGCTATTGAAAACCTACAGGAAGCCGGGGACTTATTTGAAGACAAGCGTAATGGGGAAGCATGGGAATATATTTCCTGTGCTATCACAATGGGTCGATTCGCTCTGAAAGGCGATGTTTAACCAAATTGTTGCTTTAACGAATGAGCGATCTTACCACTATAAAATGGGAGAACCGTGAGAACTTTACTGGCATGTTTCGACACGATGCCACGTTCTTGCGGGTTCCTGATTCGCGGTTGACGATTCTCTGGATACAGCGAGGCATTGATTTGTGATAACAAATATTGGAAACCGTAATAAAGAAAGCTAGGATCGCTGCAATAAAGCTGTATGTTGCCAGCCCAAAGTAAAAGCCGCGCTTTTTCTAGCCAAGAAAGTCCTGAGTCTTGCCCAATCTCATCCCATTCTAAAAATTTAATCAAAACATCATAACGAGTGCCGTTCTTATCGAACTCTGACGATTTCACCTTGAAATGCATCGTGCCGGTATCATCAATTTCCGTAAATTCCACACCCTCAAGGGCATCCCTGCGCACCTTGTGCTGCAAGAACTGGAAGTCGATCAGTGATCCGATTTCTTT
>Ga0302188_10002468_pt1 | contig 13457 bp, 7 predicted proteins | sample II_Bog_E2_1_FD_198783 | JGI IMG/M metagenome (GOLD analysis project Ga0302188, IMG submission 198783) | Peat permafrost microbial communities from Stordalen Mire near Abisko, Sweden - II_Bog_E2_1 | ecosystem: Environmental > Terrestrial > Soil > Wetlands > Peat | place: Sweden: Abisko, Stordalen... | reverse complement strand
GAGGAGAGAGACGGTCCAAGTTTAATTTTAGCTGCGATTTTGGCAGATTCCTCTACAAATTTATCATAGAGAGAAGAGTGAACAAAAGTCCTTGACCCTGCAATACAGGCCTGTCCTGCATTAAAAAACAAACTCATGCAAGATTGTTCAAGTGCTTTATTAAGATCAGCATTTTTGGTGATGATGTTGGCTGATTTTCCTCCCAATTAGAGAGTCACTCTTTTAAGGTTACTTTAGTGGGCACCTCTCATAATATCGTAGCCGACTTCTGTCGATCCAGTAAAGGCAACTTTGTCAACTCCTTTGTGTCTGACTAAATAGGCACCGGTATCTCCGAATCCAGAAAGAATATTGATCACACCTGGGGGGAATCCAGCTTCGTTGAACAATTAAGCAAGTCTTAAAGCAGATAAAGGAGTTTGTTCAGCTGTCTTCATGACAATTGTGCAGCCTGCTGCCAAAGCTGGAGCTAATTTCCAGGATTGCATGACCAATGGGAAATTCCAAGGAATGATTTGTCCAACAACTCCTATAGGTTCCCTCCTTGTTGACAGATTGAAGGGCCCATCCATGGGACTCGTATGACCTTTAATTTTATCGACCCATCCGGCATAGTATCGATAGGTTCTAGCTGTTACAGTCAAATCAACAGCCTTAGCAATTTAAAAAGGCTTGCCATTGTTGACTGACTCAATGACAGCTAATTCTTCAGCGTTTTTCTAAATCAGGTCAGCAAGCTTGAATATACATCTAGACCGGTCATAGGGATCCATTCCTCTCCAAGGTCCATTATCAAAGGCATCACGTGCTGCTTTGACAGCGATATCGACATCTTCATTAGATGCCCTCTGAACAGATGTAAGGACTGATTAATCACAGGGATTGATCAAATCAAAAGTTTGGTTCTTGACACTGTTGACAAACTTACCATTGATGAACAGCTGTTTAACAAATCTTAGCTTGGAAATATCCATTAATTAATTATATCATCATATCATTAAATTATTACAAATAAAGCGCAATAATCAACAAAAATACGACAATTAATAATATTTGTTGGAGTTGGAAATTAAACATAGGCCCGTGATATGTCTAATGAACCCTACCTATTTCTTTATTATAATTTAAAATTATGGCCACAATACGACAGTTTTCTCTCTTCGATATGTTGCACTACAACAACATCAATTTAGATATACTCACTGAAACCTTCAATTCCTACTTCTATGCTAAATATCTCATCAAATGGCCTGAGTACTGTGTCTCCCTTTGGAGCTCTACTCATTCCATTCAGGCCTATCGTAAAAAACATCTTACACAGTCATAGGAAAAGTTGAGGGTGAAGTCTAAAAGAAGGAATGGCATGGCCATGTAACAGCTGTTACTGTTGCTCCCGAATGTCGCAAGCAGGGATTTGCCCGACTTCTTATGAATTACCTTTAACGAGTAACTGACAATCAGCAAGGATTTTTTGTCGATTTATTCGTGAGAGCAAGCAATACGGTAGCAATATAAATGTACAAAAAACTTGGATACGATATTTACCGCACTGTTAATAAATATTACAGCAGTTCAATAGACCACAGTGGTGAAGATGCCTACGGTACTTGCATCGATATTTAGACATGAGAAAGTCACTGTCAAGAGATCCAAATAAATAGACGTCCAAGCCAACAGGGAAAAGAATTGAGCCCAAAGAGCTGTAGTGGAATTGATCCTATTGTACAGTAATAAAGCTAAAATCAATTTGCCAAAAATCATAATTTTTGGGTATACATCATAACTCATTTGATAAGATATCGAATACTCAGTTCTATAACAATAATCATTGAAAATATTGTAGAGGTCATTGGTAGGTATTGGAGAACACATTGTCGAAATTTACAGGCTAGAACTCCATTACCTCATTGAACTATTCCGATTAGACGCACATCTGACTGTTTAGGTATTGCTCAATGTCTTGATCCATTGATTTAACTGTTTAGTTGGCTGATTCATAAGGTTTATATGTCGCATAGCGCTACCATCTCCTTTCTTATTCCTTATCAGTCTCATCTTCAAATTCTTCCTTATTGCGGCACTCAAGACAAATACAAAATTCCCCACATTTTAATCCCTTCTCAAAGCACAAACAGTACTTTTTTTGGCAATGTGATTTTTTGCACGTGCAAAAAACAAGATCTTTCATGGCTGGCTCATTCGAAAAGACTTGTTTGAAATAGTGCATGTTTTTACAGGGCTTTTGCTTTATCAAATTCAACAGGCTGTTTTCCTCTTCGCGAACCTCTTTTTGTACTTTCTCTTTATGGAGCTGATATCCCCTTGTAGATTTTAAGTACTCGTTTTTGGCTTGAATACAACTTCGACAGCATTGTCCGATAACGCATATTTCCATTGGAGTTAAATAGCAGATACAGTGTCTTTATAAGCACTATTATTCTTGGCATCTGCACTCATGCTTAGTGCTGTAGTTGGACTTACGATTTAGATCCTTCTCTTCAATGTCGTTTAAGACTATGTCAGAAGATGCGTACACGAGTATGGCTAACGGGATTTATTGGAAGATCTTCGAAAATCAGAGAAGCGTTTTCCCGCTTAGTCAAGCATTAAATCTTGGTCGATGCGTATGTCGTTACTTCCATGGGACAGTTCGATGTCCATAGCGCTAATTTATATTTCAACTACTTGATGAGGCTAACCCTCTTACTGAGTGATGGCTTTCGATCACTAAATTTGTCGATGGACAAAAAGGAGGATCGATGCGATTCACTATCATTTTTATTGATAAAATTGCTCCTTCTACTCTGTCTGCTAACACGCTATAAGTCCATATATATTATTGATTTTAAGCTGAATGCTACAAATAGAAAATAAAGAGCCATTCTATGAATTCTGGTTATTTAACTATTTGATTAAATCTGCACGTAATAGGATTACGAATATGAAAAAAATACCTGGCGTAAGAATTGCCGTCATCTTGAGTGACTATTATATTCTGTCTATCATAGAATATATGGTTCATTCTATAATTAAAACATTTCATGAATATTTTCATATCAAACAAACTGCAGCAGTAACATCTCGCCTTTCTCACTAATCCTAAGGCTTTGTATGAACTGTTTGACAAATTATAGCTGCTTTCCATTTTTAGAATCGCTGAGAATTCAGTCGTGGTCGATATGGACAATATAACATTTGGACCAGAACGTTATGCAATCACTATCACTCAATCATGCAATGTCTACCATCGGATAATGTACTACTGCGTCTTGTACTTCATTTTCGAGAAAGATAATAACCACAGGAGCATATAAGCATATGAAAAACTTGTGTAATACATTATACAGACCAAAATAGAGTTTGAGGCAGAGATGCTGGATCTTAGTGAATAATAAATCAAAGTGTATCTTCTCAAATTTCTCAACTTGCTATGGGGAGGCAGGCACAAGCACAAACTCATTGTCGAGGAACTCAAGAATCTTCCACAGATCGACATTCTACTCACTCATTTATTTATGCAGATTACAGGGGCCGACCAACTAAACATATAGTAAAACTCCAAAACAATCGAATAGAATCTTCAAAGACATCTAGGTATTACTTTTTAGTTTCTCAGTTATGAACTCATCTTGTTTTAGCAGCGTTTTCAAATAGAAATCAGGCAGTTTAGCGACAGCAGCTAATTTGCAATCTTTCACTTGACACCCGATAAAATTGATTAGATCAAGAGGGATTTTTTAATTGGATAATCGGCGTGCTTTAAGGGTAGTGATGAGTTTCACAATTTACAGTACAGTTGGAACAATAACGTCATCAAGTTGATGAAAAAACAAACGGCCAAGAGTATTTAGTGGGAGGAGGATGTCGAACTTCAGGGAGACGATGATAAATTTGCTTAATTTGAAGAAGTACTCCAAGATAGTCTGTTTGACAGGTTTCCCTTAGTGGAGATGGGATTTAAAAAGTCAGAGGGCAAGATCAGTGAGTAGAAAACAACTGCCTTGGACTACCAAAACGATTCCCCTCCTGTGAGTAGCAAAATCACGAATAAACTATTTTACGACTAAATTATAAAAAAGGATAGTAACTAAAGTGATCCCTCAACGATAGGAGGCTAAATGCTGAATTAAACTCCCAACAGCCAGACTTTTCCTGAAGATTGCCACTTATAGCCACAAAATTAGTAAAATAAGCAGATTCAATAATGGAAGAGGCTAGAGAAAAACAAGACTCACACCTGTCTCCTGCCTTCTTTTTCTCCAGTGATCAAGATGAATAATTGTGTGAGCAATAAGCATATTTCATCCTACGATCCTTCTCATTCCAATTCAAAATTCACAAAATAGAGGAGATAGGGACGAGTTCCCTCCTTTATTATTAATCGCATGAACGCCAAAGTAACTAACTGTTAAAACGTGCATGGGCATTTGACTTTAGAACAGGCATCAAAATAATCTAATTTGGCTGGGCCAAAAATCACCTTTAATTATTGTACCCACTGATCTATATTATCTACTATTCGTTCCACTCCCATAATTCAATCTTAAATAAGCGTCAATTTATCTAAATTATCTTAGGATTTTAGATTTATTTGAGTCATCATCATTCAAAGGAGATTGTTATTCTGTTTGCATGTCTTCAGCATCTCAGAAAAGTTTTGGCAGTACTGTATGTTATCGTTCGAGGAGAGACAATTGCTGAAGTTGTTCATCTCGGTTTGGCAGGGACTTTGCTGGACTTGCTGACCGGATTGAGATGACTGTTGTTGTGGTTGTTACTGGGAATTCGAGGATGAACCGCCCATGAAACTTTTTACAGCTTGGTGAGCTACCTCAGATCCCGCTCCGAAAGCCATACCGGTCATAATCGTGCTGCCGATACCCCCAAAAAGACCTCCGCTAGACTGAGTTGGCTGTTGAACAGGGGTATGTTGAGCGGGCATAGGCTTGGTGGGTGCAGTGGTGTTGCGTGTGGGGGGAGCGGGAGACGATGAGCGACCTCTGGATGAACTTCTACCTGAGCCTCTTCCCATGATTCCTCTGATGAATGAATTATTATGGTATCATTTAAATCGGGAAAATTCCATTTATATGACAATAAATGTAATCCCGTAAAACTGTTGCCTTCCGAAATAATTATCACTAAAAGGTCATTCTTATGCTTAACTAGATCTATGTGCCAAGTTCTCATTATTTTTAGAAAAATATTATTTTATTAATTTTTGAAAACTAGTTTATCGTCTCAATGCAATTGATTCATTGAAATGAGTCTTTATAAAGATCATTTAATTGAGCGGTGATGGCTTTGGCATCTTTCGACGTGTATATTAATTTTTACTCTCCCTTATCAATCAGTACAAAAAATTTGCTGTCGCTCAAAAGATGAAGGACTTTACCGTTCTCATCGACCTGAAGATTGTAAATTGTGGGCTATTACCCTCCTTCAACTTCGTATTCCTCCAACGAAAAATCCTTTCTAAAAATGCATCGATAAATGTTAATTTAGTCGTCACATTTCTTTAGGAAAAGCCTTTCCAAAAAAATATTCGAGTGTTAAATCTGTTTTTTGGTTAGATTCACAGTCTATCTCATTTCTTTAAATTTTTATTCTATTCTTTTTAGAGAAGTTTGAATGCTTGGAGGTTCACTCTCAAAAATGTTATCGACATCAATGCCTTTAAAGTAGGGATGATTTTTTAAGGCGGAAAAATTCAACTATGGCCGTGAACCACTTCCTAACCTATTGGATGGTTGCTTTTTTAACAGTCTTTGCATGAGATTGATGGCTTCAGGTGGAATCTTCCCGTTCTAAATAGTCTAATCGGTACTTTTGGATAGTCAACTTTGGCTTATTGTATTCTTTTAAACATACTCAGCTCAGATTACTCAGAAAAAGGCGGCCTTTCGTAGTAGAGTTCATATAAAATGCAGCCCAATGCCCATAGATCTGCTGAAGCTTCGCAGTAATTGTTTTATATTAACTCTGGCGACATAAAACTAAAATACTAGACTAAATACTTGATTGTTCCTACGAAAGTTGATTTTCTTTTGGTATTTCTTATTCTTGATTCTTTTTGCTCTTTCTTAATTTTTACAGACTATTTCATTTATCTTAACTTTTTCTTGGTCTCTGAAGAGATTATTTTACATCTGCTTACGTCAGCCGTTCCAAAGTCAATCAGTTTCAAATGCCCCTCTCTTGTGAGCAATAAATTTGATGGCTAAATTATTAGTAAATAACTTTTAGATCACGGTGGACAATACCCACTCCATGAATGTATTACAGTATATTGACCAACTCTGCTATGTAAAAACTTTTAGCTGTTTCAGGGAGTTAAACTCCTCTAATCAGTGTTTGAAACTATCCCCCTTCACAGTAATCCACGACCAGATAGAGGTAAGATTTACTCTGGAAAGCGCATTGACTGTGAATGACACCAGGGTGGTTAATATGTTTAAGAACTTACTTTTCGACCAGAGGAACGTGCTCACAATGGTCCCTAGTTAATTTTAGTTTACTCATTTCCTTAATAGCGAACTACTCGTTATTACGAGCAGCCAGGAAGACGTGCCCGTATGCTCCAGCTCCCAAATTGTACAGAATTTAATAGTCATCTAGTTGTAAACGTTGATTTGTGTTACAAGTTCCTTATTTTTCCATGAAATTTATTATAGAATAGGAGTTCTCAATATGTAAGCTCAATATGATCATCAAACAAATACCCAAGAGAGGTAGAGATAATAGATGAGAATAATGAGAGAAACTAATTATAATTTAAAAATGAAGAAGGTAAACAATGAGTCTGCGCCCTAAAATCAATCCATTCATAAAAACAACGTTTAAAAGGAGCCATGCTTAAAGTATACTTCTCCTCTGCCTCAGGAACGACCTTTTATCACTCCTAAAGTACAAAAAAAGCATTAAATATCTCAGCCCATTTGCAGTACTGCCCTGAAGTTAGATAAGGAAAGACTCATTTTTTATGGGACAAACAAACCCACTCCGCAGTGTATAATCATCCAAAACACTGCTCGATAATTCATCAAAATAAACGTGAATTATCCGAAGACTAAATATTTTCTGCTTCAATAAGCCAACAAAAATTTTTCCTTGTCTGCAGGCATGTCAAAACGTATTGTAATCGAATTAAACACTAATTGCATGTTTGCTGATGAATAGTACTATGATTAACTGCTAATTCAGACAGAAGGAAATTCGATTACTAGCCTTCATGGTCGGAGCAAGGTGGAGCTGATTTGGTTAAAGAAGCCTTCAACCATCAGCTATAGTTATGTTGTGGATCTTAAAACAATTGAAATTAGCAGACAGTTTAAATTTTATGTTTATTTTTAAAATACGAGTCAAACTGAAAAGATAAGCAAAGTGAGACTAATCAAAGATTCATAAGATACTCTCAAAATCGCGCGCGAAGAGTTTTCTTTATCAGAGGGGGAGAAAACTAAAGTATAGATGTCAGTCAGGCCATAAACTGTTGGCGCTTATCTTCACAAAATTATGGTTGAGAGTTAGGGTAAACTTTCCCCACCTATGTAAATTGTATACTCAGCTATTGATTTTACATACCGATTGTAAAATTAAAACTAACATCCAATCCACTAGATTAATTTTGGCAGCATGTTCAGAGGAGTCAGAAAGGAGATAATTGTGGTCGCCAACAATAACAGTCCAAATTAAATTGAACTTAAGACCGACATTACAATCGGAAAGGGAACAGGGGAAGAATCGAAGTCGGGGATATAAAGTTAATCAGTAGTTATATCAATTCGACCAAAGAATATTCGCATTAAGCCTTTCTCTCTTCATAAGTTAACACTGTCAGTTGAATCCAAAGTAGAGTAAAAGAGCAAACTCTTAGTTGAAAGATTTGCCAAAAGTGATGTTGCTTTAAATTCAACCTTAAAAAATAAACTGTCCGAAGAGGAATCAAATGATCATTCAGATTTACAATGTGAGTTCGTTGAGGTTCGCAAAAATGGAGAAATTTAGAGCATGGCTGTCAACAACACAAAAAATGTAATTATAATACCAATGAGAGTGCATTTTAGTCTCCCAATCATTAAGCTACTTCCCAATTATTTAAATCTGGGGCAAATCGAAGTAGGCAGTACTGCTCAGGGTGTAGTTACTATTGAAAATATAAGCGCAAGCATCGGCTGTTCTCTTTCAACTAATAAAATTTTCAGTGTGAATAGTTTCCTCCTAAGTGATTGGATTTAGCCGAGAGAAATAGCAAAACTATAGATTTATGTAAAGGGCATCAATATGGGCAGCGCTAGTAGTACAATCTAAATCATCATTGCCCAGGTGTACACAATACGAGTTGGCCTTAAATACTAAGTAATTGCAAATACTGAAAAAGGGAGAGGATGGATTAGGAATCATCAGTAAAAACGCCTTTGGCATACAGCAAATCTGTCCCGACAAGATGCCACAAAATAATAGGAGGAGATTGATTTTACCAAGACTCTGGATGCTGCGAAAAAATCTAAAAATCGAAGTTTATATGACAATGCCCGTTTCCATAAGGCCATAGTAAAAACAAGGAGCAATGCAAGCCTGCTCAAAGAATTAAAACAAATGGAATCGTTGGAATATATCCGCAACAGCGCAAGTTCTCAAAAACTCAAGTAAAATCCAGCAAAGCTGACCAAAGATTGGGTGAGTCATTAAGGTGGGGGTGCCTCTTGGTCTCCATCCTTTTCTAAAAAAAGCATGCTGTTGGCAACTAAAATTGACAAGTGTGTGCCATTTGAAGAGTTCAAATAGCATAAACTGGAAAAGACTCGAAGCTATAACTTTCGAATGTGTATAAGATAAGCTTGAACTACAGAAATATTATAGACTTATAAAATATTATTTTGAAGAAGTAACTGTTTTTTTTAAACAGATCGACAGTTGTTGATTAGTACAGCTTCACCACCTCAATCATAACTTTATTTTATAAAATTAACATCTTCAATTAAGCTTCGATAATTGTCTTCTTCAAAAATTCATACATAACCATCAATAAAAAAAGGATAAAATGCAAGATTAATGCCAATTACAATAACAGGACTCTCCAATTTCACGGAACTGTTTTATTTATCAATTTATTTTCCATCGTCCAAATAAAGCTATTGTCGTAGTTTTATCGGAATCAGAAATACCTTTAACTATTTTTATGGTGAGATGACCGAGAGTATCCCATATCCTAAACATTGAGGTAGTCTTCCAATCAAAACAAACCCATCTCTCTTCATTTTATTGAGTTGTCCCAAATTATTCGCGGTATAAAGCCTAGTGCAAGCTTTCCTTCATTATAATATTAAATAAACTAAAGCTCTGCTTGAAGTTTCCATGCAAGCATCGTTGATATTTTTCTTAATTTTGATGCCGCTGTCTCTCGCAATGATCTGCCAGAACAACTCTCAAACTCAGTGTCAAATCCCAGAATGCGTATGGGTTAACAGCACCTGCCTACAGTCCATGGGCCTTTGTTCTCAAGGAACCTTTTGGTCCAATTCCACTGGGTCCTGCCAACCCTGTTCTGTTTTAGGCAAAGAACCCTGTTCCTTATATTGCCCCTCCTATTATTATAACTTGAATGCTTCCACCTGCACCACTTGCCAAAATGTAGACTATAACTGTATATCTTGCACATAGAGTATGTGTTTTCAGTGTGGCAGTGGATTTCAGCCCAGCACTACTTTTGTCAGTCAGTGTGTTCCCACTCCCTGCCTCATCCTGAATTGCCTTGTATGTGGACCCAACGGTACATGCTCCATCTGCAAGTCATACTCTAACAGATCATCATTCGCGACAAATACTTCATTTCTAAATTTTACATCAAACTCTTCGCAGGTTAACAGCAATAGCTACTGTGGGTCGGTCTGTGCAATAGCAAACTGTCTTATTTGCTACTCTCCCTTATCGTGTTCGGTGTGTAACAATCAATATTACCTCTCCAACGACTCTACCACATGTGTTCTTACTTGTAATGATGCAAACTGCTTAACATGCTTAACTTATACCAATTGCTCGATATGCATAAATGGATATCAACTGAATATAAACACACAGATCTGTGAAGTGCAATGTTTGGTCAATAACTGCGCCATTTGCTCATACTCGACAGTATGTCAAGTGTGTGTTGCTGGATATCAACCAAGTCTAATGTATAATTATTGTAGTTTAATATGTTCAGTGGACTTTTGTGCGCAATGTGCCACTAATTCAACATGCATTCAATGCAAAACTGGATTTTACGTGTCAGCAAATGGAACAGTCTGTTTGCCTGCTATCTGCTATCTTGACAATTGCGTTTCATGCTTAACTTCTACTACATGTAATCAATGCAATAGCATCTCGCAACTGAGCTCAAATAATTTATCTTGCATTTCAAATTGTTTGGGTATTATATCTAATTGCTAAATCTGCCTAAGCAACACTACCTGTTTGGCCTGTCAAGTCGGATATGCCCTCAGCCCAATGAACACAGTCTGCAGTGTCATCTGCTCAATTCCATATTGCTTTATTTGCAAAACAAGTACAACATGCTTATTCTGTGATGCTAACTACATCATAAGCAGTAATTAACAAAGCTGCATTTTAAACTGCGGAATAGCTTACTGCCAGAATTGTGGTGGACTTACAACTTGCCAAACTTGTGAGACAGGATACCTTCTCATGAACTCTGGAGCTAGTTGTTATCCTCCATGCTCCCCAGGATCATACTTATCAACCATCAATAGCACCTCCACCTGCCAACTCTGTTCTCTATCTGTTAATTATTGCTTAACATGCGCTGTTTCCACCAATACTTCAGTAATCTGCAGTCAATGTGTAGATGAGTATATCCTCAACTCAGGGGTTTGCCAACTTTGCAACTAAACTTTACCTAACTGTCTCACCTGTAGCAGTATAGCAATTTGCACTCAATGCAATCAAGGCTATGCCACTTTAGCTTTTGAAGCAGTTGTTGCCTGTGCTCAAATCGGTAGTTGTCAAGTTCGCGACTGTCGTATATGCAGCAAAAATAATTTCACTCAGTGTCTCTCTTGCTAAAGTCAATATCAAATATCAACTGACGGCTCATTATGCACTCCCATAATGTGCATAAGCACCCAATATTATGATGCTTCAGTTAAATTATGTGTTTGCCCTATTGCTTCTTACTTAATCAATAGCGTCTGCCAATACTGTTCATTTGCCAATTGTGCGGCCTGTAACTCTGCCGGTTGCACGATTTGCCAGAGTGGATTTTATCCTGCTTCAGGATTGTGTGCTAGTTGCAGTAGTTACTGCATTTCGTGTCAATCCAATTCTAGCTGTATCTCATGTAATTATGGTTATACTCTTCAAAATGGAATTTGTATTGATACTAATAGCATCTGTTCGATTGAAGTCTACAATTCCACTATCATTTGCCCTCCAGGATGTTCTCAGTGTGCCTTTTCCAATGAAATTATCTACTGCATTTTTGTTGTTGCTAACTACTACTTCGATTCCATAGGAACCATTCAACCTTGTCAATCAAGTTGCCTTACCTGTGCAAGCACGAACTCTTCTATTTGTACAAGCTGCTTTGGATCCAGTCTGCTCAGTGGAGGGCAGTGCTTGGAATGCACTGATAAGTTTGCCCTCGCATGTCCTGGTAACGTAAACTACTCGACCAACTGCGTTCGGGGATATTCACCTTTTAATGGAACATGCCAGGCGTGTGCTCCATTTTGCAAGGCCTGTGGAATTTCTGGAGCTGGAATGTGCAACGCCAATAGTTGTGAGTAAGGTTTTGTGGTATTGGCAGGCACTCAAAACTGTACAATGTGTTTCTCAGGCTGTACATATTGTAGCTCTGTCGATCCTTCGCAATGTTAAAGTTGCAGCAATAGTGATTATCTCAATAATAACAGTATTTGTACCCCTTGTCCCCTCTAATGTTTAACTTGCAGCTCAAATACTGTGTGTACCTCATGTATCTTAGATTATTACCTGTCCAACAGCTTCTGCTACTTTCGAATCGGTTTTCCTTGCTCTCAGCAAGTTCAAAGTAGTTGCACTGGCTGTTATTATGGATATTATCTAATCAATGGCCTATGTCTGTTAGATTTATCCTGCAATACAACTTCAACCTGCTACGGCTGTCCCAAAGATTACTATCTAAAAGATAAAAATTGTTACCCCTGTTTGACCAATGCTTTCTGCGATTACTGCAGTCCTTTAAATTCAACTGTTTGTTTAATTTGCGCAGCTGGATTTTATCTTAGCAATGATAGCTGTGCTTAGTGTAATAAGGCCCAAACTGGTTGCATTCAGTGCTCTTCCCCTCTAATGTGCACACAAGCAGCCGCCGGGTTTTATTTAAACACTGATGTGAGTGGTTATTATACAGGGGAAGTAAAGCAGTGCGGTTCGACCTGTGAAACCTGCTCTAAAGCCAACTCATGTGACACATGTGGGGCTAACTACACTCGATTTGGCTGTGTTTGCATTTATGCTCTAAATATCCAAGGCAGTCTCACGCTTGCTCCTGGTCCAAATTCTTCCTGGTTTAGCAGCAATAATAGTGATAATATAAACCTCGCTTATGCATTGCTGCATTGTAATGAAATAGCATTAGCTATAGCTTTAGCTGCAGGTTATTCAGATGTTAACAATACATTACTGACTGGAATGAAAAGTGGGTCAATTGTTACTTATTTTACCTTAGGAGTTGATCCCAATCAGAACCCTTCCACTTTTGCAGACAATTTTCAAAATAAGATCAGTTCTGGAGTACCAGGTTTTACAGTCGTAAGTCTAACAACAGCCAGCAATGGATTTGGGGCAGGTTCAAGTTCTAGTAGCTCGTCGAAAGATTTGGGTCTAATTCTTGGTCTTTCGATTCCGCTTGGATTGCTATGTACTTAACTGCTAACTTAGTTATAATACTAATCATTGTGATTGTCCTATGGCGAGTCGAAAAAAATAAATAAATGGAGGCCCCTGCTGCCGTTTCTCGCGAAGACACCAAAAATATGGCTTGATTTTTATTGCAGAACATACATTTGTTAATAATTAGCAAGCATAGTATATATCATCAGTCGAACCATTTTATTATTTGAGAGTTGCTTGAGTTTAGGCTGGGAGAACCTTATGATAGTTTGACTGTCGTAACCGTACTTGGAGAAGAAATTGGTGATGTGGCTTAGCTGTTCAGCTATTTGACTGTTAGATGTGATCCATTAATGCCTTTGATGGTCTACTATCTGCGTTATATATGAAAACTTTCCAATTTATCGCTCTTAATTCCATTAGTAATTTCATAGGCAAAACTTTCTAACAATAAAAGTACCTGATCTATTGCTGCCCTATTTTGCCCTTCACCTCCTTAATATATTTGAGAGTTTGGATGAAATATCTCCCGTATTGTTCAGCAAATTTGACAAGTTCAATTTAGGCTGCCTCGTCTCTTTCAA
>Ga0302188_10002462_pt1 | contig 13466 bp, 10 predicted proteins | sample II_Bog_E2_1_FD_198783 | JGI IMG/M metagenome (GOLD analysis project Ga0302188, IMG submission 198783) | Peat permafrost microbial communities from Stordalen Mire near Abisko, Sweden - II_Bog_E2_1 | ecosystem: Environmental > Terrestrial > Soil > Wetlands > Peat | place: Sweden: Abisko... | reverse complement strand
AGTTGTTTGCCCCATAGGAATACGGTCTTCTCTATCACTTCTTACAGAGTCATGACGACAGCATTTCCAATCTAATCCAGCAGTTTGATAAGGATGAGTAAACCACTCTCAAACAATTAAAGGACTTCCTTCACCAAAAGATCAGCCAGTTAATGAGTTAAAATTTTAGTGAGAGTGATCTCTCCTATCTCTAAGCCAACCGCAACAACCCAAGCATTTCCTATATCTTTGAAGTAATCCTAATAAAATACAGAACTTTAAGTACTAGTGCGACATCACTGCTTTCTTAGCAACTCTTAAGGAGGAATTAGGCCAGGGAAGACCACAACTAGAACGAATTTTGCATAAGAAGGCCTCGGATTCACAACTATTGTAAAGCAACAAGAGATTAGGTGGCAAACGCAAGTATAGTGCCTCCAAAAATCAGGAACAGCAGGCCTCCCCCTCACCCAAGGCTAGTGATCGTAATCAATCACCTAATATAGTATCCCTCTTCCAGCGCGGCTCTTAGTCTTCACTCTACAAGTTCAAAACTTTGGCTTGCCCTTGGAGCGAAGAGTTTGAAGAAATGATAACATTTTGCGAGTTCCGCGAGCAGCAAAAGGAAGACTATCTGCGCTAAGCCTTTGCTGAATGTAACCCTTCCATTTTCCTGTGGGTGCGTGAGTATATAAAAAACAAATAAAGCGGTAAATACTCTGCTGACTATTTTCGCACTCATATCCAGAAGACAGAGTATTAGCAGAAGGGGATCATGAAGGTACTACCCCTTTTCAGCGAACTTATGCGTTCTCTTTAAGCCGAGGGCAGCATTACGTTTAAAATGCAAAAATGGGCTGTTTTCAGCTTTATGGAACTTCATTTGCCCCTGCTTGCAGCATTTGAGCTCTACCTCCTTCAAAGTAACCATTCCCTTACATAGAAGACGAATCATAATTTGTAGACTCGCTAAAACTGGCTTTTGAGAATAACAACAAGGATATGGAATTCTTCCGTTGCTATTTGGCCCGCATTGAGTTGTTACTTCAGGAGATGAGTGTGCACAACTAAGCTAGTTTGGAAATATTTCGGCGTTATCCTGATAAAATTCGTTCCATTGTTGAGGTCTTCTATTTTACGGGCAACTTCGAAGACATGATGGAAAATCTCGATCTCTTAGAGGCAGAACACGTCCGTAAATCCAAAATCAGCATCGCCACTCTAAACTTTTCAGGAATCAATACTAACCCCTTCGAGTACGATGATGGAACACCCTTCTTTGAAAGGATTAACCAAAACGTAAGAGAACTAATTAGTATCGAGCAACCAGATCTGAAGGAGTGGAAATTAGGAAAAATCGATAAGGAGTACAAAGATAATCGCCTCTCAGTAGGATTCAACTTTTAAATGGAATTAAAAGATGGTTGTCTTCTTAATAAATAATAATTTTCGGATATTTGGAAGAGGCGATACAATGAATCAGGAATTGAATAAAAATTACACCCCAAAGAAGAGGATGTCTTGATGACCATTGCAATGGATTACCTCTTTTACCGCGCACTAATCAAGTAGGTTTATCAACTGCAATCCTTCCAGGAATTAGAGGATCAACTTAAACATCTCCCTGGTGCTCAGCTCAATTAATTCCTGATTGAAAAATTCAACCGGCCTGCCTCTAAACTCAATGTCAAATAAGACTTGGTGGTATAATATCTACTCAAGCAAAAACTTGATGTCCTCTGTCTCCAGGAAGCCGGCACAATCGACTGGAAATAGTAATTGATGCCAGCCTACGCAGTCTATAAAAATCACGATTCGGTCATCATATATAGCAAGTAAAAATTTGGAGGAGTCAAGAATGACATGATAAAGGAGTATGCCGAGCTGTTAGACTTCAATAATGATACTGCCTTCCTGTTTACTGACAAAAACTATTTGCTCATTTCAGCACACCTCAAATCCAAGAAAGAGATTTATATCCGACAGGCCAAGGAAATGTTCGCCACGCTGCGTGAGATTCGGACGAATCACCCCCTGCTGAAGATCATCCTAGGAATGGATGCTAATCATTTTATCGATGAGACCCTCCTATTCAATGACGAACACCAGCAACAATTCTTCATGATGCCTTCAGCCCCCGATAAGCCAACCTCTATCAAAAAACGTAGCTTCATGCAAGCTCAGTTTGTTAAGGGCGGAGTGTAGGTGTCCGAAGTAAAAGATCACGTGGTATGCAGTCGTTAGTTAATCGAATCTACGATTCAAACCATAACCGGGGAGTAGAGCTGCAACCTCCTGCTACCCAATGACATCCACCCCTACGACCACTACATCGTGTACGCAGTGGCAAAGTTTCTGTGAAATGGTTCATTATCCCATCGAATATTCTATTAGTTAATTTTGTATCGATGAATTTTAATTCCATTAGACAAGGCACGGCAGTGTGCAAAAATACAGTGTGCCCTACTCAATTCACAAACCCTACCTGTACGCAGCCAAATCGCATTAAACATGCTCGGACAGGTAGTCTACTGCCGCTTCAATCACTGTAAACAGATGGGTTCCGACAGAGTAATTGTAAAAAGAATTACAGTAGCCAAAGTTCACCTGATTATAGTATTCTTTTCGTCAAGAAGGAAAACTTAAGAGCGAAAAGAATGGAAACAAAAAGAATAGTTGGGGAGAGAGACTGCATGGTGCGCAAGTAGAAAACCGACTGCATAAATTTGGCCTATATGCGAACACTGCTTAGTCGACGGAGAGCCATAGACTGGATCAGTTACAACATATCCGTGGGGATATATGATCTCTGGAATCGTACAAGATACCAGTTAGAGTATTTCCGCAGTTTAGGAAGAGTGCCAGCTTTATACAAATAAATAACGCACCTATGCTAGTAAGTCAAGTCCTTGATGTAGCAGTGCAAACTGCATATAATAGTTCCAAATGTGGAGGAAGTTAGTTCAAAGAGTAGACAGTTCAAGAGTAGGAAACTTGGAAATTAATAGCTAAGATTTTCTAATTTAGGGAAGGAAAATATCAGTTCACACAAATATCGATCAATGCGGGTGTCTCAGTATGGGCAGGACATGATGGGTAAAAAATTGACAACTTCGTGTAATTTCCCTTTCTCAAAGCTTAAAACTTCAATTAATTCTTTAAGCTCCATCCTATGTCTGATGCAGCGATCCATTACTTTGGATAAAGAGAATCAATTAGTTAGGGAGTTTCTTGCCCACAAGAAAAGCAATCATCTGAGGTTGAGTCCGCAGTAGCAGCAGTAGTTGGCATAGATTCTATCAATAAACGAGCGACGTTGTCAAATCATCGGCGAGTTGGTTTAAAAATTAGTATACTTGTAGAAGAATCACAACAATATAGTTTTTACTCCTGAACAGATCAAAAGGATAAACGAAATTAGCCTAGCAGAACAACTACGAACACCAATTAACAATAATCATCCAATAGAGGAGACTGTATCAAAATAATTACGTGTTATTAACAGCCTATTTGAGTAGTTTCAACTGTAGATTCCCAAACAATAGATAGTAGAACCCCAAATTTAATCCAGAAATGCTATTGAACCTTTCATCAAAAAGAGGATGGAGACAAAGCCAGACAAAAGGGTTAGCATCTAAACAAACACCAATACATAGTCAATTAACTACACCAACGTGGCTTCCAAAATTAGTGGATACTTCAAAGCCAATAAATAGCACCATCAAATTAGAAATTCCCAAAGAAACAGTCAAATCAAGCACAACATCAAGATGGTGAAAGTTAGCAAAGAATTTACACCTTCAATACAAATCAAGACAAGTGAAAAACCAGCGAAAACAAAAAAGAATATTGGGTTTACTGGCTGCATCAAGGATGAAGATGACTAAAGCATCGATAGGGGAATGTATAGGAAAACCACTTCCATGAAAGCTTGCAAAAGCAACAAGGCCATTTCTTGGAATTAGTTTGAAAAGGACAACAAATCATCCAAGAGAATAATATCCATTAAAAGCTTGAGAAGCTTAAGAAGCATGAGAAGTTATAAGAATATGGAAAGTGTTAAAACAATTGGCTCTCAAGCCAGCAGCAAACACCTACGCAGCTTAAAAACACAGCAGGAATTGAAGTATCTTCATCCGATCAAGAGGCAAATCAGTTGTATCCGCAACTATCGAGATAAGATGTTTAGAAATAGCGGAGAGTTCGCAGAATAAGGCAATCTCGAAGGCTCTATAAATTTAAATATTTAGCAGCTTCCTATAGACTAGGATTAGGATGAGCAATAGCAGGAAAATAATAAAATCACCAGTATAGATGATTTTCCTTTTCCTAAAAATAAGAGCAAACATCAGACTGAAGAGCAGTAGCCTTAGGTTGAAATTCCTCAGTAGATAAGTATCGCTGAGATATCAAAAAGTAAAGTGATGCGCTTTAGGCCTTTCAGAAATAGTAAACGAACTTATTGCGTGGTTGGTCATCCTGAAGAGAAAAACAATGTGATTCGAGAATTCCTTGCTGGCTTTAAGGATATTGAAGGAGAATGCAACATAAACAAAAGGAAAAGAATAATGCAATAGCAGCTTGAAAGATTATATGAAAGCAAAGTTGTTAGTCAGGTTGAGTATGAGAGGTTTAAAACTTATTTTGCAATTCATGGACCTGTTGAAAGGAGATTGGGTAAGGAAGGCGTTGATTTCGTTGAGAATTATGATGATACGAGGTAGAACGGACCCAATCCTTATCTCAAGCTTTTATAGATGCGCAAAGTTCTTGAGCTCAACACAGAGTTGAACCAAACTAATAAATACTACTACAATTTCCATCAGTTTATGGGAGAGTAGGCATAAATTTTTAAAACTAAAAGATAAAACACTAAAGAAGAGGAACTATTTAACATACGCACGTATGTGCGCTAGCCGAAACCATTCCTCATCTAAAGGCCTGACTCATCATTATTTAGAAAGGACTCAGCTAAAAACTGTGACCTTAATCAAATAGGTCTTTGATTTATATTATCGATTTTATTAATACTTAGTTAATCTTATTGATGAAGATAGGACAGCCTAGACTCATGAAGGTGGTCGAAATATAGAGCAACTATCAAAAGCACAGACAAAGACTGCTATCCATTCAGCATATAAACACCAAAAAGCAACCACATATCACTTCCATTCGGCCATCCCCAGCTGCATGCAGCTATAAGCAAAACAGACTCAGGGCTGATGTCTATGCCTATAAGAGCAAAACTGATCAAATTCAGCATGAGAATACTTTGTTAATGCAAAAGATAGAACGACAGTACAATAAGACCAGTGACAAGAAGAATCGAACAGGCCGCTTAAACTCTTCAGCTAGCAACAGCACTCTTCGCAGTTCGCACTCCACCCGAAACATCCAAAGCTAAAACCATCGATTTTACTAAAAAATAAATAACACAAAAAGCATATATTCAAACATAAGGAAGTAAAGAGGGAGCCGCAGTTCAGCCAAAGTAAACTCAAACTCAAAAAAAGATGAATTATTGAATTTGCTTGTTAATCAACTTGGAGTAAAGCCATCAGTGTTATTTCCTCAAGTATTAGGGAGGAAGGGATAGAGACGGGCTTCACAAAATATTGGTATGGACCTGTCGCAATAGCAAAGAGTGATGCGATTTCATTATAACAACGTCTAGGCCATCCGCAAAAAGCACAGCATAAACAGTATCAACTCCTCGAAGCAGAAATGATAATGAATAATCTTTTCAGTTACCAATCAATATGATAGATTGTTATTCTATTTTACATTAAAAAATCATTCCTTTAAGGCTTTCTCCAACATACATCGTTCCACCCGCTGGATTGTTTTAATCAATTTATCAGATGTCAACTTATGGTGCTTAAGCAGTTCGGACAATTTGCTCTCATTTATAAAACCACCAAAACATTGAATCAGACCTAAAGTTTATTCGTAGTTGGTTTCCATTATGCGAGGGCCAATTAGTTAGAAGATGCTCAACGCGAGTCGAAAAACAGTTACCTATCCAGAATATACGAGCTGATCCCAGAATTTAAGCGTGGCCTAAAAACTTAGAGATCGACTAAAAACAGTAAAGAACCACTCTACCAAGAAGACTTGAGAGTCAATGCGCTGTATTATCATCTTCTCAGCAATATCAGGGCAATATTCTAACAACAGTATATCGAAAGTACGAGCAATGGTTATGACAAATTGGGGCTCAAAGGTAAAGAGTCGCTTGAAAAATGGATTTGACAGCAGAAGATTGCAAAACAGTGAAAAAGCTTTAACTTTTCCAACCACCAGAGTAAGCACTATCACAGGATATGTCATCCCCTGAACATAGCTAATATCGGGACGATAAAGGTGAAAAAGTTCGAGTACTTAGCTTACTTATGCCCTCAAGCCTGCTCTCTCTTCGTATTGAGTTCTACCCGAAAATGAGCGGCAAATATCCTTTTCAATTTGATTGCGTACTTCCCCATTGACCCATCCCATATTTTTGCGTTCTAATAGTTCGAAGTACAATTCGTCTGTGATGGCCATACTATTTTCCATGGCCATGCACCAGATAAGGTGACGAAGCTCATGCGGTACCATTTTTTTCACAAGTGCTGCCGTTTTTTATCTGAATTTACTTGGGCAGTTATGAGAAGCAATGTGCTCGATAGCCTTGAGCCAATGTGGGGCTTGCGACTCCTCCTCGAAAGAGTTTCTGCGCTTGCGGCTAAAGTACTATTCGTCTTTTCGAATCATCACTAGGGGGATGAACTGGTGGAGGTTTTACTTATTTATGCCTATACTCACCTTGGTAACCGGCATTGGCTGCTGGTTTTAATTCAGTTTATTGGTGACCCGTAATGATCTTTAATCTATTTCCATATCTTCTTTTTCGTCTACTATACTTTCAGTTTGTTGTTATTGGTTAATGTTTTCAGTTTTTCCTTTTATGAGGAGCACCTCCTGTTGAAGATCAGCGTATTTGCGTTCGAGTTGAGTGTATTGGCTGATCAATGCCAATTTTTCATCATGAAGAGTCTTGATAAGTTTGATCTGTTCTTGGATCATCTGTTAATTGTACTGCACAATGCTTTGCACAGCTGTGCAATTACGGCATTCTCGTATGTGGCTACTGTTTTAGTTCATTTTCTATTTATAATGTTATTTCGTTGCTATTTAAGTCAGCAGAAAGGTTATTTATTAAACCTGACTTACGTTACTGCTTGTAGATAGGCATTTCTCTTCCATTTTGGCAATATTTCAGTGCAAAAAATGTATTGGTATACATTATTTTAGCTTACTGATTTGAAGTTGCTGACAATGACTTGACTTCATTTAAGAGTAAGTAAAGAATCCTTTATGATTATTGTCGGGTAATAGTCTATTTCAATTAAATTTATTATTAAAATTTATGTTCAAATCATAATGGCAAAGTAATAAGTATCTGAACAAAAATATACTTTGAGAATATACATAGATGAACGGTCCAAAGTCTATCGTAGAATAATCAGTCATACTAATTGTACACCATTACTACATAAATTCATCACTAAAATAATATTATCTTTGCACTAACAATCTTAAAGCCAAATTCATTGATCCTTATTTAAGTTCAGTAAACGTGATTATATCCTTAGCATTAGTTTTTGCTAAAGAATGTTTCTGTTAATTGCAATTTTACTTGAATTTTTAAGATATTTAAAACGGAAATTTTTATTCATCAAAATTATTGAATTATTGACACTATTTGCTATTTAATACTTGCATCATTTCCAATAAATTTTACATCTATTCAGGAGAATTAATATCATAAACTATAATCTCTTTAAAGTAATTTATAATGAAAAAAATAACTGTTCTCTTTCTCCTAGCTATTACCTTGGCTATAGACACCATGCCAGAAGCATCAGCGCCCGTTGGGAATACAACCTTTGATACAAAAGCTGCTCATAAACTGTTTATGCTCTATGGATGGACAGTTTTCGTTGATATTGCTGTGCTACTTATATACTATAAGCACAAAAGATGGACTCCATACCTTCATGGATTCCTTTGTTTGGCCTTAGTAGTCACCGCTTTTGTCACTTCGCTTCCTACCTTACTCAAAAATGGATTTAAATCCAAGCATCTAGCCCATTATATCATCGGAGTCGTTATTTGGGGAATAATGTTCTTTGAAGTTATCATCGGAATTGTTTCTCTCATACTGCAGTTCTTTAACAAAACAAAGTCGATGCCCATCTATGCCATCAAGAAGGTTCATACCTATTTGGGGTTTGCCCTGATAGTGTTGGCAAAGGTCCAAGTATTCCTTATGATCGACTCAACAAGAACATAATTCTGGCCACTTCTTGCCTTCTAAGCTTTTGCCTTTATTTTTTATTTTATTAGGCTAAGGCTAGGGTGCAAACTGACTTCTGCTATCGTGCCGAAAGTGAAAAATCCTATCAAAAAGATTAGCAAGCCGAGTGACTTAGATTCACGCTAAGATTGCATCATCTTCGCTAATTTGGTCTTTGACGTGACTCAACTTGTCAGGACTCATCCCGCGGGTTTCAGCATCATCGAGCCGTTGCGAGGTGATCAAGCTGACAAGTACCTATACGGAATGTACCGCTCCTAGTCTGAGCACAGCATTCCCAAACACTCACACTCGAGCGAGAGCTTACAGCTGTTGGGAAAACCAATCGCCAGAATCGAGATAGCCTCTGCTTATAGTGGATTTGAAAAGTAAATCGTTCGGGTGAGGGCAGTCTCAACAAAATCGATATCCAACTACATATACGAGGTGAGACTCGTCAAGGATGAGGGCTTTAACTTTGAGTTTAAAGGAATCACTAGCATCGACCAACTCGGCAGGTTCTACTCGCTTACAATGGATTCTAAGATCACTCGACTGTATACAACAGTCAATTTTTTAGCTGATAAAAGCAAGGAACTATTCAGGAAAATATCTCTTCCTTCAAACTAAATAGAAATCAGCAAGAATGACAATTGGGATAGTGATATAGAAGACAGCGACACAGCAATTTCAATGAATAAAAGTGTTGAACCTTCACATTAAGACATGCTGCCCCTGCTGATCAAAAAGTATCACAAAGGAAAACTCACAAAGAGAGTACACTTTTTATAGAATCACTCTCTGCAGCTCAGCTGTGAGAGAGGCTTTGGATTGGAGTTCAGTGAGCTTTCGCCAGGGCGCATCGCCATCTTTGTGGGAGGGACGGGACTCTACCCCTTCTGCGACCTCATCGACTTGCTCTTCAAGGCCGAAGTCCTCAAAACAGCCAACGCTCAACTCAGAAACGACATTCTCACCCTTTACCCGTTTCTGATGGCCAATCCCTTCGACAAGTTTAGCTTCGAATTCTTCGGATCGTTCCAGCACATCGACGACATTCATAGAACGACACTCACCGAAATTGCGTATTTAAATCGCCGTTCAAGCAGCTTCAAATTCGTATTCAAGATGAAGCAGCATCCCGAGGACGAGTTGGTGAAGCGGTACAGTTTGAATACGACCCACAGCCGATTCGAGGCTCTTCTTTCGTAGGAAATCCACCGTGAGGGTTTGAGTAAGGTGTGGGTATGCGGTCCGCCGGGCATGAACCACAGTCTGTACAAAATACTCTCTAAGCAACTGCAGAAAAGCCAGTTCGCGTTCATATGATGCATACATGATTGTTATATAAAGCTCATAAGACTTATTACATACAACTAAATGACCTATCTCCAAGAAGAAAAACAATCAAAGATTATTCCAATATATATTTTTACAAAAAAAGTATTTTATCTATATTATCAATTAAATAGCTGTTGTATATCTTGCTTTTGCACAACTGTGTTATGTTCAATGAGACCAATGAAAATGCAATCATTATTTGAATGTTAGCAGCATTGTATTTTTATACATCAATAAGCGAGTTATAAAAGTGATCACTATTTTCTTATATAGTCTTCAGGGTAGTATTTGACATTATTTCATGGACCTACAATTCTCGCCCGAACTTATACAGTACTTCGACAAGACATACGCTGCTGATGCTGATTAACCAAGAGAATAGGCAAAGATTGATGTTCAGTTAATGCTTGCTGGCTCCTTCAAGGTGATGGATACCCGCTTATAACAGTAAAAAAAAGAAAAAAATTAACGGTTCAAAGTTTATGTTCATCCTATGTTAAAGAAAGCCGAGTAGGCTCATAAAAAAATAGCTGCTGCTGCCGAAGATGCTCTGATAATGAGGGACAAATACAAAAACTTCAATGAATATATCGTAGCTTAAAGGGACGCTGTCTTTTCAGAGAAAGAAAAGAAACCTCGTCAAATTAAAGAGAAAGTTGCAGAGGAAAAACAGCAAGTACGCCAGATAAAACGAATAAGCACTCACTTGAATCAGTCCAATTTCATAAAGTAATAAGAAAATTAAAGAGGATTGAATATTGAGGAATTCAATACATATAGAAGGTCTTCTCCAAATGTTCCCAAGTCTAATAAGAGAGGATGTGGAGGGCCTTATCTTCCAACTGTGGTCGACCCATTCAATGAGAATCCAAAGAGAGGAAGGAATAACTCGTATGAAGAAGAAGATTCATTGATGGAATCTGCAAAAAAACCTCGGAAGATAAAAAAAATTAGCTAAAATCTCTAAGCTCGCAAAGTGTTAGCCAAGATAAAAAAATAAAATAAATACAAGTAAGTCAGTATACCAAAGTAACCTGACTCGAGCAAATAAACAAACAACCAATGTAGTTCCCCAGCTAAAGAAAAGCATGAATTATCTCTTTCCAAGTATATCGTAGAAACTACAGTGCTTGACGTGAAGAAAGACACATCTGCCAAGGACTAAAAGTTAAAATAATTACTTTCTTTTATGAACGATGATGAGCCTGGTACTCCAGTTGCTAAACGCGGTTAAGAAGGAATATACCACATGGACAAGAGGGTGTCTGATAAAAAATAAAGTAGAAATTCTTCAGGAGAAAGTACCTTCTTCGTGTCATAAATAAAGCAAGAAAAGGCGAAGTTTTTCAAATAACTGTAATAAAAAGAGCGAAGGTAGGAAAAAATTACATAATCCTTAAAGGCTTCCTTGAAAGAATTCAGATTGAAATAATAGGAAGCTATAAGATTAAAACAATAGGAACAAAAACAAGAGGAACAAAAAAGAACTGCTTAGTCCCAACGGTAGTCCAAGAAAAAGGAAAAACAGGGCTTTCATCTTTAGTAGTCTGTCGATAATAAAAGAAAAAATGGATAAATACAACAGAAAGAAATAGTGACTGACAAACAGACAGAATTCATAGATAATGCTGACAGATAAAAAAGAAGAAAGAGGAAACGGAGATAAAAAGATTCATAAAGGCAGGATGAGAAACTGCGAATTAAAAGAGAAGCTGAAGAGTTAAAAACACAGCAATAATACAAAAGAGAAGTGGAAAAATTAAGGCAAGAACTGAAGAGAGAGAAAATGAAGAGACACTCCAAGAAAGACCACAAACACTCAAAAGGTTTATCACCACAATATTAATCCTAGTCTATTTCACCAGCATAATCATCACCAGCATCTCGGGCATCATCATCTTCGTCATAGTCATCAACCAACTCTTGGCAAAAATAGCTCAGGAAGGTGACTCGATATAACCCAAGCGACAAGGAATATCGCAAACGAGATAAGTGTCCAATCATTGAGAGCGGGTTCTCTCAAATTAATCGAGAATAAGCTTTCAGTCGTAAGATGGGATATCGTGATGAGGAGATTCTTCAATAACATTAAAAAAAGAGAAACAAAAAGCGACGTCACTGTTGATATGGCCATGATATTGCCCATTTGTTCGACTATAACTCTATAATCAGCCAATATAGTTTCTTCTGATGTCCTCCTTCCATCTGATTCAACTTCGGTTCCTGTATCTATATATAACTCTATTATAATTATTATTTTTATCGGTGGGTTTGCCGTCTTATTTCATTCAACTTCCCATCAATATTTATTAGCAAACCATTAGGCAGGAGAATGGATGATAAATCCAAGATAAACGAGACTTCTGGTTTTTCACTACGCTTTCCTGAGGAAGTTTAACTATGCATTACCCTTATTAACGAAGAGAAACTGCTGTTCGAAGTGCATGTAAAAAAAAGTATTGAGTTGTATTACGAGGTGCAATTAACTCCAAAAACAATTTCTGTAATATTGCTATAAATTCATGAAAATTTATCTGGACTTTACTCGTATCTTTATGAGTACTCAAAATAGGTGTTGGAGATGATCTTTAAAGAAGGAAACATTCCATCGTCCCTGGTGATAAAGGAATGGGTGGGCAAGAAAGAGAAGAAATATCATATTGCTTTATAAGCCAAGTAGTATCCGTAAGTAATAAAGGAGGCAAAATTTTTATAGATGTTGAAGTAGGAAATAAAAATTAACAATTCCAAATTGGAAGTATATCGAAGCAAGGAGGAAGAGATGAGCGTTCATTTGCAAACATATGAACAGTAAGCAACATTGCTAAAAAAACAATATCAATCTGTTTTAAATTAAATTCATGAAATAAAACAAAACTACGAGGAAGAAGTGAGGAAGAGACAAATCAGAGAATAACAAACTAATCAACTGAAAATTTAAATTTAAAAATTAAAGGCAAAAATTAGTCAGAAGGTTTGCGAAGATGATAGTGATGATGGTGAATCACGAACCAGGAAACGGAAACATTTTGAAGAAGACCCAACTCGATAAATTAAAAGTCCGTACTCATTCGAGCTCAGTGAGAACAGTTCGAGAGTGTAAACATCAAAGAAATTGATTCGAGATGGTAAATTTTTAGGTTCAAGAGAGGATGACAGCATCAAATTTGAAGATGAATCCAAGTTTTCATCTAGCCTTCTGTAAGTGTCAAAGATCAGTTCATCAACGAATAACAAAATGTATTATCAACAAGAAGAGTCTGAACACCAGGCTGTATTCAAATCAGGGACGATCATAAGTGTCCCAAAATAACATGATAATGGGCTTAGCTAATGCGAAATTAGCAAATCTATTAATATTTGCGATTAAAATAGCAATAATGCACTAAAGGCATAGCATGAAATTCCAATAAATAACGTGAAGAATACCAGTTCGTAACCAGTTCATCACTGGATCACCATTTTATCATCTAACGAGGAATAACAATAGAATGCTTAATTTTGGGATACCATAGGCAGAAAAGTCAAGATGGAATTGGATCAATGTTAGCAATTATCACATTTCGCATTGACTAAAGTTAGAAGCGGTCGTCTTCTATAGAAGACTTCTGCTGATGATCTCACCACCTTTCTTTACCACGCACAGCCAGTGAAAGAGAAATAACATTTTACAGTCACCATCAGCGAAATTAAAGCCCAAGACTTTATTTTTGGAGCAATTGGAAAGGAAATATTAGCGAGTCCTGAGTTGAAGCAAGGAAGCAATATTGTGTGTCTGAATGGTCTCATGCAGCAGATAATGAACTAA
>Ga0302188_10002460_pt1 | contig 13469 bp, 15 predicted proteins | sample II_Bog_E2_1_FD_198783 | JGI IMG/M metagenome (GOLD analysis project Ga0302188, IMG submission 198783) | Peat permafrost microbial communities from Stordalen Mire near Abisko, Sweden - II_Bog_E2_1 | ecosystem: Environmental > Terrestrial > Soil > Wetlands > Peat | place: Sweden: Abisko... | reverse complement strand
CATGCTGCCATTCGCCAGAACGAAGCCAGCCATGCCGTGGGGTGCAAGGTGGTGAATGAAGTGCTGGACCCAGGCGAAGTTCGCATTGCCCTTGGGAGGGATGCCGAACTGCCAGCGCACGTCGTCGTCCTTACGGAACCAGTCGGAGTCGTTGAAGGGCGGGTTAGCGAGGACGTAGTCGGCGCGGAGGTCGGGATGAATGTCGCGTCGGAAGGTGTCGGCGTGCTCGGGGCCGAAGTCGGCCTCGATGCCGCGCAGGGCGAGGTTCATCACAGCGAGTCGTCTGGTGGTGGCGTTGCTCTCCTGTCCGTAGATGCTGATGTCGCCGAGCTTACCGCCGTGGGATTCGACGAATTTCTCCGACTGGACGAACATGCCGCCCGAACCGCAGCAGGGATCGTAGATGCGCCCCTTGTAGGGACCGAGCATCTCAACAAGGCAACGGACAATGCAGGAGGGAGTGTAGAACTGGCCGCCGTTCTTTCCCTCGGCGCTGGCGAACTGGGTGAGAAAATACTCATAAACTCGACCAAGGATGTCCTTGGATCGGTTTTCCTTGTCCCCGAGTCCTATGGTACCGATGAGGTCGATCAATTCACCGAGGCGGTGCTTGTCGAGACCGGGGCGGGCATATTCCTTGGGAAGGACTCCCTTGAGGCGGAGATTGTCCCTCTCAATGGCGACCATGGCGTCGTCCACGATCTTGCCGATAGTAGGCTGCTTGGCGTTTGCCTGGAGATAAGACCATCGGGCTTCCTTCGGTACCCAGAAGACATTAGCGGCGAGGTATTCATCCCGATCCTCGGGATTGGCCCCGGCGTAATCACCTTTTCCAGCAGTGAGCAATGCATGGCGCTCCTCGAAGGAGTCGGAGATGTACTTTAGGAAAATCAATCCGAGGACGACATGCTTGTACTCCGCGGCATCCATGTTGTTGCGGAGCTTGTCGGCAGCGAGCCAGAGTTTGGCTTCAAAACCAATGTGGGCCGCAGAGTCTTTGGTGGATGACTGGGAGGATTTACGAGCCATGGAAGCTGTCACGATAAACGGTTAGGGAGAGTTCTGACGAGGAGAGAGTCACGGGGAAAGCCATTCCCTGCGGAAGAGCTTTTTCCGGTACGGTTCCTACGTCTCCTGTGTCCTCAAAACTTCTTCCTTCCCTACTACTGCAAAGGAAAAACTCAGTTGCATCTCCTACGCTTCCGCCGCTACGGACTCCCAAAGCCATTGGCTATTGAGGAGTCCTTCGTTCTGGTCGTCTTCGGATCTGCGCTCTCGTTTCTCCTATGGGGGGGACGGAAAGGCCGTCGAGGATCAGGCCAATTTCATTGGCATCGGTTGCATCTCTCATGCAACGCGAGGGAAGGGAAGCGCACTTTGCATCCCTAAAAATTATGGAAAAGAAAAGAGATTGAACTTCTATGATGCCTTCTGCATTATCACCGCCCGCTCGACGACGGGCAAGAAACCAGCCAATTGGGAAACAATTGGGGAAGCGTCTGTAAGTCGTTGATTATTAGCGGAATATTTGCCTTGTGGTGTAACGGTAGCACAGCAGTCTCTGAATCTGCTTGTCATGGTTCGAATCCATGCGAGGCAGCCAATTTTCTAAAATCAGTTAATCTGAGGTTGAAATCAACGGCGATCAAGAGGAGGGAGTGAACCTCCAACTCCTTTTTTGGAAGATTTAAAAAACGGAATCAAGCATTCAGGATCGATCAGCCACCGTCAGTCTCCCTGTACCGGTCGCGAGTAGCTTAGTACGCGTGCCGGGGGGAAGTTGATCATGACGGTCTTTGCCGTATGATGCTCATGAAAGTGCTCACGTACCAGACGACGAAAGCTTATCGTGCTCGGATTGAGCGTGGAGAGCAGATAGGTGAAGGTGCGGAAGGTGCCATCGTAACGCAGCGCGTCCCGAGTTGATTTCAAAATTTTTCGCTGCAGGGTGGGCGGCATGTTGGCAAAGGGAAGTCCCGAGACGACAAACTTTGCAGGACCGAGCTTGTGATGAGCCAGGATTTCAGGCGTTTCCTCTGCTGATCCGTGATGAAATCTCATTCCTGGAAAGCGACGCACCAGATTGCGATGGAGTTCCGGGTCGAACTCGATGCCAAGATACTCCACCCCTTTTGGCATCCGTTCCTTCAGAACGCTCGTGAAAGGACCGGTTCCGGGGCCGTACTCGACCACGACATCTCCCGGTTGCATGGCGATCTCATCGATCATGGCTTCACCGAGTTGGCGGGAACTGGGCCAGACGGAACCGATAGAGCCGGGGCGCGTGATGAATCGCGAAAGGAAATGCAGGGCGTCGCTCAGGCGATGCGGATGGTGGGGAAGTTCGGAGCCGGACATGACAGATGGGCAATACTGCATGAAGTGACAGAATTGATGAAGGGTTAAAGAATATTTTGAAGACAATACAATTGTTGAGAGCTTGCCGATGGGAGGATTGCTAGGCTTGAATAGGTGATGCGTTTCTCCCCTGGACCGTTTTCGTTGGTGATTCTGGCGGCCTTTCCCCTCTTCTTGCTCTCGGGATGTGCTGGCGTTTCGACTCAATCCCCCACGCCCGCCCTGTATGAATCAAAACCGGTTGCTGTCGAGACCGGCAAGGCTTCCTACTATGGAGGGCGATGGATCGGTCGGTTGACTGCAAACGGGGAGCACTACCATTCCGAAGACTGCACAGCCGCCCATAAGAAACTTCCCTTCAACACCATGGTCAAAGTCACCAACCTGAAAAATGGGAAGAGTGTGATCGTGCGGATCAATAATCGCGGCCCCTATGCGAAGGGTAGAATTCTCGATCTGAGCATGGTTGCGGCCCGGAAGATCGACATGATCGGTGCTGGGATTGTTCCGGTGCGTGCCGAGATTCTTAAGTCAATCGAGGTGATCACCAAGCCAAACCGGAGCTTTTCAGGTTTGGAGAGATAGGAGTAATAAGAGCTGCCTTCCCGAGTAATGGAACGGATGGCCTTCTCAGCCTACCTGCCTTTTGCCTTCGGCGATTTTGCCGTCACTTTTGCAGGAACCTTGGAGGGTTTGGAAGTGGCTTTGCCGGAAATTCCGGCGTTGGCGGCGATAAAATCACGTGAAGCCTTTACCACGACATCGCTTAGGGTGATGTCCAGACGGTCGGCAATTGCTAAAAGTATATTTTTTTCATCCGTGGGAATGCGGACTGTCATGATCCCGTCGCGACGCTTAGGCATGCATGCATCGTAAGGCAACGGAATCTCTTTTCAATGAGAAAACTCCACGCAAAATTCACAACTGTTCGGAGCTTAAAAGTTCATTTTGAGGAATATTCGAGCTTCCCTTCATCTCTTCCAAGGGATAGTTCATGCGCTCCATGAAATGCGTCATTCTGGCAGGGGGCCTCGGTACCCGCATCAGCGAAGAAACCTCATCGCGGCCAAAACCAATGGTCGAGATTGGTGGAAAGCCGATTCTCTGGCACGTGATGAAAATATACGCAGCACATGGCATCCGTGATTTCATCATCTGCGCCGGGTACAAGGGCTATGTGATCAAGGAGTACTTCGCCAATTACTTCCTCCACATGTCCGACATCACCTTCGACATGCAGAATAACACCATGGAGGTTCACGAGCGTCACGCCGAGCCATGGAGGGTCACCGTGATAGATACAGGAGACGAGACCATGACTGGGGGGCGACTCAAGCGGGTAGCCCGTTACGTGGATGGCGAGACATTCTGTTTCACCTATGGGGATGGTGTGGGTGATGTCGATGTCACCGCTGCCATCGCTGCACACAAAGCCTCCGGGAAAATGGCCACCGTGACATCCGTGCAACCGCCGGGTCGTTTCGGAATGCTCGATATTGAAGGAAACAGCGTTGTCGGGTTCCTTGAAAAACCTGAAGGTGATGGGGGATGGATCAACGGAGGATTTTTTGTGCTGGAATCCGCTGTGTTTGACCTCGTGGAGGATGACTCGATCATCTGGGAGAGAGAGCCGCTCCAAAAGCTCGCAACTGCGGGGCAGTTGAATGCCTTCCATCATCGTGGATTCTGGCAACCGATGGACACCCTGCGTGAGAAGCAGATGCTTGAATCCTATTGGAGCGAAGGGAAGGCACCGTGGAAGGTTTGGTAACCAACGGAGAGACTCGCGACGGAATGAAGACACCCCCATTTTTTCATGCTGCCTTCCGAGGAAAACGTGTCTGGCTCTCGGGCCACACGGGTTTCAAGGGCTCCTGGCTTTCGCAGTGGCTTCTGGAACTTGGGGCCATTGTTCACGGCTACGCCCTAGCTCCCGACACTATCCCGTCCCTCTTTAATCAACTCGGTTTAGCGGACCGACTGGAGCATGAGATCGCCGATATCCGCGATGCTGGCACCGTTAAAAAATCACTCATTGATTTTCAGCCTGATTTTGCGATCCACATGGCGGCGCAGCCCCTGGTGCGGCGCTCCTACGTCATCCCTGTTGAAACTTACGAGACGAACGTGAACGGAACGATTCATGTTCTGGAAGCCTTGCGTGGGATCACGAATCCCTGCGCTGCCGTCATCGTCACGACGGATAAGTGCTACCAGAATCATGAATCCGGTCGTGCGTACGAGGAATCGGATGCGCTAGGCGGCCATGATCCCTACAGCTCGAGCAAGGCGATGTCTGAGATTGCCACGGATGCCTATCGGAATTCGTATTTTCGGCATCACCCCGTCCGAATCTCCAGCGCCCGAGCTGGCAATGTGATCGGTGGTGGTGATTGGGCCGAGGACAGGATCGTTCCCGATGCCATGAGAGCCTTGAACAAAGGAGAGTCCATTTCCGTGCGCAATCCCACGGCTGTTCGTCCCTGGCAGCATGTCTTGGAACCCCTGAGTGGTTACCTGACCCTTGCCGCCAAGCTTGCTTCGGAAACCACAAATCAGGAGCTTGCATCGGCATTCAATTTTGGTCCGGGTCCTGATTCAAATCGCACTGTTTCAGATCTGGTGCAGGAAATACTCAAGCACCGTGCTGGAAGCTGGAGTGATAAAAGCGATCCGAATGCCCTTCACGAGGCCACACTACTCAATCTTTCCGTTGCTAAGGCGAGGCGGATACTCAATTGGAAGCCGGTTTGGAATTTTGAGGAGACTCTTGAGAGAACCGTTGCCTGGTATGATTCAGTGCTCAACGACGAAACTTCCACTCTGGAAATAACCCATCATCAAATCAATGACTACGGCAACATTTCATAACCAACCTAAATCTAAAATAAAATCAGGATCCTTCCAGTGTCGTTCGTGTGGGTCCAGCCACGGGATGGAGGCACTCGACCTTGGACGGCAACCATTGGCGAATAATCTTCTTCCTGCGGGAGGTCTCGAAGGTGAGACGGAGCCTAGGTGCCCCCTGCGACTCGCGGTTTGCTTGGATTGTCACCTGATGCAGTTGCTGGATCTGGTTCCTCCGACCCAACTGTTCTCGGAATACCTCTACTTTTCCTCCTTTTCTGACTCCATGCTGCAGCATGCAAGATTAGCGGTGTCTCGTTATGCCAACGAGTTCGCGCTCGGTGAAAAAAATCTCGTCGTTGAGGTTGCCAGCAATGATGGCTATCTTCTGCAGTATTTCAAGGAGCGTGGGATTCCCGCTCTCGGGATCGAACCTGCTGAAAATATAGCAAAGGTAGCCGAGCAGAAGGGCATTGAGACGCGAGTGGAGTTTTTCACAAAAGAACTTGCAGAAGCGTTGGTTAGGGAGGGCAAATCAGCCGATCTCATCCTTGGCAACAACGTATTTGCCCATGCTCCCAACACCAATGATTTTGTAGCAGCCATTTCCTCGCTGCTGAAACCCAGTGGGCGCGCGATCCTGGAGTTTCCTTGGGGGCTCGAGATGGTTAGGAACCTCGAATTCGATACTATTTATCATGAGCACGTTTTTTACTTTAATCTAGTTCCTTTGATTCCTCTTTTTCAAAGGCACGGGATGGAAATTTTCCGGGTCGAGAGGTTGCCTATTCACGGTGGGTCCCTTCGGATCTTTGCCTCCCGGAAGGGAGATTATGAGGTGGAGGATTCTGTTAGGGAATTGCTCAGGGAGGAAAGAGAGTCCGGGGTAGAAACGGCAGAACACTACAGTTTATTTACTGATGCCGTTGAAAGACTCAGGGAGAAACTTCTCTCCATGCTTCATCTGATAAAAAGTGAGGGTGGGACGATTGCTGCCTATGGTGCTTCTGCCAAGGGAAGTACCCTCCTCAATTTCTGCAACATTGGCTTGGAAACGCTCGAGTTCATTGCTGACAGGAGTACATACAAACAGGGGAGGCTCTCTCCCGGGATGCACTTGCCAATACTTCCTGCCGAGGCTTTGGTGGAAAGAAAGCCTGACTATGCGCTACTGCTAACCTGGAATTTCGCTCAGGAGATCCTATCCCAGCAAGAGACCTACCGAACGGAAGGCGGCAGATTTATTATTCCAATACCCCAACCGAGGGTCGTGTCGTGAAGATAGCTGAAACGCAATTGGAGGGTGTTTTTTTGGTGGAGTTGGTGCCAGTTTCAGATGCAAGGGGGCATTTCATGCGCACTTTTTGCTCAACGACATTCACCCAACACGGGTTAACGACATTCTGGCCCCAGTCCAATTTGAGTTTCACTGCCTCGAAGGGCACACTCAGGGGATTGCATTTTCAAAAGGAACCATCACCTGAAATTAAACTAATTCAGTGTGTCACTGGCACGATATGCGATGTGATTGTTGATATTAGAAAAGATTCGCCTTCCTTTGGACATTGGGAATCATTCGAACTTTCGGAGGAAAATCATCGTGGGCTCTATGTGCCGGCTGGCTATGCACACGGTTTCCAGTGTTTGGAGGATAAGTGCAGGGTTTCCTATCAAATGTCGCAGTTGTACGATCCTTCTCTTTCTGGAGGAGTGCGATGGAATGATCCTGACTTGAAGATTGACTGGCCTCTCAACTGCCCTCTCGTTTCAGAGCGTGATGCAGCTCTGCCGTTTTTAGCTGACTTGGAATGAGAATTTTTATCACCGGCCCTCAGGGATTTATCGGTAAGGAAACAGCCCGTCAGGCGCAGATTCAAGGTCACGATGTGATGGGATTGGAAAAACCGTTCAGGGTGGAAAATCCGCCCTGGTCGGCCCTGGAGGAATTTCGCCCAGAGATCTGTATTCACACGGCATGGATTGCCACGCCGGGAATCTATGTCACATCTCCTCTCAACGAATCACATCGGGCCTGGGGATGTAATCTGGCGGTGGGGTTAGCTCGGCTAGGAATGAAACATCTAATTTCTTTGGGTACGTGTGCGGAATATACGCCCTCTTTCCACCTTCTGAATGAGGAGAATAGCCCTATAAGACCCTCTTCACCCTATGGATTGGCCAAGAAATCATTTCATGATGATTTGCTGGGTATCGCTGTGGTGCAAGGGTTCACTCTTGCCTGGGCTAGAGTGTTCTACCCTTATGGCCCAGCTGAGCATTCACAACGTCTTGTCAGTTCACTGATCCGTGGGTTTGAAGAGAATCAACCGCTTATGATTGAGAACCCGAACGCTGTGCGCGACTACATCCATGTTGAGGATGTGGCCTCCGCACTACTTCTGATGGCTGAGAGGAAGGTTCACGGAACGGTGAACATCGGCACCGGAAATGGTGTGCGACTTGGAACTCTTGAGTCAACGATTGCCCGTTTGATGAACATTCCGTTTGACGATAAGTCAGAAACCATGGCTCAAGGAACGGGGGAGGCTGTTGTCGCCGAAATCGGTAAGTTGAAGGCTATGGGCTGGACACCTCGTTACGATCATATAGAAAGCGGGCTGCAAACATATCCTTCACTATCCCCCAAATCAACGAATCAATGAACAATAAGACCATGGTCATGGTGTTAGCTTACAACGTCGAGAGGACGCTGGAGAAGACCTACAACGCCGTACCCGATTCTCTGAAAACCTTCGTGGTGGTTGGGGATAATTGCAGTCAGGACCGCACCAATGAGATTGCGCAGCGTCTTGGGATAAGAACCATCCGTCACGAAGAGAACTTCAACTACGGTGGTAATCTAAAGCGCCTCATGAAGACCTTTCTTGATGAGGGAGGGGAGGTTGCAGTGGAGCTTCATGGTGATTTTCAATATGATCCGTCACTAACTGACCTCATGGTGGAATATATCTCGCGAGGTTATTTTGATATGATCCAGGGAAGTCGGATCCGTTCTCGTTCTGAGGCCCTCGCCGGGGGAATGCCCCTCTATCGTTATACCTGCAACCGCATCATGACGTTTGCCCAAAACCTCTGGTTCGGGACGGTTTTTGGCGAGTGGCACAGTGGCCTTCGTGCCTACTCGCGTCGTCTTCTGGAGGCTGCACCCTTGGATTCTTTTTCGGATACTCACGCCTTTGCCAGCGATATCATGATGTTTGCTGTTGCAAACGGCTTCTGGGTCGGGGAAGTGCCTTGTCCAGCTAAATATGAAGGGGAAAGTTCCTCAGTGCCGCTTCCGAAGCTCTTCGATTACGCCTTCAAAACATTTGCTTCCGCCATGAAATACCCTCCTGGAAAACGTCTTCCACTCAAGCAAATGATCAAGAACACCGGCGGCGGTCGATCCGCATAGAAAACGGGCAATTGAGATGTTCTCGTTAAAACCTGTTGCTTCGTTTTCAAATTTTATATTTTGTGCAAATCACGAGTCCCTTCCAGAAAATCACGGGCAAGAAAGCTCTATTATCAGTATTTTTGCTCCTTTCTGCGATATTCCTCTTTTCCAATTTGGGACGGTATGCGTTATGGGATGATGAAACCATGGTTTCTCTGGCGGCCGAAGGCATCTTGGAAACCGGGGACACAACGGCAGTGCATGGCCGTAATATTGTAGCATATCGTAACGGATTGGTTCTAAAAAATTTATCCGACCGCTCTACGCCGCCCCTCAGTTCCTATATTACCGCTGTCTCATTTGCTTTGTTCGGGAAAACGGCTTGGGCGGCAAGAATTCCTTTTGCCTTGATGGGGATGGCTCTCATGACATTGGCCGCTTTCATGATGGGAAAAAGCAATTTAACGGCGCGTGAAACGTTTGTTTTGTCGATTGGAATTTTAGGGAATACTTCTCTTATCTTGTTCCTGCGGCAGTGTCGGTACTATGCCCCCTCTATTCTTCTGAGTGTCCTGATAGCAGTCTGTTACATCAGATGGAGACGTGAGAACAAGGGGCTCCTAGGTATGGCTATATTGAGCGTCCCACTGTTTGCGGCAAATTACATGGGGTGTGCGGCGCTTTTTGCTTGTTTGGCAGTCGATTATCTACTCTGGAAGAGGCGTGAATTTTCTGTGCAATGGAAGGAGATCGCTCTAGCAGGGATGATCGCTGGACTGCCCTGCGTAGCGATCGCCTCGGTTTGGAATCCATTTACTACGCAATTCGGTGCTTATACCCAATCCAACGGACTCCTCGATAGGATTACCTTACTCTGGTGGAACTTCAGGGATATGAACGAGGCAGGTTTTTTAATAGGCGGCTTGGTGCTTGCCTCTCTACTCCTAATTTTTATACGCAGGGATATCTGGCTGACAAGGGGGCTGTTGGCACTTGTGGTTTATACCATAGTGATAAGCATTGTTTCCCCCCAGTTGGTAAAGCAGGCATCACTGGCGGACATTCGCTATCTTGCGCCGCTCATCCCGCTTGGAATCGTCTTAGCGGTTGCAACTTATCTAAAGCTGTTTGGGAATAGAGCCTATCTATGTCTGGCCTTGGCTTTTCCAGTGTTCTGTACGAATCTAGCATCAGGAACATTTATCGGGCAGCAGGGATTACGTTCGGTACCTCTAGAGTTTCTTGGTGAGCTCATTTCTCCCCCTCCTGAACCTTATTCGCCTACAGCAGAATGGATCCGAGGAAACATCCCAAAAGGATCTACCGTTTGGGTTCTCCCCGATTACATGACATACCCCCTTATGTTCCACGCTCCAGATGTGGTTTATGCATGGCAACTAAATTTAGATCAGAAGAAAGACCCGCAGTTTAGGGATCTACCCAATATTCACTTCAAGGGAAAAGAGTTGCCCGAATATATTATCGTCTTTGGACCCATAGTAATTCAGATGCGTGATATGTTCCAACAGTGGAAGATGAAGGGTATTGATTACAAGGAGATATACATAATCAATACCTTCTGGAAGGATCTCTACCGCCCTGAGCTTTTTTGGAGAACGTTCCGTCCGGTTTTGGGTTACGATCCTGAAACAGAGAGCATCTATTGCTTTAAAAAACAGAACTAGAATAACACAGTTTCCAATCATTATATGGTATTGAACCTGCATAAATATTTCAAGGGACGCGTCAAAATGCCGATCCTAGTGCTTATTGGAAGTGCGTTGCTTGCAAACCTGCTGATGAAACTTTGGAAATGGGATGAACCCATCGAAACAGATCTCATGATGTACTGCATGGGGGGGCATACATTCCATATTGGCAAGCTTCTTTATACGGACTTGTGGGATCAAAAACCTCCGCTTCTCCATATGATCTTTGGTCTTTCCGAAACATTATTTGGATATGGTAAAGGAGAGGTGGCTGGTGTTAACCTGATTTTTTCATCGATTTTCATCATTGAGGCCTACATACTGGCCGCGCGCTTTGTGAGATCGAAGATAATGCAAGGCGGGCTGCTTTTTTTTGTTGTTTTCGGATTGATTTCTAACATTGACCTTGAGGCCAATCAACCGAACTGTGAACTGCTTCTTAACGCCATATTTGGTGCGTTGTTTTTACTTGCAACGAAAAAAGGGTCGGTTCGAAAAATCGATGCCGTCGCTTTTGGTCTTCTTGCGGTTTCGGCAACTATGATCAAACAGCATGCGGTGATTCCTGTCCTAATGCTGGGACTAGCTTACTCTCTCAATGGATGGGATAACAAAAGAAAAGCAGGCTTTCAGTGGAGTCCAATCTTTTTATCAATCGTACTTATCTTAGCAGGATGGTTGTCTCTTGCTGCCTATTATGCCTTAAAGGGGCATTTTTATGACCTTTGGCTTTGCTTGGTTGCCGCCAATGCAACATATAACCCGGATTATCTTGGTACACTCCTAAAGGCGTTATCGCCTGGTAACTTATCGTTTTTGCTTTTGAGTTTTCTAGGGTCTATAGCGGCCATTATTGGAGGCGGGAATTTTTTCGAAAAACAGAAATTATCCACAGCTGCTAACATTCTCTTTTCCCTTGGATGTTATCTGATGCTGGCGATTCCTGGAATGTGGTGGCCGCATTACTATCAACTCATGGAATGGCCCGTATTCATATCCATGGCAATGATGCTTGCCGTTGCCGAAGAGATCAGCAATCGGAGAGTTGCGTTTGCCATGGTCTCGCTGATCGTGGCATTTGTTGCAGGAGTAAGTTGTTTAAACCTCAAGAATTATTTGATATTATCTTCAAGACAGATCAGCGAAAGAAAATATAATGGGTCTTGGTATTATGATACCGAGATAGTCGCCCCCTACTTGTCTTCTCTGATGAAGAAAGACGAGTGGTTCTTTGTGTGGGGACAAGATACTGGACTTTATGTTTATACGAACATATGGCCGAGAACGCGATTTAATGCTTATTTTGCTTTTATTGTTAGCAAAGTTCAAGACAAGGTGTATCCAATTTTTTTTAATGATGTTTTTAAAAGTCCTCCTGATGTCGTGGTGTTTCCAAGGCCGCAAATTGGAATGATTGGTCCTAACATCCGCGATCCAATCATCAACTGGGTGGCAAATAATTATTTTCCTATAACTTCTGGTTCAGAATGCCAAGGCTATCTGATTTGTGCACGGCTTGGTTCAAACATTGATGAGCGTACGCCTCCTGCTTTGCCAAGGCGCCCATTGATAAAATATTTTGAGCCATAATGCACAACCTATCTCGCTTCCGGTAAGCTTTTACCGGAGGTAGAAGCAGTTTTGGCATATGGATGTGAACGAGGTCAAGCGGTTGAAAGAACTCAGCGAAGAGTAGCCGAGGTACGACTGACTATAGCCGTATCGCGGCGCGGCTTCGTCGGGAGGGATGGCAAGGGAGCAAGAGGCAGATCCAGAGCCTGAGGAGAAGTCTTGCCCTTCGGGTTCCACCGAAGAAAAGGAAGCTCTTTCGTAGAAGTTACTCCACGGGACTGCCGGTGAAGGCTGAGTACAAGGGCCATATCTAGACTTGGGACTTTATTTGTTATGGAACTACTCGCGGAAAAGCCATGCGAATGCTGACTATCTTGGATGAGTACACCCGGGAATGCCATATGCTCAGAGCGGATCGAGCCTTAAACATTGACGATGTGCTCGAATGGATGGGGAAGCCATCAAAGAACATGGAACTGACCTGACCCCATGAAAGAGGACAGTTGAAAAATGAAGTTCTGATGGTCAGAAATCCACCCATTAATCACCCACAACATCAAGCAACCAAATCCAACGGAACTTCAGTTTTGATGTGTCCCACTTCTGGGGTCAGGTCAGAACATCAGCCGATCTGCGCAACGATAACGGGAGTGAGTTCATCGCCAAAGCGGTGCAGGGATGGTTTGGCGAAAACCGGATCAAGACGATTTACATCAAGCCACGCAGTCCATGGCAATTGAGCAGCAGCGACATAGAGCCTTCGAAGGAGGGTCCGAAGGGTGAGGCGAGAGTCGAATCAAAACGGCTATGTATAGAGTTCCCATGGACGCCTCCGGGACGAATGTCTCAACAAGGAGCAGTGCTGGACACTTACCGAAGCCCGCATGGTGATCGACGATAACCGCAACGAATACAACACCTTCAGGCCACACAGCAGGCTCGGCTTCCTAAGTCCAGCCAACTTGCCGCTCAGGAATCAGCATGGACCGCAAGGTATTCCCAATTCATAGGGACTATTACAGCAACAACCTCTATGGAAATAAACCATTTCTTCCGTAGCATGATTTTGATTGGCGAGGGATTTGGGCTTTCATCTATCCTTTGAAATTGCTGTCTTATACCCTTCCCTCAAATCTACTTCCCATCGACTCCATGAAACGTTTTCCCTCTCATCTCGTACCCACACTCATTGCAACGGTGGCTATCGGTATCCTCTGGCTTTGCAAAGGAGCGTCGGACCAGGAGCTGCTGGCCAACACTTCGAAGGCGCTTGATTTTCATCCTTGGAACGGGTGGTGGAGTCCCTTGTTTCTAGGAGGAGGATCGCAGGCACCAGGACTCACGACAGGATTTTCCTACCTCATTCTGAAGGCATTCATCTTACCGTTTGGAGTCATCTTTGGGGCAAAACTGGCAGCCCTCACGGCAGCATTCCTTGGCGGTCTGGGTGTTGCTGCATTTTTGAAGCGTTGGACGGGTGACGAGACGGCGGCATGGCTCGGATCCGTCGCCTACATCCTGGGGCCGCAGATGGCATTGCGTTTGGGAGCAAACGAGCATCTTCCCGTGGTTTTTGCCATGGTCTT
>Ga0302188_10002456_pt1 | contig 13494 bp, 10 predicted proteins | sample II_Bog_E2_1_FD_198783 | JGI IMG/M metagenome (GOLD analysis project Ga0302188, IMG submission 198783) | Peat permafrost microbial communities from Stordalen Mire near Abisko, Sweden - II_Bog_E2_1 | ecosystem: Environmental > Terrestrial > Soil > Wetlands > Peat | place: Sweden: Abisko... | reverse complement strand
CTTTGCGGCCTTTCTTCTTGAACAGCGGAATTTGGAAATACGCAACGTTGACACCGTAACGAAGAAAGGCAAGTACCACAACCCTGAGGGTCGGCATGGTACCGCCCTTCAGATACTTCATGAGGGCCGGTCGAGTTACGTCAAGAGTCGCAGCGAACTGTTCGTCGGACAGTCTCGGGATGTCGTCGCCCTTTTGGGTGGCGCGATCATAATGCCGCTTCAACTCGCGCCCAAATTCAGCGGCGAAGGCTTCGTCATCTGGAGTGCGCTTCATATCGAATGGTGGAAAAACCGCATCAATGTGTGCAACTTAAGTTTCGTAACTTATGTTACACTATACCAGCTTAGTGTATATTGGTGAGCATCTGATGGCAACGAGTGCGATCCCAAGCTACGGCAGCCCGCCTCTCACGGAAGTGGCATGCGGAGTCCAATTTGCTGCGCTTCCGTTGCAAACCAGACACGTTGGGCAATTTTGGACAGAGATTGCCGGGGAGTATCCTCTAACGCAAGACTTCCCTCCAATCCCGGACGTGGGAGAGGCATCCGCTTTCAGCATTCTGATGATGCCGCCGCTGCGCCGAGCTTTTTTCGCTACATCCTCGACGGAATTTGTCATTCAGCTCCAAGATTCTCGCTTTCACCACAACTGGAGAAAGCTATCGCCGACGGTGGAGTATCCACGGTTCGGTGTGGTTTTCAGCCGATTTCTGACGGCGTGGGGACGTTTTTCGGATTTTGTGAAGGGGCAGGGGCTGCAGGAACCTAATCCCAGCCGATATGAACTTACGTACGTTAACGAAATCGAAACCCTTGGGTCTATACGAATCGAACAGGCCGTCAAGCTTTTCGATTGGAACGAAATCAGGGCAGGGTTTCTTCCTGAGCCTAAGGCAACGAACATTGCATGGAGCTTTCCATTGCCGGACGCGAAGGGCCTAATGAACGTGAGCACCAATCGGCTGACCAGGCCGGACGGCCGCAGCGCCGTGTTGCTCACATTGGCCTGTTCAGGCCCCAGCGCAAATGAGAGGTACTCGCTGGAGGAGTGGTTCGAGACCGCGCATCAATGGATCGTCCGTGGTTTCACTGACCTCACGACGCCAGAAGCACACCGTGTTTGGAACAGGGAGATTTAGCATGGCTACGGCTGAAATAATCGGAAATTTGTCCATGGCCGCTACGGACAATGCGGTGCCCATTGTTGGCGACGCCATACAGGGCTCGATACAGGAATTTCACGTCACTGCAACCTCACAGCATTCTCCCTCCCCTGTTTTCTACGCTCCGCAGCACCAGGGGAAATTGACCACATACTGGGACAGTATGCTGCGCGGGGTTGTTCGCAGCTTTTATGCGATTGTATCCAGAGACAACGCGGGATCGCTCACCAGTATGGTTTGCGGCACGGACTCTTTCGCTTGGGACCGTCTCAGCCTCGAACTGATGCGCATTGCGAGTTTGGGGACAAATTGGGACGGCGAAGGCGCCGAGGCTGTTCCGCCGAAGGCGGCGAGAAATACTGGGGTGCTGTTGTTTCTTGCGAGGGCGGCAATGGAGCAATCGACAATCGCCCAGTGCACAGTTCCGATAGTCATGCCGGCCATTGACGGCGGCGTAATCCTCAAGTGGGTTCAGGGGGGCAGGGAACTCAAGTGCATAGTGCGAGGCGATATTGTTGAAGTAGTTAGATGGAGATCGCTGGACGGATACGAGTCAGATGGATTTTGGGAGATTCCGGTCCCGCGTGTCGCGGAGCATTTTGAATGGCTGCTTCAACAGTGATTTCAAAGGATGGCCCAGTACCCGCTCGAGAGAGCGTCTACCGGGCGCTCAATCCGAAACACTTCGAGGGCGCTCTTCCTGGCGATAACCACTTCGTTATGCCGCGGAGTCATGCCCCAGGAGATGGTGTTTCGACGGGAATCGCCAGCCTGATTTCTGTTTCGGAACTGAGATCAATCGATGTTCTGAAACGAGCATACGGCGACGCTTTTGCGGTGGCGGAGCTCGTCGTATCTGACGTATTGGCACCTGTTATTACGCTCGGTATATCCGTCATCCAGCAGGATTCCCCCGAATGGGGCGTGTTCTCCGGGGCCCACGCAGTAATCACTGGATATCAGACTCTCGCGGGCAACGAGGGCAAGCGGAAGATTCGGGACTTCCAACGCCACCTCGTGAAACTTGCTCGTAGGCGATATTACGCTGCAGGAAGCGACACAGCGACATCATCTGAGTAAGCTCCAAGCTCGAAAAGGCCTCAGCGCACCGCGCTCAGGTCAAGCCTGAGCACTTTAGCGGGGTCGAGATACGCTCCTTGCCAGCGGACGGCCCAGTGCAAATGCGGACCCGTCACGCGGCCCGTGGCCCCGCTCAGGCCAAGGCGCTCGCCTGTCGCGACCCGCTGGCCCTCTTGCACGTCGATGCGGCTCAGGTGCATGGAAATCGTGAACAGTCCCTGCCCGTGGTCAATCACCACGCAGTTGCCCTCGTAATACAGCGGCCGTGCCAGCACCACAACGCCGCTGTTGCCGGCCCGCACCTGTGTCCCAGACGCGGCACGAAAATCCATCCCCTTGTGGATGCTGGCCAGCTTCCCGTTAAACATGCGGCGTACGCCAAAGCTGTCTGTGGCGGCTGCGGCCACGGGAGCGCGAAAGTCCCCCGACCAAAGCGGCTCGGCCGCGCTCGCCGCAAACACCTTCGTCTTAAGCTGGACTTCCGCTTCAATCCGTTTCAGCGCTTCCGGACTAGGCTCAACGAATCCGGGCGCTACACTCAGCGATTCGGTCCGGTAGCGAGCCGTGTGAATCTTCACTGTCTGGCTCAAGTCCAGCACGCCGCTACGGTTCGGCGTTACGGTAATCCGCAGGTGCGAGGGTCCGGCCAGCGCCTCCACATCCACACCGGCTAGCGCAAACCGGGTGCGCCCGTCGAGTGCTGAAAAGAACTGCAATGGATGTCCCAGCCATTCCCCCTCAACCTTTGCCAATGCCGGAGCCACGACGCGAATCAGCTCGGGTGAGCCGGATTCGACCAGCGCCGGATCGAAAGTCACCGAAGAAGTTTGCGAAAAAGCGCGGGCCGGCGCAGAAGTAATGAAGCAAAGCCAGCAAACGACCCCGAGGCCAAACCCAAGGAAATTGAATCCTGGAAGCCGCCTAAAGAGGAGGAATAAGGAAATGAGTGTCACCGTGGGTGCGCGGCCAGCCATTTTGCTTCACGTTCCTGTACATCGGCCAATTCGTCGGCAGTAATATGGGTGCCGATCATCTGCCGGTTCGCCGCGTATTTCTCCTGGTTTGGCCCCTTCGTCTGCGCCGCAATGTCCAACCAGAAATAGGCCTCGACGTAGCTCTGCGGGATGCCCTGGCCAATGGAGTAGAGTACGCCGAGAGTGGCCTGTGCGCCCACATCCCCTTGCTCGGCTGCCTTGCGATACCAGGCCACCGCCTGAACCATGTCGCGGGCAAAGTGCTTGCCTCCGCCGTCCCGATACAAACCCGCCAGGTGAAGCTCTCCCGCTATCGACCCTTGCTCGGCCGCTTTGCGATACCAATCCGCCGCCTGGTTGTAGTCCTGTCCCACACCCTTGCCTGCCGCATAGCTCTCCCCTACAAGAACCTGAGACGCCGCATCCCCGGCGCTGGCCTTGGCCAGCAAGGCTGGATCGATGGCGCCCGCTGTTTGGGAGTCCACCGTCTGGCCGTCCGCAGGCTGCCCGAAAGCCGGGATTAACGCCAAATAAAGAATCAGAGCCAAAATGAATCGCTTCCCTCGTATTCTCATGGAGCCTCATTCGGCAAACCCTAAAAGCAGTAACTCCAGTTTACCCAGAAACGACGTCGCCGGTTGCCCTCAGGAAGAGAAGTCTACCCCATACCATTCTTCCCATCCCAGACTGTAAACCTCGGAGAGATTCCACCTATCGGCAGAGCCTCCAAAGGGTCTAGAATTCTTGTATGACCGATCGCATGTCGTTATCTCTCGCCCAGGCCGACCCTGAAGTGGCCGCCGCTCTTGACCAGGAAACCCTCCGCCAGCACGAGGGACTGGAGATGATAGCCAGCGAAAACTTTGTCTCCGAGGCGGTACTCGAGGCCGCAGGCTCAATCTTTACCAACAAATACGCCGAGGGCTACCCTGGGCGGCGCTATTACGGCGGCTGCGAATACGCCGACGTGGTGGAGAACCTGGCCCGCGACCGGGCCAGGCAAATCTTCGGCAGCGAGCATGTCAACGTGCAGCCGCACTCCGGCTCGCAGGCCAACGCCGCCGCCTATGCTGCAGTCTTGCAGGCAGGCGACACGATTCTCGGGCTGGATCTTTCGCACGGCGGCCACCTGACCCACGGTCACAAGCTCAGCTTCAGCGGCAAGCTCTATCGGCCCACCTTTTACCACGTCCGGCGCGATACGGAGCTGATCGACTACGACGAGCTTGAGGCCATCGCCGAGCGGGAGCGGCCAAAGGTGCTCATCGGCGGCGGCAGCGCCTATCCGCGGCTGTGGGACTTTGCCCGCATGCGCCAGATCGCCGAGAAGGTGGGCGCCATGTATGTCTTTGACATGGCGCACATCGCCGGCCTGGTGGCTGGCGGCGTGCATCCCTCCCCGGTGCCCCACGCGCACATTACCACCACCACCACCCACAAAACGCTGCGCGGCCCGCGCTCGGGGCTGATTCTCTGTGGGAAAGACCTGGCGACCGCCGTGGACAAGGCGGTGTTCCCGGGCCAGCAGGGCGGCCCACTGATGCACATTGTGGCGGCCAAGGCGGTTGCCTTTGCCGAGGCGCTCCGGCCCGAGTTCAAGACCTATGCGGCCCAAATCGTCACCAATGCTCAGGCGCTTGCCGCCAGCTTACAGGAAGCCGGCTTCCGGATCATCTCGGGGGGCACTGACAACCACCTGATGCTGGTTGACGTATTTGAGAAGGGCATCCTCGGTTCCGAGGCCGAGCTGGCGCTGGGCAAGGCCGGCATCACCGTGAACAAAAATTCCATACCCTACGATGTCAATCCACCGCTCAAGCCTTCGGGAATTCGGGTAGGCACGCCGGCGCTGACGACTCGCGGCATGAAGGTGCCGGAGATGCGCCAGATTGCTGTTTGGATTACGAAAGCCCTGGAACAACGCAACGACGATGCGGCTCTGGAAAGGATTCGCGGCGAAGTGGCGGAGCTGGCCAACCAGTTCCCGCTGTATGCGTGGCGGCGCGCACCGGTCGCCGTGGAAGTTTAGAGCGCCTTACTTGCGACAGTTGCTCGCCATGCAGGAACCCTGAGTTGCGTTCCGTGATTTCTTGCGGAGTGCAACTTGACCGCGCATGCCGGGTTCGAGCTAACGTAACTGTTGATGCCCGGCCAGAGGGAAAAGCGCAGCGAGAGAAAGGCTGCAAACCCTAGGGGCATCTGGAGGCGACCATGAAATCGATTCAGTTGGCACTGGCATCGTTGCTCGTTCTTTCTGTTCCAACGTTTGCCCAGCATCCCGAAGCGCATCCCGCAATCCCGAAGAGCGGTCCCAGGCCGATGAAAGCCGCGCCGCATCCGGTCGATCCCAAGCGGAACTACAGCGACCAGGCCGGCCACCCCAATGCTCCTCACGTGGATGGGAAGACCTGGGTTGGTCACGACACGGGCAAGGACGACGCGCGTTATCACCTCGACCAGCCCTTTGCGCATGGCCATTTCAACGGCGGATTCGGAGGCGGGCATGTGTGGGTTCTTGCCGGGGGCGGTTCGAGCCGTTTCTGGTTCAACGGGTGGTACTGGGATGTTGCGGCAGCTGACATTGCCTTCTGCGATGGATGGCTGTGGGGCTCCGACCAGATCGTGATCTATGAGGATCCCGACCACGACGGCTGGTACCTGGCATACAACGTGCGTCTCGGCACCTATGTGCATGTGGAGTATCTGGGAACGTAACTCCAAACTGCCAGGCGTTGGCTACACGACAACGGGGGACAGGCATCAAAGCCTGTCCCCCGTCGTCGTTTCATCCTTGTCTACAGTGACGGCATGCGCGAAATTTACAGGTCACACCGATAGACGATAAGATGGCATGTCCGTAAGGAGCAACTGCATTGCGGCGATGAAACTTGGGCGGCGACCCCATGCATTCCGATACCTCCGAGGCTCTCGAATGAAGCATCTGCCCATGCGCTCCCTCACAAGCGCACTCGTTCCGGCATCTGTCAGGATTACAGTGGTTGCGGTTTGTGCAGCGCTTCTCACCGCTGCCATCCACGCGGCCGAGCCTGCCGCTACCCCGCCGCCCATTGTTCTTACCGGGGCGGACATGCGGCCGGGGTTGTCGCTCGATGGCGACTGGGCCACCATCGTCGACCCTTACTCGAACGGGTTCTCCGGCTACTTCCGCAATCAAAAGCAGGAGCCGGGTGGGAGGGTGATCGAATACGACTTCTCAAAATCCCCCACACTCAAGGTGCCGAAAGACTGGAACACGCAGCGCGAGTCGCTCTTCTATTACGAGGGGCCGCTATGGTACGAGCGTGACTTTACTTACTCGCCCAAGGAACATACGCGCATTTTTCTGCACGTGGGCGCGGCCAATTATCGCTCCTGGTTCTGGGTCAATGGACAAAAGGTCTGCGAGCACGAAGGCGGCTTTACCAGTTTCAACTGCGATGTAACAGCGGCGGTGCGCAACGGCGCTAACTTTGTTGTGGCCGCGGTGGATAACACTCGGCTTGCCGACGGCGTCCCTACTCTCAAGACGGATTGGTGGAATTATGGCGGCTTGACACGCTCCGTCTCCCTCATCGAGGTTCCAGAGGCGTTTATCGATCAATACGATCTGCATCTCAGTCGCGGAGAAGCTTCGCAAATAGAAGGCTGGGTACACATTCAAGGCGGCCAGCCCGGCGCAAAGGTGGAAGTCGAGATTCCAGAGTTAGCGGCGAAGACTTCCGCAGTTGCGGCAGAGGACGGCCGCGCCGCTATTCACTTGGCCGCGCCCGGATTGGTTCGCTGGTCACCCGAAACTCCAAAGCTATACAAGGTCGAAGTGCGCGCGGGCTTGGACGCAGTCGAAGACTCGATAGGCTTCCGAACCATCGAAACGCGCGGCACCGAGATACTTCTGAATGGAAAGCCAATCTTTCTGCGCGGTGTTTGCATGCATGGAGAGGCTCCATACCGAACCGGTCGTGCCAACACGGACAAAGACGCGGAAACCTCGCTGGGTTGGGTAAAGGAGCTGGGAGCCAACTTCGTCCGCCTGGCGCACTATCCGCACGATGAGACAATGCTGCGCGCCGCCGATCGGATGGGTATCCTGGTGTGGTCCGAGATTCCAACTTACTGGGCGATTCAGTGGGATAACCCCAAGGTTCTGGTTAAAGCAGAGCAGCAGTTGGATGAGGAGATAGGAACATCGCGCAATCACGCGGCTGTGATTCTCTGGTCCGTGGCCAATGAAACACCAAATAATGCCGCTCGGACGCAGTTTCTGGTTACGCTGGCCGACCGCGCGCGAACCCTCGACCCCACAAGGCTGATTACGGCCGCACTGCTGGTGCGCAACGAAGGCCACACAAAGATCGTCGATGATCCGTTGGGAAAAGCATTGGATGTAATCGGAACCAACGAGTATGTAGGTTGGTACGAAGGGACGCCGGATGCCGCCGATATTACCGAGTGGCGCGTCGACTATCAGAAGCCTCTCATCATGAGCGAATTTGGCGGAGAGGCCAAGGCCGGCTTGCACGGTGCGGACACCGAACGATGGACGGAAGAGTATCAAGCCGATATCTACCGCCATCAACTGGGAATGCTAAACCGGATTCCCCAACTAAGAGGAATGACTCCCTGGATTCTGGTGGATTTCCGTTCCCCGCTGCGAAACTTGCCCGGTATTCAGGATGGTTTCAATCGCAAGGGCCTTATCTCCGATCAGGGGCAGAAAAAGGCTGCGTTCTTCATACTGCAGAAGGCTTATAAGGATAAGACGGTGGGAAGGCCGGAGTGAAGTGTTATGGATTCGATTCCTTCAATCTGTTGAATTCCTTGCCGAAGTTGTGCAAACTTTGAATTATGAGTTATGGTTGACTTATGGCTAATGACTCCATTCTTGCCCAAATCGATGCGGAAATTGCAAGGCTCACGCAGGTCCGCTCCCTGCTGGCCAACACCGGCAAACTCGCTGTCAAGGTAACTGAGCGCAAGGCCAGCAAAACTCCGGCCAAGACAAAGACCAGGAAAGCCCGCGTGTTGAGCCCTGAGGCGCGCAAGCGGATTGCCGATGCGCAGCGGAAACGCTGGGCCGCCCTGAAGGCCAAGGCTTAGGAATCTCAGCGTATCGAATCGACTGGCTTATATCCCGCGTGCCGCAAACTCCCCACCAATAAGTCGAGGGCGCAAAACCCCGCGCGAAGACTCCGCGCTTTCGTCGCGGAGGTCCGCGTCACCCGGTGACGACGCATCGCCGTTGCCGGCCTCCTTCCCCAGCGTTTCTGTTCTGCCATCCCGTTAACCTGCTGATTTACATTGGTTTGCAAGTTAGCCTCGGAAGTTGACCAGATGTTGTAAGCAACCTTCCAAGAAATTCCCGCAAAAACTCATTGAGGTTCAGGGCGGTCTCTTTCAAGAATCAGCCTAAGGAAAGCCGCACCCATTTCAGTTTTTCAATTGTTGAAAATCCCGCCTCTGCCGAAATAGTTCTCAGTGGGATGCGAGAACAATCTGTGGCGGGGCAATCTGGCCCGCCTCGGCTCCTTTGTGCTGGAGCCAGCAAGAAGACTACGTCCCGAAGCGCTTGCATGGGAGAGCGAATACTGTGACGTTGCCGACAATGCAGCAAAGAAAGGAAGCTGCGGTTCCATGGGCAAACCTGCGCCTCCCTCCCTTTCCCAAGGTGGCAATCAGGGTGTTGCAACTGGCAAACAACGAGAATGTCCAACTGCATGAGCTGAGCGACCTGATCTCGTCGGATGCGGCGTTTGCAAGCGAGGTTCTCACAATTGCCAATTCGGCCATGTTCGCGCCCCGCTTTCCGGCCAACAGCATCCTTCAGGCAATCGCCGTGTTAGGCGCGAACCACCTGCAGGGGATGTGTATCACAGTCGGCGCAAGAGCTTATCTGGGTAAGTCGATGAGCTATCCCGCATTTCGCGAGATATGGCGACATAACCTGGCGTGCGCCTTGATCGCGGAGCAAGTGGCTTCCGCCGGATTCATGGACAAGGATATTGCTTACACGTCCGGCGTGCTGCACGATATCGGCCGATTTGGACTGGCAGTAATTCAGCCGCAGGATTATGCCCGCCTGCTGGGGACACACCTGGGAACCGCCGAGACCATTCTTCAGGCCGAGCGCGACTTGTTTGGCTGGGATCATTGTGAAGTTGGGAGAAAGCTGATTGTCGAGTGGAAGCTGCCTTGCGAATTCGAGACTATTGTGGCCGAACATCATTTTCCCAGACGGACCGATGGCTTTTGGGGGATGGGTGAACTGATCAAGGTTAGCTGCAAAATGGCGGACACGGCAGGTTTTGCCGCTTACCCTGGATGCGACGTGACCCCGTTTCCCGATTTGCTTAATGAACTTCCGGATCGCGAGCGTGGTCAATTCCAAACCGGTCTGGAAACGCTGGCCTCAGAAATTGGCTGCAAGATTCATTCGCTGGAATAGGCATGACGCATTGCACCGAGCCGCCAATTCAGTTCCAGATGCGATTCGCTCTCATGAACCGTTGCCTGATACGTTAGCTCAGAATAATCGCCGGAGCCAAACGCTGCGCTGCCCGAAGAGCCTCATCCAATTGAACCGCAATTGCATTTACAGCGGGATTGTTCATCATCGAGCGATGGTCTCCGTCGATTTCGAGTGCAGTTACGCCGCCAAGCGCCACAGGAACCCAACCAAGGGTGTTCTCGGGGTAAGGATGGTCTTCTCGCGTTCTTGCGGTGAAGACCAGGAGATGGCCATCGTACGGCTTTGGCACGAAATTCCGAGCTGCCAATCGGCTGGCTTCTCCAACCCGGTTCAGCACTTCCACCCAATCCTCCTGGCCATCGATTGTCTCGGTCTCATCGGCAGGGTCGTCGATCGGAGACAGGCCCGCGTTCTTGCCCGCGACGGTCCGGGCCACGTTGCCCACCATACTGAGAAGTAGCGCGATACGGTGCGAAAGGTAATGATTCCACTCCTTCGGTTTCATTCGCCCAAGTACCTTTAGATGGAAGCGGGCTCTCCGCAAAAGGTAACTCAGGTTGAAGTAAAGCAGTGTTGGTTTGGAAATCAGACTGCCATAGGCAAAATTCCTGGTGTCAAAGAGAACCAGCAGGCTAACGGATTCTCCCAAAGATCGAATGCGGCGCGCCATCTCAAAAGCTACCAGGCCTCCGTAAGATACTCCGCCTATGTAGAAAGGGCCGCGGGGCTGCACTTTGAGAAGCTCGCTGACATAGCACTCCGCAGTTTCTTCGACGGTGGCAAATGGCCTGGATTTTCCGTCAAGCCCACGCGCCTGAAAGCAATAGAACGGCAGATCGGACGGGAGGGCCAGCGCCAGATCCCTCATGCTGAGCACGTTTCCTCCAGCGCCATGAACACAAAAAAACGGCGGACGCTGGTTCCCTTTCCGCACCTTAACCAGGAACGGCCAACCTGCCTGGCCGCCCCCGAGGGTGCGCGCGAATTGCTCCACGGTAGGCGCCTGCAAAACTGCCGCAAGCGAGGGTTCGCATTCAGGAAACGCCTCGCGAATCCTGAGGATAAGCCCAACTGCAAGGAGTGAGTCGCCGCCCAGTTCGAAGAAGTCATCATGGATTCCAACTCGCGGAACTCCTAGAACCTCTGCCCATATCCGAGCCAGTTCCTCCTCGATAGGGCTAAGTGGAGCTTCGAAGGTGCTCGCCGGCGGAATCAGTGGCTTGGACTCGAGCGCCAGCAGTTCTTTGTGGTCGATCTTGCCATTCGCAGAGATCGGAAGTCGCTCCAGAAACCGATAGGCTGACGGCACCATGTAATCTGGCAGGCTTTGTCTAAGCTGCCGGCGCACATCCGATGATTCCAGCTTTGCGGCGGCTTTCGGCACCAGAAAGGCCACCAGTCGCTTGCCGCCGAACGAGTCGTCGCGGGCCATCACCACTGCCTGCTCAATCTCAGGCAGGTCCTTCAGAGCCAACTCAATCTCGTCCAGCTCTATGCGATAGCCGTGGACTTTGACCTGGCGATCAAGCCGCCCCAGGCACTCTATATTGCCATCCGCCCGATAACGCGCCAGGTCGCCCGTGCGGTACATCCTCCCGCCGCCCTCACTGAACGGATCGGCTACGAACTTCTCCTCCGTCATCTCAGGCTGGTTTAGATATCCACGCGCCAACCCATCACCGGCAATATAAAGCTCGCCCGGCACTCCGATCGGCACCGGCTGTTGGCGTTGGTCCAGAATGTAGCAACGTGTGTTGGCCACCGGACGGCCGATCACAATTGGCTCCCGGCCATCCGCCACGCGGTAGCCAGTTGACCATATTGTCGTTTCTGTCGGCCCGTACAGGTTCCACAGCCGTTCCACCGCTGGAGCGAGTTTCGCCGCCAGCTGCTGCGGCATGGCCTCGCCCGTACACACCGCCCGCAGGTTCGGCTTGCCGCGCCAGCCTGCTTCGAACAGGAGCAACCAAGTGACCGGGGTCGCCTGGAGAAAGGTAATATCGTGCTGTTCCAGCAGATTGCGCAATGCATCGCCGTCCATCGCCGACTCGCGGGTGGCTATCGTTGTTTGCGCTCCAACCAGCAGCGGCAACCAGATATCCACGCCCGCAATGTCGAACGAGACAGTGGTCACCGCGAGCAGCCGATCGCGCTCGCTCAGCTCAAGCCACTCGCGCATCGACCACAATAAGTTAATGAGCGCACTGCGCGGAACCTGAACTCCTTTGGGCTTGCCGGTCGAGCCGGAGGTATACATCGCATAGGCCAGATCTTCCGGCCCGACAGCGACGGCAAGGTTGTCCGAACTGTTACTCTGCCAGCCCGGATCACCCAGCAGGACTTGAGTTCCAGCAAACGCGGGCAGCTTTCCGCGAACACTCTCTTCGGTAACCACCAGCCGGACGCCACTGTCTTCCATCATGAAAGCCAGCCGAGCCGCCGGCAGCGTGGAATCCAGTGGCAGGTACGCCGCTCCAGCTTTCACAATCGCCAGCAGCGCCACAATCATCTCCGCCGAGCGCTCGACACAAAGGCCGACTAGTTGGTCCGGGCCCGCTCCGTGCTTGCGCAACTCCAAAGCCATTTGGTTCGCCCGTTGGTTCAACTCCGCATAACTCAGCCGCCGCTCTCCGAAAACCACTGCGATCGCATCGGGGGTCCGCTCCACCTGCGCTTCAACAAGCTCCGCCAGCGGAGTCTTTTTCGGGTACGGCCGCTCGCTTGCGTTCCACTCCACCAGCAGCTGGCGCCGTTCAGCGGCCGTCAGCAGCGAGATGGTTTCCGCCTTCTGATCGGGAGCCGCAAGCGCGCTATCAAGGTAACCGGTCAGGTGTTCCCAGAGCCGATCAATGGTGCCGCTGTCGAACAGATCGGTGTTGTACTCGACTGCCGCATCCAGCGCCTCTCCGGAAGGAGTCAGCTCGATCGAAAGGTCGAACTTCGAGGTTTCTTTTGGAATCTCCTGAACCAATGTCTCCAACCCATGCAATTCCAGCCTGCGCACCGGGGCGTTCTGGAATACCAGCATGACCTGAAACAGCGGCGACCGGCTCGGATCCCGCTCCACGGCAATCTCGTGGACCAGCAACTCGAGAGGAAGATCCTGGTGGGAGTAGGCTTCCAGAGCAGTCTGCCGGACACGCTGCAGCAGTTCACGAAAGGAAGGATCTCCATCGAGATTGCCGCGCAGAATGACCGTGTTCGTAAAGAAGCCGACCAACTCTTCGGTCTCCACTCTGGGACGTGCGGCAACCGGAGAGCCGATCAGGATGTCGGTTTGGCCGCAATAGCGCGCCAGCACCGCATACAGGGCGGCAAGCGCCACCATAAACGGCGTAACCCTTTCGCGAAGACAGAACTCGCGGATTGCCGAAGCCAGCTTTGGAGTTACAGAGTATGGCCGAACATCGCCTCGAAAGGTCTGTTGTGCGGGGCGCGGTCGATCGGTCGGTAACTGCAACGCAGGGGGACTATTCCGCAGCTGGTTCCTCCAGTACGAAAGCAGTCGCTCGCCTTCCGGCCCAGCCATTTGTTCTCGCTGCCAGCGCGCGAAGTCGGAGAATGCGATAGGAATATTGGGAAGCTGTGCGACTGCTCCAGTTATCTCCGCGTTATAAAATGCGGAAAAATCCCGAAAAAGCACTCCCATCGACCAGCCATCCGTTGCCACATGGTGAACCGTCAGTTGGAGTACATGTTCGTGATCGCCGAGCCTGTACATCGCGGCCCGGATTAAGGGATCGCGATTCAGGACTATGGGCCGGTTCGCCTCTGCTCGAAGGGCTGCGGATAGGAACTCCTCCCGCTTTTT
>Ga0302188_10002444_pt1:0-12500 | contig 13536 bp, 9 predicted proteins | sample II_Bog_E2_1_FD_198783 | JGI IMG/M metagenome (GOLD analysis project Ga0302188, IMG submission 198783) | Peat permafrost microbial communities from Stordalen Mire near Abisko, Sweden - II_Bog_E2_1 | ecosystem: Environmental > Terrestrial > Soil > Wetlands > Peat | place: Sweden: Abisko... | reverse complement strand
CTTTCGATAAAGTGAGTTGAATAATTCTATTTAAGAATCAAAATTTACTAATAATTCAATTATTTACTATTTTAATTGGAAATCAGTGATAAAAGGATCTTTTAAATTTTATTGAAGAAACAAAAAAGTAATATTCGTATTTACCTTCAATTTACACTTGTTAGATGTTGATCATATTTTATGTCTGGAATGTTAGATATTGGACCCGTATCTGTCTTGCTGTCTAGCTTACGACAGTAAGTCAACAAAAGTCCCTGTGCTGTTGGAATGTTCAGATTGCTACTTTCATGAAGGAAAGCGGGGTCTACTGAATATTCCATAAAATTAAATTATAATAGACTCATGAAAAAAACAACTATCAAAGAATTTAGCTAATAAAGAAAATGATAGGGATTTAAAAATATTTAATTTAGAATAATTTATAAAATAATGTTTGATTTCAATTAATATTTAGCTCTGATTTTAGTAATTTGACGAGAATAAATAATAGCTTAAAATTTAGCATTAATAATATGAAATAATAAACTAATTGTCTTTCCTCTGAGTTAGTGCTGATTAATTTCGCCTCACAACTCTAAATATACCACGCCAAAGCCTAAGAAAAAAAATAAGAGTATCTAGAGCGCATTATGGAAATATTTCGAGAGTTTGTGAGAAAAAGTGAAGGAGAAATCACTCGTATTATTGACAGGAAAATATTGAAGATGGAGAGTAACTACCAAAAGGTACATCAATTTTTGGAACGGGAGGGGGATACAAGTAATGAAGAAAAAGGATTGATAATAACTGAGTTTTTGATCAAGCCATTTGAAAGATTTCCATTCAGTGGAAATAAAAACTAAAAGGCATTCAAAGAACAATATCATCTCATCGAAAAAGTACAAAGTAGCTTATGTAGGCATCTAAACTTATAGAACAAACCCTTATTGACTCTTTTAATGAGGAATAAATTCCTAGCTTTGACAATTACAAATTCTTCGAAACTGTGAAGAATAACGGTGTTGGAGAGCAAAGTTTGACCAGACTGTCTATCCAACCTCAAAACCTCTCACTGTAGCCCCTCGAGGATTTGAGGCCGCTTCAGGTAGCCGTAAGTTCACTCAGAAGAACGTTAGATCGATCAAAGTGATGGGGTAGCATCTGCTATTAATCGGAGATGAGAATTACATTGAAATATGGGATCTTTAGTATCGCACTTGTGTCAAAAAACTATTCTTGGAAATAATTGCACCTGTTAGCTGTTTGTCAGCTATCACTATAGGGGAATTACAATGCTTAGGCGTGGGCTTTGGATAAGAAAATCCTGAAATCTGGATATACCGAAGCGATAACTGGCGAGGATATGGCTGCAGCTTATCACACACCCGCAGCGTAACCAAACTTTTGCAGGCAGGTGATTTACTGATATCAGGCTCATTGGATGGGAGTGTTTGTCTGCATAGCCTATTGCCCTTTAAACAATTGCAGTCATCACCACACATATCCTCTGTTTAAGATATCATTTTTAAAAACAATCTGGTTTATGTGTTGCTTCAGTGCTCTTCTCTCTGTGAATATGAGTTACAGCGATAACCATTAGGCGCAGTGTTGCAATTTCGACGTACTTTGTCAACAGAATACATTTCAATGATCAGATATACATAGCTAGGCAGTAACTTTACAGGTGTTGCTTGTCATATAGATGGTATTTCTCAGATATAAATTACTCGCAAGTTTAGGGTCGAGGAAGTTTACTCCATTAGTGAACCATAATTAATAGCAGATTTTGTAGTGCTTGAGGCTAAACTTACTACTTAATATTTTGCTGTTTGTTGTTTTCAGAATTCAAGTGCTGTGCGCATTTATAGCCTAAAAAGTGGAGAAGCTATTTATGAGCTGGCTCCAGATTATCTTGGAGAAGCAGGAGTGGCCGGATACCTGCCAAAGATGGAAATTTGTTGGATGCAAGATGTTTACTGGATCATGGTGGTATGCCAACCTGAGTTTGAAACCGGTAACACTGTAAGAATTTACAAATTAGGATTATGATCTATACCTCTTTTGTATTGAGACAATATGTATTGATATAGATTTAAAATTTTATAAAGTCCTTGATTTTATATTATAGAAAATAGAGCTATTTAATATTATCTGTTACAACATGACTGATAAGAAGAGTTTGCATCGATAGAAATTGAAAGGTTATCTCAAAAAGTTGAACGAGGAAGAGTCATTATACAATTAAATATTCAGCAAAATGAGGGAAGAATTTAGCAAGCAAAGCTAATAACAAATTGATGCTTTTTTTATAAAGATAAAAGATAGATTTAGCAAATGTCGACGACCACTTAAACAAGAATTGCTCACTCTTCAATACTACGATGAGAATTCATAATAAAAATTCAATTTATATCCACTATTCACTGCAGTTGATGAAAAATTAACCTACAATGTGAATCTTATCGAAGAAAGCCAACTAAATTTGGTCTTGCCTTTTCCTTCAAAAAATGGCATGGAGGATGAATTAGTTGAGAAAAAAAATACTATTCTCGAAAATTATGTTGTGCAACTATTGGGAGTGCTTCGAAGCTAAAATGTGAAAAAGTATTGTAAAAAGTAAGCTGAAGCAACCAGCCAAATAACTCAAACCTATCAAAAGTTACTCTAAAATGTGAAATAAAATTAATACTGCTCATAAGTAAAGTAAATATACTAAAAATATAGAATAAAACGAGTATTTTAAGAGGGACTATCCGAAATGACTCGGTTTCAACACGTCTAAACTCTTTCTCTCAGTCTTTTTTCGCCCACAGGGTATTCTTTATTCAATTCAGGATTCTGATGCCTTCCCATTATCACCAAATAATCAATTCCCTCCGCAAAAATCGTTCTTTTTTAACAACATTGAATCTCAAAATTATGGACATGTAATTTTCACAATAGAAATGCGATATTCTGCGAAAAAGATTAAGTAACGAGCTTAAAAGCCTACGACAGATTAGCATTCATAACTATTATAAAGAATGTAAACTAGGACAATTTTAAGATTTTAACTGGCAGCCTTATCGCAAGAAGGTAAACATAACTTCAGGTGTTTGGTGATTAATTTATTTTAATAAAAAGAATTCTTATTATATCAAAAAAAGTATTTTATAATTCAATATATAGTCGTACTTTACTTCTACAAATTAATATACAAACATGAGTTCAATAATTCAATACTTAAACTTTAATCAATTTTGTAGATTAAGTTACGTGAACGAAGAAATTATTTTGGAAATTTGGAGTAAGAATCCAACCAGTATTTATGGAACAGTTATTAGAGAAGTACCCAAGTAATATGAGATGTTTTTTGATGACTTTAAATCCTTTTATGAATATATGAAGAAAGAACTCATTGAAGACAGAATCAAATTTAATGGAGATACTATTGCCATAAGTTTAGAGCCAATAATCAATGGGAAAAAAATTAAAATATATTCTGCTATAAAACTTCAAGAACGTAATCCGGACGTAACAGTGAAGCATCTTTTCATTTAGCTTGAATTTCAGAAGAGTGAACAAAAGCAAATTGGTGAACTTCAAGAAAAGAGATGTAAATATTGCCTAATTCAGTCCTAAACCTTGAGACAGCAAATAAAAATATTAAAGACAAGATTAAAAATATGCAGGATATCATTCAAAATCGATAACTTAGCTAAGAAACAGGTAAATTTATTAACATTTCAAAACCTCTTTTCATAATTTAAAATAAAGTTGATAGACCACAACTTAAGTCTTGGAAAAACAGTATAGTCGGTACAGAAAGCTTTACTATAAAAATTATTTACCTGGAAGGTTGTATGCTGCACTTTGGATGTTTTACCGAGGCAGAAAAGAACAAAAATTAAGATATAACCGGAGGAGGATCTCCCTCTCAAGAATCATTCTTTGTTATTGTCAGTAAAACTAGTTTGAAATTGTTTAATGGAGGCATTTAATAAGAAAGTTTTAGATTTGATCCATTAAAAGCAAATGATACAATCACTATGTTTGTTAACGTTTTTACAAAAAAATTCAGTTATGAGTTCAACTTCTATAAAAAAACACGGGAATATAACTTCCCAACCTATATGAGCGGAAATACCAGAACTTATGCTTTTGTGTGTCTCACTAAGAAGGGAATAATAGAGTTGCAATGATGACTACTGTGATTATGATTTGATTTAAAATGGAAATTAGTCAATGGATTGAATATCATTTCGATGGATGAGTCGTTTCATAGTACTCCTTCGACCATTTTTCAATATTTTAAGCGATTAATTCTGATAATTTCGAGGCTTGATGAGCCATCTCTTCCTTGAAAGATTGATTATTTTGCATAATATCATCTGAATCAATCCAAAACTAAAAAATTTATTTTTCCTATTTAACTTTGGGATTGAAAAGTTTATTTATAATTTTATGGTAATTAACTCTTTTCCAGGTAAATTAATCTTATATTTTCATAAATTCATGATCTTTATTATGAACAAAGTTTTTAAAGCAGTTGCAGCAAAGTTCGTAGTCGTGACAACCCGTACATTTATAAAGTGGAGCGGTTATTTATTTTGAGCATTGCCTACATTCGACTGTATGCAATGATGACTCTTCTTAATTATCTATTTGCGAGGATCGTTTGGGTTAAAAAGATTATTGTTATCTTTAATTTTTGATATTTTCTCTAGAGTTTTTATATTCATCTAATTAACTACGCTATTTTTGTTATTCATAATTTAAAGCTGAATTTTAATTTTAATTTGATACATTTTCTTCTTCTTATCCGTATTCATCTTCCTCTTGATCTCCCTCTTTTTATTATTACTCATGATTTTTAATATTTTCTATTGCTATCAATTCTTGCATTTCCTACTCATCTCTCAAAAATATCTTTATGTTTTTGTATTCTGTATTAAGCATTTAGTTAAAATCTTCAACATCTTCTAGCTTCATTTTAGTATCATTTCTAATATAGTACAAACTCAATTCCTGCTATTTATATTAAGGGAATGTCTTTTTCATCCCCTCTTGCAACAGAGCAAAAGTGATGATACTCTTTGGAAGATTTTTTATTTTATTTTTATACTATCCTTTGAGTTTCATTAAATTAATACAAATATTGTTAACTATTTACTCTCGCTAAAAATGATAAAATAAAGTATAAATTAAACAAAGTATCTCAAGGAGTCCCTTTGTTGATACTTTAAGGCTACAAAGGTTTTTTAAATTTATTTGTCCTTCTTCTTGATCCATTTTAACTGACTCTTTTATTCTCTTTATCTTCAATTTCTTTCAAGGGGCTGCTCTATAAGTTAAAATCTTGAACATCTGGAGAATTATTCCAGTCCTCTTGTTCATATTCCTTCTTGAGTTTGCTCCCGAACTTTTTATCTGGTTTCTTTTATGATTAGTTTTCCTTGATATCTTCCTTTATCGCTTCTATCTCTTGCAGCTCATTTTCCTTATTTTTTCCATAAATTATGTTATTCTTTTTTAATTGTTTTGAACTACTACCTCTGCTAGAACTAAGAAGGTATCTATTAAAAGAATTTATTGTTACTTCAGGACTTCCGTCTATTAGCTAGTTAATGAGCTAATGGCTATTTTTACTTCTATGAATGGTCTTTTCAACCTCAAATCTAAAGTTTTTATTATTATCATAATTCTTTCGCTTATCTCTGACCACATCCAAATTCATTTTGTGATCCAATTGAATATCCTTAAGTAATTCCTCGTTGAATCCAAGCTCCACTATCTTTTCTAGAAACATAATTCGCTTCAAAAGATAGTCAATGCTGAGCTGTCCCTCAATTTCTTCTCGACATTTATGAAATTTTGACATTAATGGCCAACTCTAATTCCATCTTTCAGTAAAAAAATTTATGAACATGTAGAATAGATAAACAAAATAGTTAAACAAATGAAAGCGATTTTCTTCGATTTTCTATCCTTTTTAATAGTTAAAAATTTAACTGCACAGCTATAATTGAAAGGAATATTCATTGAATTTCTTCATCAGTATCATCAGCATGATTAAACCACCAAAAAGACCACCAATGTACGACAGTGCATCGTCAACTCTACGAAAACTGCGTTGATACAGAATAGAGTTGATTGATTTACGAAATGATACACGAGCTAAAACTGGAGAATCGATTAAATAATTTTTAACTGCGTCTAGAGTACCATCCATGAATATTCCCTTTTCAATATTTTTACTGCTAAAGGGCTCAGGTAATATGGAATTTTCTGAATCGATTGTGTACTCTGAGAAAAAAAGATTGGCGCTAACTCCAGTTGTAAGAGTAAAGGAATAATGGTTTGTATCATCCAAGTAATATTTTAAGTAGTCATTATCTCCAGGACTGATGCTAGGATTTGTAAAATAGACCTTAAGAGTAAATTATTCATTATTTTTAATAAATTATTCAAATTCAGATTCATTGACGCAAGCAAAATGTTCGCTATTGCAACGGGTCACCACCAATTAAGCATAAGTAAGTTCCTAAGCAGAGTTCGTTCCATTGAGTTCAAGACTTAGATTGGATGGCAAACACAGCCATTCGCTCATTTGTAATTCGTCATAATAATGGCCAGCTTCTTCACTTAATTGAGTCCAAGTCTATTTTTTGCATGGCTAAAGGCTGTGTCTTGTTTGTTTTGTAATCTTTCCTCTATGGCTTTTTTTTAGCCAAAGTTAAACTTCAAAAAACAAGGGCAATTGTAATAAGCTGATTCCTTAAACTCCCACAGACAAAAGAAAAGCTTACTTTCCCTTTTCTCCAAGTACTAACGGATTAGTAGGTCTGTAGTATGATACGCTATGAGTAGTATTTTCTCTATTTATTGTAGCTATTGCTGTGCTTGCGAAGATGACTACAAAGATAGCGATGAGGATGATGGAGCAGATTCCGCCAGTAATCGTTGTGTGATCATCATCGTTTTTGAATTTAAGGAATTTATCCACAGCAAAAAGATCACATTTCTTTACTGCAGAAGTGATTCCTCCCACTAAAATGGCCCCTTTGGTTTCTGAATTATCCCCCTAACTCATTAAAATAATTAACTGTCATGATAAAAATCAAAATTTAAATTTCATGTCTAATCAAATATGATGAAAATTAGGAAGTGTACTTATCAGTCATGGGGATGATCCGTTTTATTTTTTATTACATTATTCCTCTTTTCTTCCATTTTTTCAGCATGAATAATGACATAATACTTTAAGTGAGAGATGACTCTAATTGTTATGACCTCCTCAGAATTAAAAAAAAATGAATTATGCTAAACTAGTCTAAAAGGCTTGGAAAAATGGATAAGTGTGTTAAAATAATAAATGAAATTGCATAATTGAAACAAAAATTTTCTTTCTTGTCTTACTAGACTTAAATCCATAAAAATGATATTAATAATTTCATTAATTGAATTAATGTACTTAATAGCTTTCGTCACATCTTCAGAATATTAAATTAATATATTTAAAATTAAAGAAATTTGATTCAAGGTTTATCAACCACTAATGGAACTTTGCAAATCTTCTTCTGACTGTATTTGAGTTTTTGTTGGCATTGTTTTAGGGGTCATAGATTTTAAGGCAGCTACTTTCGTCTCATTCCTTATATACATGGGCTCAGGAGATTGAATAGTGACTATATTTCCATGATTAGAAGCTTATTTCTCATCACTAGTCTCCTTAGCCTTCTTATACACTAAATACAATTTTATAAGAATTATAATAACTTAATTACAACATATTTACGTATAGCTGCGATTATCGCAAGGACGACAATACCCGCAATTAAACCTCCATTGCTGCTGGATGAAGAAGGACTAACAACGTAGTTGTTACTGGGGGGAGAATATGAATTGTTGTTTGAAGTTGATAAACTGATTGAACTACTTATCACTTGCAAATTAGAGGCACCACTATTTTGAATGGCAATTCCCAATTCATTCATAGTCTGGCTAGCATCAACTGCATTTGTTGAACTCACAGAGCCACTCGTCAACAGTGATCCTGATGCCATGCTATTGATTGTCAGTCGATCAGGAGATAAGGTCATATTAGTTACTCCCAATAAAGCATTATATAAATTTCCATAATTGTGCAGAATAGCTAGATTCATTTGATCGGGGCTCATTCCATTCCACCCTGAAATCATTTGAGATGGATTAAGTATCAAACTAAATTCAATAAATACATCAGAATTGCACTTACTGCCGTTTAAAGTAAAGCCCTGATAGCAAGAAGTGCATTTATTCGGGCTCCCCAAACATGAAGCACATAAAGAGTCGCATTGTAACACATTACCAGTTGAAATACCCTTAGCAATTTAAAGGTAATATCCAATCGCTGCTATCTCACATTAATTAGGACCAAGACAGGAAAGACAAGCAAAACTGCAATTTAGGCATTGTCCTGATGATTAATAATATCCATTTTGGCAAATAATGCAGGATGAAGGGTTGCTTGGGTCACACTGCAGGCATAATGAATTAATTGGGCACAGAAGGCAAAGGCCATTATTGAGGTAATAGTTCACTTGAAAAAAAGTGCATATTGCAGTGATATTGCAAATTATACTGGGAATGCACTGTCCATTTATCAGTTTATACCCTCCAAAGCAAGACGTGCAAATACCTTGAGTAGAAAAACTACATGGAAAAATTAATTCTATTAAACAACTTGAATTCACCAATTCATATCCAGATAGCCATGTTGAACAAATTGAGTTTGACGTGCAAACCTAACAATTTGCAGAACAAAGGTAGCAATTATTGTTACTAAGATAAGTGCCAGAGGAACACCCAAGACAAGTTAATGAATTAGTGAAGTCACAAACAGAGCAATCATTCAAACATGCAGCGCATAATCCTTGCGAGAGGCCATATCCTGAAAAACAATATCCATAATCACAAGAAGATGGGCCTGATAAACTGCAATTGTTACAGTAGCTCGCACAAGCCTGACAAGATCCATTAGAACCAATAGCAAAGCCTATATTACACTCAATACAGGCATTTCCCAAATTAGTTGCTACTGTTTTACATTTTTTACAAAAACTAGGACATGAAATGCAACTTGTTCCATTGAGATACAGGGAATCAGGACAAGTGAGGCAGATGTTGATGTTGTTTGATGAACATGTTAAACAGTTAATATTACACATTTATATAGTTCCTGATTGCATGGTATATCCTAAAGCCAAAGTGAGACAGCTTATAGCTTGATTAACCATAGTGCAGCTTGCGCATCTTTCAGGACATAGAAGACTAATATTATTATGACTAAATGCATTATAAGTTCCAGAGTATTGGCAAAAACCTTTAATCAGAGAAAATAAGGATTGGCATAATAGACACTAAGTCACGGATGTACAGGACAGACAATTTGGGCTGCAACTTAAACAGTTTGAATTATTTACGATTGGAGAGACGCTAAATCCAGGATAACATTGCAAACAGACTGTCGAGTTACAAATTTAGCAGTTTTTACCACAGGTTGCACAACTTCCATTTTGAAGATATTTCCCACTTGAGCAAAAGCAAGAGACACTACCTGAGCTATTGGATCTTAAGCAGGAGATTCGGCAAACTCCATCTGACTGAAGTTGGTAACTTGATGTGCATTGAGAGCAGTACAGAGAATTGTTGAAGACTGAACAAACTAAGCAATTTGCAAAGGAAGAGCTACAGGAAAAGCAAGACGTATTTACTAGAGTATATCCGACTGCGCATTGAGAGCAATACAACGAATTGTTAGAAACTGAGCAAATTAAACAATTTGACAAGGAAGAGCTGCAGGAAAGGCAAGACGCATTCACCAGAGTATATCCTGCTACGCATTGAGAGCAATACAACGAATTGTTGGAAACTGAACAATTTGAGCAATTTGCAAAGGAAGAGCTGCAGGAAAAGCAAGAAATATTTAGAAGAGTGTATCCTGCCAGACAAGATACACATCCAGTCGATAAGCAGGTAAGACAGTTTATAAATTTGGAAATACAACTTGTGCAGTTACTGCTATTTAAAAAATAGCCGAGGCTACAATTAAGACAGGTGTATTTATTGGTTTGAAGTGAGCAAGTTGAACATCCAGTAATTGGGCAAATTACGCATAGTCCATCACTTTTAAGGAGATATCCTGACTGACAAGTTAAGCAAGCTTGTATATTATTACAAGTGGCACAGTTTAAAAGAATTGAGCTGCATAGTGTGCATACAGATGAGTTTGTAGCAACATAAGTACTTGCACACCCATGGCAGACATATTGAGAATTTATACTTGAGCAAGAAAGGCAATTGGGAAGTGAGCATCCTGTACAACTGCTGTTGTTTTGAAGAGCGTAGTTTAGTTGGCAAGTTAAGCATTGAGTCTATGATAAACATATTGAACAGAAAGATACAAGTGTGCTGCATAAAATACAGTTGTTATTGAGCAGTAAGTAATTAGAATTACAGCTAAAGCATGTATCAATATTGTTTACTATGACGCAGTTCGTGCAGTTGTTTATCTGGCATTTGCAAATACCATTTGGTAGCAGGAAGTAATTGGCCATGCAGGCAGTGCACACTAGCGATGTACAATTTGTACATCTAGGGAAAACAGAAGCACAAATAGAACAGGTATTATTCATTAGAGTGTATCCTGAAAAGCATTGAAGGCAGAAGAGTGAGCTTTAACTGATGACACAAGTTAAACAGCTTGAAATATTGCATAAACTGCATGTATTATTGCTTATTAGAATATATCCTGATTGACAGGAGATGCACTTCATATTATTGCAAGTTGTGCAATAGGGCACAATCATAAAACATGTCATGCAAACTCCATTGTTTATGATATATCCCAGCAGGCAACTCACACATGTGCTTGTATTATTGACAGTTTGACAACTGAGGCAATAGGCCAACTGACAAACACATGATCCATTTTGGAGAGTAAAGTTAGTTTAGCACAAAAGGCAATTTTGGTGATCACATTGAAGGCAGTTCGTTAATTGAGAGCTACATTGAATACATGAATTATTGACAAGCATGAAATTAGTCAAACATTAACTGCAGATAAGGAGACCTGTGTTGTTTAGACAAATGGAACAATTGGCAATGTTGCAAGGTGAGCATGTTCCATCGATTATCAGAGAGTAATTGTAATCACACTTTAGGCAAACCGTCCCTTGGCATTCAAGACAGTTAGCAGTAACATTCAAACAGCTTAGACAAGAATTATTGCTTAAGGTATGGTTACTATCACAACTGAGGCATGTACTGATGTTCAAATTATTAATAATGCAGTTTGTGCAATAGGGTAGAATACAGCCACAGGTACCATCTGATCTCAAAGTATAGTTAGACATACAGGTAAGGCAGAATGAACCCTGACAGTTAATACATTTAGGGATCAGTACAGAGCAAGCAGCACAACTATTGTTGGATAAAGTATAACTGTTATTAACACATTGTAGGCAGGTGGCAGTCGAATTATAGAACACGCAGTTAATACATAGAGTAATTGAACATTTAAGGCAGCTCCCATTATTGAGATTAGTGTAGTTTTGCTGACAGATCGAACAATAATTTACTTGATTGCAGCTGAGGCAGTTCGGAATGAGAACTGAACAGGCAGAGCATGTATTGTTGACAGCGAGGTAGTTTGCTATACAGTCAACGCAGATCTTATTCGAATTTTGAACTTTACAGGTGATACAGTTTGTTAGATTACAGCCACACAACCCATCAGTTTGTAAAGTATAATTTGTGCTGCAAGTAGTACAGACCGAGGCAGTACAAGCGATACATCCAAAAAACAGGTTTTGACATTGTAAACACGAATTGTTATAATTTGCTTCACCGGCTCTGCAGATGCAGGACTGTCCATTGTTTAGAATAAAAGTTGGAAAACATTGAAGGCAGTTAGTAGCATTATTACAAAGTAAACAAGAATTAATAAGAGTGCTGCATAAAGAGCAAGAGCTATTCACCACAGTGAAATTAGACACACAGGTGAGACAGGTGTCAATATTGCTAACAATCCTGCATGTAAGGCAGTTTTCCATAGAACAGATACAAATACCTGTAAATATGGTGTAGTTGAATTCACAAGTTAAACAATCTGATGAATTGCAGCTAAAGCAGCCAGGGACAAGATTTGTGCAAACAATACAGCTATTATTAGCAAGATAGGAATTTTCTGTACATAAGTAGCAATTGCTGACATAATTAACAGGAAGGCAGTTTAAACAATTTGGTAAAGTGCATGATAGGCAAGATCCATTTGGCTGATGTGTGAAGCCTATCGCACAGTTAGAGCAAAAGGTGCCGTTGGTACAGGTTGAACAGTTAGCAATGGCGATGCTGCAACTCACACAGCTCCCGCTTATTACAGTAAAATTCTATGCGCAGCTGATGCAAGTGTTAAGGTTATTGACGGGAGCACAGGTCAGGCAAGAAGCAATAAGGTCGCTGCATAAGGAGCAAGAGCTATTCACCACAGTGAAGTTCGG
>Ga0302188_10002423_pt1 | contig 13626 bp, 3 predicted proteins | sample II_Bog_E2_1_FD_198783 | JGI IMG/M metagenome (GOLD analysis project Ga0302188, IMG submission 198783) | Peat permafrost microbial communities from Stordalen Mire near Abisko, Sweden - II_Bog_E2_1 | ecosystem: Environmental > Terrestrial > Soil > Wetlands > Peat | place: Sweden: Abisko, Stordalen... | reverse complement strand
ACCCCAACCCCAACCCCAACCCCAACCCCAACCCCAACCCCAACCCCAACCCCAACCCCAACCCCAACCCCAACCCCAACCCATTTGCTATTAGTTAAAATAAATTCAATTCGATCATATTTGGATGAATTCATTTCCATGTCCATCAAAAGTATGCTTCTTTACCTTAGAACCATTTTCCAATTTCATTTTATTCCCATGGCTTTTCACAAATAGTTCATCCACAAGACTTTTATTCAACATAATTTGGTTTCCATGAGATCTGATTTACATTTTTAAGATAATGCATTCGACTAAGGTAACTGTATTTTGATGAGCTTCAATTAATATCTCATCAACAATGCAGTTGGTTAAAAGTACTTTGTTTCCATGTGCTGATTTCGTGAAATGAAACAAAGGAATATGAAGTCTATCATATTGCTAATTTTTTAGATTGTTTGCAGCTATAAGCTTAATTTCTTAGCTTATTTTATTTACCTTCGGTTCCGTTTTCCTTAAAAGCAATAGTTATTGACACCATTAGATATACGCGAGAAACTAAGATGCCCTTTCGCTTCCTTAAATAATTCCTCTTAGAATGTCCGGAGAAAGAGAAAACAAAGCAGATGGAGCTATCTTATGTCTGTCAAGTTTTTATTTGATGTTTGCAAAATCCGATATTCCTAAAGACAATCGCATCATATCAGACTATTTCGACTATATCTCCATGCTATTGTATTGTTTAAGATTAATTATTCAAAGTTAAAATACATTTTGAAGCATTTTATTTTTCATTAACTCAGTTCTTTTTCTATATTTATCTTTCCTTAGTGTATTTAGTTGATCTGGAAGAGAATTCCTTTATCTTTCTTTGATAATATTGCTGAATTATTTCCGAATAGGGAATTAATCTAAAATAATCAATGTCAATAGAAAATCTCTCCCTGAGATAAAATGATAGAACAGATGGAACTAAATATTCCTTCATCAAAACAAATATATATATAAAAAAAATTCAATTAATTAGATTTGACAAACTACTTGTTTAATTAACTTAAAATGACTCAATTAACTCCCTGACAATAGTAACTTCTTGAACATTAGTTCACTACACTCTCAATTTGCTATAATCTGATATGAAGATGCCAAATTAGTAAGCAACCTATTTACTTTTGAATATTGTACTATCAATTAGGAGATAGTCTTATTAAATATAAAACTAGATCATCAAAAAATTATGTAAAATATTTAATAAGCCCTGGCGTCGTTTCTTGCTGATGAAGTTATACGTTTGAATCGGGCACATTTGAAGCTTTCCACCTTTTGCACATTTGTAGAAGGTTGTTGCTTGCAAAATATTAAAATTATCCAACTTGGTGGAAACAATCTCCAAAACCAAGGATTTATTCTGTTAACTTCTTTTCAGTGGTCTTGGCTGTCGTAGCTCTATTTATGGACTAATAATATTGACTCATTGTAAAACGTTCAATTTAACAATATTTCCACTTTAGCTAAACTTTAACTTGACAATAACAAACTCAAAAAACTAACAGATTAATTTTTTGTGCTTTGCCATCTTAAAGAACTGTTCTTAAGACATAATTTGTTTTAAACAATAGATATTCGCTTGAAGTCGATGAAACAACTAGTAAAAATTTGGATGTATCGAAATGATCTGAATGACATTGATAAAAGTAAAATTTAAAAAGAGTTCGCTCGAGAGAGTAAATCAATAGTATTAGGCTTGAGGGAACTGTGATGCTCTATATTGTATCATCATTTCTATTTTTGTCATTTATTTTATTATTAAGAATATATTTTTTTTATACATAATTTAAGATTTAGAGATTGCTCCTATGATTTATCACTCGTATATCGCTTCAAGATCTTATAACATTTTATCATCATCCATTTTTGGCGGCTACTTCGAATTCTTCATTCAAAATTAACTGCTTTTATTTCGCTTAAATTACGGAAATTATGTTGTAAAGAGTAAATATTTAATACATTATTTTTCATAATCATTTCATTCGGATTGAATATTTGTTTGGCATTATTTGTTGCATACACCATTCCAAATGATGCATTGATTTCTTTCGCAGCACGGAGTTGATGATGTTGGGCATGCCGTACATTGAGAAGGGCAATTGGCAGCTTGAATAATTGATATGATGAGCAATAACAGGAATATCTCTAGTATTTTCATAGTTGCTATTGTTTCTTAGGTGATAGGAATTATTATAAGGTAAATAATAATAAATATTCTTTTACAATTTGCTAATTAAATTTGAATTGTATATTTATCTTTTCTGGTTATCATCTAAAACATCTTTTAGCCAATTAAACTTTTAATTTTTACTTAGTTAATTAATTGTATAAATCTGAAAATGAAGGAGTCTTCTCTTAAGATAAAATTTAATTGTTTTAAATTAATATATTTTAAGACTTACTTTAGATCTATCTTCTTATAATTTAAAAGAATCTTTTAACAACTTACTATTTTAATGTACAATAATTAGTGATCACACATCAAAGGAAAATCATTTTTTAATTTGGCCAAAGCAAATAATAATAATTTAGAAAGGAAACATTCAAGAGATAACGATTTCGGTCATTAAAGTCCTAATATCATAGAGATATCTAGTCTAATTGTGAAGAAGATAGAATTCTTTATCATGATTGAAAAACCAATTAACACTTTAAAGGAATAATATCTTTTGCAACTCGACTTTAAAATGTCTTTAAAAGATCATTTGATAATTATTTCATCCAGCAAATCTTTGAGTTTATTCCATTTCGAGAAGCTATTAATATATTATTAGAGTTTTGAAATATAAATGAATGTTTTTCTTTTAGAGTATTTTTAATATAAGATCACTAAGCTACTAAATATTAAGTAAAAAACAAATAACTATATCAAATAATCATTCGAAATATATCCTAACATTTTTATTTTTTCCTAATAATGAAATTCCGATATTTTTATAAAGCATGTATGGGTAACATTAACAGCACCAACATGAACAGGACCAACATCCAATCCTCTCCTTCTCGCATTTAAAGCAACAAAATTTGCAGCAATCCTTGAACCATTCTTTAACATACTTGAAGTACATTTTAATTGTAAAAGAAAGATAAAGGCAAAGAATTCCGGCCAAGCCAAAGCAATAACTTATTTTAGGGCTAAGATCAATAAAAAAAGGCACTAATATTATGAGAATTCCGACAATAAAGAGTACAATTTTTAGTAGGAGCCTTAATACTTACTTAAATTCATAACAAGTGCAAGGAAGAGATCTCTTCCTCCAGATACATTTTCTTTTATCCTCGACTTTTATATAATCTAATGTAAATATTTATGTGCAAATGTCACACTTTCTCTCCTATTTAAATTTGTTTGTTCTTTTCAAGCATTACCAATGGATATATGAATGATCAGCCTTGCATTGACAAGGCAGTTCAATTAATTGTTTGAGTTCAGATGTCCAACAAACTCTGCATCTCTTTATTTCTTCAAGTTAGATAATAGAATGTGATGTGTCTAATGCTTCCATCTATACTTATTTAAGACCTTAAATATTGAATAGTTATATAACAATGTAAAAAGAAATATCTTCGAGCTAAATTCAAGTTCATATTATAGCATCCTTTTTATTTCTATTTTCCATCTTCCTGGATGAAAAAAACAAATCGGATCTTTATTAATTAATTTTATTGGACAATTAATACTAAAAAAATTATGCAATTCTTTAATTTGTATTTAATTTTTTTTTACTCGTTAAATTCAGTTAAATAGTTAAATGCTAATGGAAAGAATAAATTTTATATTTTATATTTTATATTGAAAGTAAAATTTATGGGCTTTTTATGTTTGTTTCTAACATTTATAGTTCAAGGCATAGGTTCGCTCGTTTTGAAAATGTTAAGTATTGAATTTTTTTACTTCGGCTTCATCATAGTTTTCATTTTCCATGCTCAATATAAGATATTTTTTGATGAAATAGTACGATTGAATATATAGATATCTTAAATTTATCTTATAGATCAAAAGAGGATTAATAAATACATTTTGATATTTTAATGTTGATCCAACCTCTTCTCGAGAAGTAAAATATTCAATATTTATCAAAAAGGATAAACATTTTTTAATTTAATTACGTAAATATTCGATCTATTTTGAGTCTCCAAATAATCAAGATACTATGCATTAGGCAATATAACTAGGGCAATGGGAAAAATAAGGATTTTATTCTCGTCCAAAAATCCAACGATCCAAATTGTCATAAAAATATCGCATGCGTAGGGCAAATATTCTTTTCAATAAATTAGTCTTATAGCTGATGCTTAATACAGTAGATTCGCCCCTCTTCAGCGAAACCTCTGTGAACGGAATTCTGGTCGGGTCATCAATTTTGTTCCAAATAATGTAATAAGAATCGGCTTGCCATGAAATAGTAAAGTCGTTGAGAGCAACCATAGTCTAAGTAAGATAATATTTACAAGATTAATTCGATAGTCGCCTTAACTAATCCATGAATCTTTGTTTAGTTTTACCTCCCATGTTTATCGGGAAAAATAAAAGAGAGCATCTGAAGAGTCGGCATGAATGGTTAATTCTTGTCTAAGCTGATTAGAAGATGCAAGACTTAAAAGGCCAAACAAAATGAAGAGAGATGTCAAGAGTCTTTGGTGCTCCATATAAAACATATTATATAAGTTATAAGATTATGGTTTTAAAAAAGTATTATAAGATTTTACGAAGATTCATTTACTAGCTTTTCTATCTTTTGTCTCTATTTACAAAACAGTTTCTGAATATATATTAAATATATTGGGGTTACTTTGTGCTTTCCACATTGTTGGGCACCATTTGAATTGGATTAGATGGCTTTTTAAAATATAGCTTTCCATCTTTCAATATTGCTGAGTTTTCTAAAATTAAGTGGGGTTTTACTTTCTTTAATTTAATTACAAATTAATCTTCAAAGTTTAAACTATCAATATAATAATTTTTGTTTTCTTACAATATGCAATTCTTTGAAAATTCATATCTCAGTCTTATATTCTTGTGTGGTAAATATACGATTTTTTAATTTTTAGTTTCCTTAGTAATTATTGAATATGATATAAACATTTAAATATAAGTACGAAAATCATTATGTTATTGCAGCAGGTTTTAGCTCCAAACTACTTTTATGCTAAGTGGCGACTTTAACTTTGCTTTTTGCTTCAATAAATTGGCATTAATTCCAATAAAAATATGTGATAATTATGCATGGCAAAGTTATCACAAACTGAAGGACACTAAAGGCAGTCATATAACTAATCAAAACTTGAAGTGGTCCAATGAGATGCCATCCAGGCATACTTGACATTGATTGAACTTATTTATACCAAGTAGTGACCCCTAGTGATGATGCAGTTGCTAAAGCAAAGTTATATGCAAAAACAAAGATGCTACTCAATACCAATATTCTTAAGGTTGTGCTTTTAAGGCTAATTAGAAATTTTTCATCCAATAATACAAAAAGGGAAAATGCAGAATATATAAATGTAAATATTCCACACATAACCAGATAGCCCACTGATGGCTGATTAACTTGCTTGCAAAATGTATCCAACTTATATGTAATGTAATCTGGATTATCGCAATCATTGTAAACGCCTGTGACTAAATAATATATGATTTACGACCAAAAGTGATGACTGACATGGCCGCAATAAGACAATTCGTCACAATAAAAGCGATAAGCTTGGTCTTTTCTTCTGCCTGAGCAATGATAGGTATCTGAAACATTTTTTACAACTTAAAAAATTATAAATATAAGATTTAATAGTCTATTTAAAGTAATAAATACACTTTAACTATAAATTAATATTTGATAGACTAAATAATAATTATGAAAAACTAATTTGGGTAAGATGACTTTTTAAAATTGTGTTACGAAGAAGTTTTGAATGTCAATCTTATATCAATCCAATATTCGCATTCTCATCAAAAAATTACACGAATAAATAAAAAATAAATAGCCTCACTGAGTAAAAATCAAAGATTATAAAAGTAGAAAGACATCTGCAGAACGTTCATATTCTGATTCCTTGCCCAATGGAGTAATTAATAGAGAAATGAAACTGAATAGTATCACAGGATAACTTAATTTAATAATAATGCAAACAAAAGATAGTATAAACTGATTATTTTAATTGCTTTTATCAACCATTTCGTTTTTTCAAATACGCGATTAGCAAGGGATGCTGATATATTATGTTTTTACCGCATTTCTCTTTAAACTTATTCACAATACCATCTCCAATCATTATTTTCACTGAATTAGCCTTTTATGTTTAAAACGGTTCAGGTTGCCTCAAACGTAAAGGTTATCTTCTGCAAAAATGGCATTTGGTTTTGTCAACACAGCTGTCACAAATATTCTGACCGCAACAGGCTTGCCAGATATTGAATCCAAATTTGTGCAAACAAATAATGCACTATAGCTCATTGATTTTCCTTTCAAAACACCCGTACTTATTAAAAATAATTTGGTTAATTAGTAAAAATTCATCACCTATTTCAAACTACCTCAAAACCATTTGTTATAGGGTAACTCCGATTTCTTGAGAAAATTAGTAAAGTGGGACAGATTCATAGCCATTTGAATCCACACCAAGTACTTCAAGATGATTAAATTTTTCCCCATTGTTACTGATGCATTCTTTGACTTCAAATAAAATATTGAATCTTTTAGCTAATTTCTTGAGAGTCTATTTTTCTTATTCCTTGTTCTTGATAGGCTCATATATCCAATAAATTTTCTATTTTCCCGTATATAGAAAAAGAGGTAAGGGGGATCTTTTAAATTCTTGCATTAATGAAGAAGCATATTCTTTTGCTTGTTCCATCTCCTTCATGACTGATTAAGAATTTACTATCGGATATTACAATTAATTTTTTTAATAGATAAAATTTGGAGTCAATTAAATTATAATGTTCAAATTTGAATTTTATATATATATTGAAAAGTAGTTGATATTCAAATATTAATGATGTTTATGAATTTATTGAACTGTTGTTGCTAGCAACGACTTCTTTCTTTTGAATAAAATCATTTATATTTATACCTATAAAATATCATTATCTTCAATAAAAATCATATTATCAACTACTTTACCATATAAATATATAGCTATATAGTCAAGTTTCAAACAAAATAAAATAAATCACATAACTTTTTCCTCCATTCCTATCGATTGGTTTAGCTCTGTAATTGAAAGCTCAGTGTTTATTTTGCGCCTCCTTCTTGCGGACTGCTCGATAGAATTCTCTTCGGTTTGGGTTCTCCTGCCTTATTACTTAAATTTAATATATTGCACCAGCTTGAAAACTAACCAGGAAAGGCACAAGGCTATCGTCAGGAATGTCCAAGCCCAACATAAATAAGTCACTGGGTTTTCCATGTTATTATTGCTTTTTGCTTATAAATAAGAAACTCTTGAAGCTAAATCACTAATTAAAGTCTTAAGAATAATATCTTGGTTAAATAATTGGGGAAGTGTTTAATTATGTAGCCACAATTTATTTGTAAAGTTCATATTATCGAATACTTCATAAACTCCATTAACATCCAATCCGAAAATCATGCTGAAGTTTGGGCAAGGCGTAAAATTAGGTTGTTATTGAAGGCGCCGATTAGGAGAATAACAATTTTGAATACAGGCTGGAATGTTTTGGATCTTGTTCCACGAAACAAATGTATTCCCCCAGCTTTGACAATTTTGATAAACCCCGGCGCAGGATTTGCTGATAATGTCAAAAAACCGAGTCCCCCTGAACTAGCAAGACAACAGAGGTACGTTGCAGTTCGGATAGAAAAGATTAAGTTGCCAATGAGTATGCTGGTTTTCATTCTTGTGACTCTATATTATATAAGGATAAGATTAGGCGCATAATAAAAATAGTTTATGTATCTGTCATTATTTAAGAAAATTTAGAATTATATTTTAAAATGGCCAACTACTTTGGTTTCTTTTGTCGATTATTTAACTTTATTAAAGAAAGATTAAATAATTTCATTTAGATAATTTTTAGCCCATTACTCAATATAAATCCTCACATTTATGAATTATTTACCTTATTTTCGATTTCTATAATTTTTCTTATTATTTTTATTATCTTTTATTTATAAATACATCTTCAACCATCTTTATAAATAATCTTTCCCTAAACTAATCCCATTTCCTTTTAAATTATAAACAAATATTATGTTTGCAATGCAAGCGAATTATATTCATCCTCTTCAAAGAACTTTTGGCTTAAAGAGGCTATTTTTCAAAAAAAATACGGAAATTAACCTAAATTATTATTTTATAGTTTAATCACACCATTTCTAAATCGAGCAAATAAATAAATGATCCAACTCAACAACATGCAATAAATGATAGTAACATTATTAATTATAAATAAACTGAAAAATTATCCTGATTATTTAGAATTAATGGCAATTTATATCGTTTATATTGTAAAGTGATTATGTTAACTGAACTATAGTTTATTTCGTTATCTCTCAATACAAATCTTGGGCTTATAAAAAATACGAATTCTCATATTTTTATATTAAATTTTAAAACAATAATTGCCACAATTATCTTCTTCATTACGAAAAATGGCAATGGTTGGCTGTTAAAAATTAACTTTCAAACGAATTTTATGCTTTAAAATAAAATATTTTTATTTGTCTTTTTAAGATAATATTTTGCTTTATTAAACTTATGAAGTTCTAAATTGTATCATTATCTTTAAGGAAAAAATAATGTTATTCTCTTTTTTCAAGTGATTTACTAGAGAAATCTCCAATTTATAAAAAATAACATAAGATCACATAAAATGACTAAGACAGATTATCAATATTCCTATAAAAATATAATAATTTCCAAGAAACGGAAAAATTTCATAAGTTTCATAAAGATTATTATTGCCATTGCGAGGAAAATTAAGTAAAAAAATAGATTACAAATAATTATTCCAATATTTCAACATTTTATTCGAATCAATGTTTAAGAAGTGAGGAAATGAAGATGATCTTTTGTTTGGTTATTTTCATGTTTAAGCTTGATTATTTGAAGCAACTGAACAATTTTTATGTTTGTTTAATTTTGGGAAATGTTGACAATATCTCAATCAAGTTAAGAGTTTTTTAAAAAACAAATAATAAAATTTATAAATTTAATAAAAATAAGCATGACAATTTTTCTTATTATTTAAATAATCATATATTATATATGAAGATACAAGTTTATGATATCATTTTGGATTTTTTTTCACAAGTCCAAGTCTTTAGATATACAATATAAATGAGTTGAAGAAACTCTAATCAAGATGTAAATTTATGCAATGGATATTTTTCCTTTAATTTTAAAGCCGCATTTTTATAGAAAATAGATTGCTCAATATTATTTACTTTCGAATAAAGAAAACCCAAAGTCGATAAGGTTTCAGCACAAATTATAGCTTATTTTCCGAGTACTCTTTCCCTTATTTAAAGGCATTTCGTTAATTATTTAATCGCCATTTCGAATTCAAGTTAATAGCAATACATCGCTCCAATATTATTGTGGGTCGTTGCACAATCAATTGATTATTCTCCTAACACTTTTTCCTGTATTTAAAGACTTTTAATAAATTATTTAAGAGCCATTTTGAAATTAAATTGTGATTGAAGTAACATTCCAATGCTATTGTGAGTCTATGCACAGTTTATTGCGTATTTTCCTAAGGCTCTTTCCTGTATTTATAAGCATTTAATATATTATTTAAGAGCCATTAAGCAGTTACCCTGTTATTCATAAACTCCTCCAATGTTATTGTGAGTTGCTGCACAGGCTATTGCTTATTTTCCTATCACTTTTTCCTGTATTTAAAGGCATCTCATAAATTAATTAAAAGCCATTTCGTATTGACCATTTAATTTATAGACCATTCCAATGTTATTGTGAGTCAATGCACAGTCTATTGCTTATTTTCCTAAAACTCTTTCCTGTATTTAAAGACATCTGATGTATTATTTAAAAGCCAGATCGTGTTCACCTTGAGAATCATATACGATTCCAATGTTACTGTGGGTCAATGCACAGTTGATTACTTATTTTCCTAATATTTTTTCTTGTATTTATAGGCATATAATTAATTATTGAAGAGCGATTTTGTAATTTCCCTACGATTTATATAGCATCCCAATATTATTGTGAGTTCCTGCACAGTTGATTGCTTATTTCCCTAAAACTCTTTCCTGTATTTAAAGACATCTCATGAATTATGTCAGAGCCATGTTGTAGTTACCTCGAGACTGATACAACCCTCCAATGTTGTTGTGAGTCACCGCACAGTTGATAGATTATTTTCCTAACACTCTTTCCTGTATTTAAAGACATTTTATGAATTATTTAATAGACACTTCGTAGTTACCTTGCTATTTATACACCATTCCAATGTTATTGTGGCTCAATGCACAGTCTATTGCTTAATTTCCTAAAAATTTTTCCTGTATTTAGAGACATTTCATGTATTATTTAAGAGTCAATTCGTAGTTACCCTGCGATTTATATAGCATTCCAATATTATTGTGAGTTTTTGCGCATTGGATTGCGTATTATCCTAAAGCTCTTTCCTATATTTAAAGACATTTTCTGCCTTTTTTAAGAATTATTTGGTCGTTACTTTCTAATTTTCCTATTTTTTCTAATTTATCCATCACTTCAATGCTATTACGAAGTGTTGTACAGTTGATTTCTTTATTGTCTAACGATTTTTTCTGTATCTAAAGACATTTCATGTAATATTTAAGAGCCATTTCATAGTTGCCTTCTAATTTATATACCATTCCAATGTTGTGGTGAGTTCCTGCATAGTTGATTGTTTATATTCCTTACGATATTTTTTGTATTTAAAGGCATTTCATATACTAATTAATAGCCATTTTGTAATTACCTTGCTGACAATAAGCGGCTCCAATGGTATTATGAATAGTTGCGCAACTGATTGATTATTTTCCTAATACTCTTTCCCTTATTTAAAGGCATTTCATTTATTACTTTAGAGCAATTTAGTAGTTACCCTGTTATTGATATATATTTCCAATGCTATTATGTGTTTATCCTTCTTCTAATAACATTTAATTTTTAATTTATTCACTTATATCTTATTTACTCTTAATTTCTAATTGTTCTCTTATCTGATTTAAATATTCATTGAATTCAATCAGTGCTAGGTCATATTTTTTGATTTCTTTTAGGTATTCCCCATTGTTTTTATATTTTTTCATAAATATTTTTTCGTTATTCTTTTAATATTTTATTTCAGTCACTTACTTTCTGACTTTGTTAAATTAAATTTGTATTTATTGAAAAATTAATGATACTTTTTCGTCAAAGTTATGGATGTCTTCAAATTTAATTTTTTTCAAAAAATGTTGCAATTCTTCCTCGAGACTTTTAAATGATATTTCCTTAAATATCTCTTCCGTAATATCAGAGTTATAAGAAGTCAACTGATATTAGTGAGAATTAGTATTATTTACTTTAAAACATGAGACAACTTCCTTTAAATAATTGTCAGTTATTTATGAATTAATTATCTTTAACATTGTGAAAGGAGAGAAGAACTTTGATCTGATAATTTCATAGATTTTATGGGCAAATTGATTTTAGGCAACATCAAAGTCGATAACAAGTTGAAGTTAAGTAACTGTATTATTAATCAAAATTTTAAAGACAATATCTGACGTCCCAGTAGCCCCTCTAAGTCTATTATCCAATTCAACCAACTACCAATTTGATTTTTATATCTTTTCTTTCAGTTGTTGTGCACAGTAATTAATATCTGAGACTGTTTTGAATAAACACTTTGCCCTGAGCATATCGGAAACATTGAAGATAATGGGCTTAGATATTTTATTGTATATTTATTCCATTTGAAGATGATACAGTCTTTCTTATTCTTGCATAAAATTATAAATTGATTTAATTTTTGTATTCTCCTTTGAGTAATCGTGGAGAGAATATTTTTTAAACTCTTTACCCATCATTTTTTCCGTAACTCTGTCTATGGCTCTTTTATGAGTTTAATCCTTAATTTTTACTCCTACAGTAAAGTGAAATCCTTTTTATTTGCAAGTTTCTTCCACGAGGTCAACGAAAGCAGTGTAATTCTTTGAAGCTTATTTCGCTTGTTTTACTATAAATTTGATAAGAGCCTCTTTCTTTTTATTAGATTCATACTCATTCAAATTAATCGCATCGACTTCCTTCTTTTTTTTATCATTCACGTTTTCGTGAACTTTTATTTCTTCAGATTAACTTAACATGGGTGCTGGGGGATACTCTTTGCTAATTGCTTGTAGAGCATTCACAAATAATGCTTATATTTATTGAATTTATTTTCCCATCTTTTCTAAATTAAGGCAAGACAAATATAAGTAGTTTGACAAGAAAAAAAACGCCCTTAAGTCGTATTTACAGAGTTGTCGAGTTTTGCCTGCCACCTTGATAGTTTAGTCGAGGTCTAGATCAAATTTTAAATTTAGATAACAGTCCTCTTAATTTGTACCTTTGCTAAGGTAACTCATCACTCTCAGTGTATTTTTGTTTTGAAAAAATGCCTCATCCCACACTCTTCTTATTTTTTTTCCAAATGAGCTAAAAAATGCATTATTATTCTATTTTTTGGATAATCCCTTGAGACATTATTTCATATAGCTGAGAATTTGGGAGATGAAATTACGAAGTTGCTATTCTGTAAAACTGTATTTATCAAGCTATTCAAATATATTATTAAGCACCTACTGGCTTAAAAGATCATATATTTAGGGGTGATCATTAATTTATTTTTTAATTCCTTGAGCAAGCTATTTGTAGGTTTTGAAATCAACACCCATATGGCTTTGAGGCTAAGAATTAAAATTATCAGTCGTTTTTGCATTGTCTCTTAATTGCAATGATTTGCTGTTCTCTGAGTTACTTGAGATGCATGGGCCCATAATACTCTATTTTATTTTTAATTATGCAAGTAAGATCAATAACATTTTTATTTAAAAATCTAAATTTAAATGATCATTTAGTTTAGAATCATTTTATTTATTATTAGCTCTATCATTATTGTCATTCCTTTCCAACTGATTTGTTTAAATAACTCTCAAGGATAATATTCTTGGGATATTCTTGCTTGAAATATTTTACAATTTATACAAAACATGCCATTTTTCATTATACTAAAGACCCACACAATTGGTGAATCTTTTTTTATTTTATTTTGGCGAACTTCAAACTTTAAACTCACTAAATAATTTTAATTTCTCAATTTAATTTCTCAATGATAAAATAGCAATGCTGTCAAATGCTCAAAATCAATGAGATTGGTTTTAAACGTGAAAGGATCATCGGAGTGATATTCTTATAAATACTTTTATTGTTGTAATTGATAAGATTGCTTATGATAAATATGTTAAAGTTAAAAATATATTTTAGTCTAGTTTGAAAGCATTCACTAATAGTATGTTGTAGGTTGTAGGTAGACCATCTGTGACTGCAAATTTTACACTTAATTCGACTGATGAAACTTAAGAGGACATTTCTATTTTAATCCAATCCTGACACTAT
>Ga0302188_10002421_pt1 | contig 13628 bp, 18 predicted proteins | sample II_Bog_E2_1_FD_198783 | JGI IMG/M metagenome (GOLD analysis project Ga0302188, IMG submission 198783) | Peat permafrost microbial communities from Stordalen Mire near Abisko, Sweden - II_Bog_E2_1 | ecosystem: Environmental > Terrestrial > Soil > Wetlands > Peat | place: Sweden: Abisko... | reverse complement strand
TGGTACAGGGGTTTATTGTGTTCTTCTTCTTTATCTAATTTTTGTCCATGCGTGGGCGAGTCCTTACCTTGCCATTTTTGTGTTTCGGGGTCAAAGCGATCTGTTTCCTTCCAATCACCACCAAACTCCCGCATCTCAGGAGCAGGTTTTGAATCATCTCTTGGCTTGGGTTTATCAATACCAATCAAACCCCAATCTTCGTCTGGTTTGCCACTTACAAATCTTTGGTATAAATCTTTTCCTAACTTTGATCCTAACTTAAAATCAAGTAAGCCCAGTAGGGCTGTCAAGGCAGAAATTATGACAGTTAGCCCAGTCAAGGAAATTGCAAATCGCCCCAATACTGGGACTATGCTCCATAGGCCCGTAATTACCGGCCCGAAAACTTTCCATAGACCCATGAGTGCTGTACTGCCAATTAACAACATGCCAGCCCATGACATGATGCTTCTTGCAAAGGGGATCTTATTAAGATAATTAAACTCAGCAGCAATTTGATTGATAGCACTTGTAAGGTACACAATAGGGTAATGCATGGCATCTGCCAACTGATAGGATAACCTATCAAAAGCAAGCCCCAACTTGTAACCTTCTACTGTATTACGCATCCCAATAGCCACAAATGCAGCAAGGGCTACCGATGCTTTCTTTATCCAAGAAGTGAATCGAGTAAGCATCCCAACGCCTTTTTCTTTTTCTTCTTTAGGATCTTTTTCTGGTGGTTTAGCAGGCTTACTTCCTGGTGGCCCATTGATAACTCCCACGCCGATAGGTCCATCTGGATCAACTTTTCTAGACCCCGTGCTGCCAGAAGAAAACGCTTGAGACTTAATGGGAACGAATGCTTTGAAATTATCATTCATGGTCTTTACGGCCTCGACCATTTTATTACTGCCCGTATTGATGACGGTAGCAGTAACCGCTGCTTCGGCTACACCTTGTACAATACCGGTGGAAGTGGCAGAAGTGGCAGATGAAGTAGTTGATCCTGTGATCTTACGGATCAATTCTTGAATGGCATTTGTAAGATTTGTTATTTCAGTTGCCATGTTTCACGTTGCCTTTTTTCCTGAGCATGTTCTTAATGACTTCATCATTATTTGCTTGTATTTCCGTATGCTGAGTTTCACGACCGAACAAAGACATGAGTTGCAAGATCGTAAATTGAGTTGATATTTGTTCTGGCGTCCAATGATGTTCTTCCATCAGGGAACGATAAAACTCAGTCCTATCCGTCGCACAATAAGCTTGAATCCAGTGTTGCCCCTCTGTTAGGGCTGAGGAAAAAAATCACTGCTCTCGAACGCTCTGTGAATTAGATTTACTCCGGTTGCCTCGTCTAATTCTGCAAAGATAGCAACACAATTTTCATCATTGATGTACGATTGGATCTTATCCAACTTCAAGTCAGGTTGCGTTTTTCTTGTCAGTACATAGATTTGAAAAGCACAACCTTGTGGACTTGTAATGTACTCAGTGATGACATCTTCAGGAACTGCTCCACTCATCTTTGCTTTATATGCCAACATGATGATCTCACTCTTTTGTGCATCGGTTACACCCGGCACATCCTTTAAGAGATCCAACGAATCCCTTAAAGGATTATACATCTTCTTGGCTTGCTTCTTGGCATTAGAAAAGATGGCAAATACGTCCTTCTCGGTTGCCTTCGCAACTAGGATGGTGTTTCCACCTAATTCAATTGTCCCCGGAGGACTTACTAATTCATCATTGCTCATGCTGTTACCTTTCCGGTTGCCTTCAACGTGAATATAATTCTAGCTGCATCCTTAGAATCATACGCTACACGATGATCCTCAATCAGATAATCAGCAGTGAATGTTTCGCCACCAGCCGGATTGCTGCTTAATGTACAAGTTGGTGCATTAGCATATGCAATTGATCCTGTGCCTGTAAATTCAGCCGAATCAAATATATCATCGACCCAAGCGGTCAATGCTGGTGTGATAGGAATAGAAACATCGAGTGTCATGCCTCTGCACACAGGCGTCGCCTGTTCCCATGAAAATTGTGTGACGGTAGTATCTGCGTTAATAAATGTACGATGCGATTCTACTTTAGTTACTCCAAAAGCTCCGATGCCTGGAATTGTTAAAACCGCTACCTGACCTGATACTGCGTTTGCTTGTCCCATTTGTTTCTCCTTAGCCTAAAAGAGCGACAACGTTAGTCACCGCTGTATTTGTGGAATTGTTATAAATGTTTAATGCGATTACATCCGATGTAAATGGCAACGCTTGGCCAGCATACGTCGGCCAACCATCAAATCCATTAGGAATGGTGATTATCGATGTTCGTTGAATCACCGCAGAATTATCAAATAATTCCACAAGTCCAGGTTGAGTGGACTGCACCAGAAGTTGCTGCAAATTGCTGCCAACAATGGACAATCCAGTAACTTGAGTTACCTGAGAGATCAAAATCGGAGTGTTAGTTGCTGGTAGTGCAGTTTGAGCTGTGGACCCACCAGGAAGTAGAAGATTACTAACTGTTGCTACAAAATCGCTCGTAGTTGCAGAGCTAACCAATGCATCCGTCACATAACCACCTGACCAAAAAATGGCAACTAAATCACCATTGGTTAAGGTGTTGGTCACGGTGCAAGTAGCAATCAAATTCGATCCGCTGTTGACCCATGTACTACATGTTAAAGCTGCCGCCAACGGAGTTGGAGAAGCCTTGTTGATTAAATTACCGGATGGAGCTAATGGTTGCGAACCTACCACTCCGTCCAGACTCGCACTTGAATTGTAAGTGCCAAAAATGTTACCCGCCATAAGTCTCCTTATTCTGTTACCAAAAGATTCCAAACGTTTGTACTCTTCATGACATCAACACCCTGATACAATTCAGGTTCTTTTGTCAATTGAGAATTCTTGCCAGACGGTCTGATACAGTGCACAAAAGAAGTAACGTAATGCCAAGGTGTATTCGGAGGTAAAAAATTCAATATGTTTTCCATTGCCCTTACAAATGTTCCCTGATCCGTCATCTGATCGTTAGATCCCTTCTGACATGTATATATTTCAATTTTAATTTCATACGTGTTCAGCGTCGTATTCGGTGCAGTCTGCGTGCGTAATTCACTGACGTTTTCAATAAGCACTCGCATGTACGGAAAACCGTCTACACCAGACGGTTGCTGCGCCCTGTCATAATACATGTTGCCAATCGGCACGACTGTATTGGCCAGGGATGCTGTCAGACTCCGCATGATTAAATCGTTGATCATGCAATTATATAGTAGCTTAGAGCTTCTTTTCGACCCTCAGAGCAGTTTTGAGATCAAGACGTTCCCTGTCCGTCACTTCCAGAATGTCATACAACACATTGTTTTGATCTCTTACCAACGCACCAACCTTGATAATGCTGGGATCATTGGCGTCACTCATATCATTGTCTAGATAGCACCAATAAGTTTCTGGACTTGTAAGTGTACCCCAAGCATCTTTAATGCCCTGCGTAATTGGCTCAATGGCTGCATTGATCGGGCCAGCAATGACCGTTTCAATTACTGTTCTAGCACCTGTCGAACTAGCCGTAGCTGTTGGTTGTAAAATGTAAACTACATCTTTCAATTCTGGTATGAAATCCATGTAGTCGGCTGTAACAAAATAAGGACTTCCGAGGTATGGCGTGTCATTTATTTTACATATGTTAAATGTAATCGTTGGTCCTGTGGAATATAGCCGAAAGCCCCAATTCACCGCATCTCTCGGCTTGGGAGCAAATGTAATATAGTCAATAGGGAACTGAAGACTCACTACCCATCTCCTGTACTTACCATAGCTGTCCTTCGGCTCCTCAACCCTTACAGGCGTTGTTACCATATAGGCTACACTCACAGGAGTACCGAGACCACTAGCTGTGGATGGTGTATAGGTGACATCTGTGGCAATACCATCCTCGTTCATCCAATCATAGCGAAACGAATCACCACTTGATAATGGGATGGCATTGATCGGCCATGAGTAGTTAAGATTGCTCATTACACCACCTTTAATATATCTCGTAGTTCCTGAATCAAGTTCGTGGTCGCATTGATGGCGGAGTTGTCGGGGCGGGCGTTGGAGGTGGAACCGCTGTTAAAGTCACGCTTCCATCTGCATTTGCTGTATATGTCCATCCAGATGGCATTGTGGTCTTTACATTCGCTCCACATGCGGTCAAGATTTCAGCCAATGCAGCAGAAACGGCGAATAATGTTTGCGCATCCGTTCCCATTGCCGCTATTACCTTATCAGCCGTAACCGCCTTGTTGTTCCATACCAAATTGTATGCCAAATTGTATTTCGGCAACATTTGATTATACAACTCAGTCGCAATTTGTTTAATAGTTGTCGTCGCAGCTACTTCGGGAGCGACGGTCGGTTGTGTGTTTATCAAAGCCATGTTCTATTCTCCTAATCGTGATTAACTGTCCAATTCAATCCTGCCAATGTCGCCAATGCTGCACTACTTGCACTTGTTGGCGGGGCAGCAGGAGTTTGCCCTTGTATATTGCATGTGCCATATCGATAATTATGTGCATTTGCTATACTCGCAATAGCAATAATTATCGTATCCACCGCACTACTTGGTAGTTTATTTACACTTAAATCGCAATAAGCGTATGAGCCAAGTCCGGTCAGCCCGCTCACATCCAAGCTGGTGAGTTGATTGGAACCGCAATACAAGGTATGAAGATTTATCAGCCCGCTCACATCCAAGCTGGTGAGTTGATTGGAATAGCAATACAAGGTATGAAGATTTATCAGCCCGCTCACATCCAAGCTGGTGAGTTGATTGTAACCGCAATACAAGATATGAAGATTTATCAGCCCACTCACATCCAAGCTGGGGAGTTGATTGGAATCGCCATACAAGTAATTAAGATTTATCAGCCCGCTCACATCCAAGCTGGTGAGTTGATTGGAATAGCAATACAAGGTATTAAGATTTATCAGCCCGCTCGCATCCAAGCTGGTGAGTTGATTGGAATAGCAATACAAGGTATTAAGATTTATCAGCCCGCTCACATCCAAGCTGGTGAGTTGATTGGAATCGCAATCCACGTAATTAAGTCCGGTCAGCCCGCTCACATCCAAGCTGGTGAGTTGATTGGAATTGCAATACAAGGAATTAAGTCCGGTCAAGCCACTCACATCCAAGCTGCCAAACAAATCACCATTATTTGTTGTGTACAGTTGAGCTACATTCAACGGCTGATCCACATAAACATTACCCGCATTGTAAATTATATTGATGGTTGCTGTGGGCGAATTGTTTCCATTTGCATCTATTGCTGTCCAGCCGCCATAATCTTGACCTGACGGATAGAGAGTTAGCTCATCTAATGTTGAGCCAAGATATATCATACCTTCGGACTGCCATATCATATTTTGCGTAATGGCAATTTGGGAGTTCACATAAGCATTGGTAGTGTAATCAGAATTGTTAGTTAATTGAGAGGTTTCTGTAGGAATTTCATTTTTAATTGATGCCAAATCAACTTCTGTGGCGATCCAATTAGTTTGAATTAATTCGGCTGCCCCTGCTAGTGCAGCATCCGTGGTGGTGATGAACGAATCCAACACATCAGCATTTTGATTGATAACATATTCCCAGGTATCATCTTGTTGATCGGCAGGAGAAACTTCTTTCACACCGTTAGTGGTTGTAGTAATACTATGAACCATAGTAACACCCCTTTATAATTCCTGGTCCTTCCCTGGCCGCCATTAACTTCCACTGAATAATATTCGTAAATCCTGTTTCCAATTGACGCAATTCACTTAATCTGCTATTCAAACTCGAATAGGAGAAGCTGGTAGAACCAGCTTCTCCTGATTTTGATTTGCTCAATACATCCGCTGTATATGGCGTGCTGCCATCGGCTGTATTCATCAATGAAATGACCAAATTCTTTTCTTCCAGGACCTTAGTGTACTGGGCATAGAGCGAAGCGATGGTCAAATTGATTATAGATAGATCACTCATTGTACCTCCTAAGCGAAGTATAAGAAGGCAACCGTTCCTGATGTAATCGCTGCATAAACTTGATTCAAATTACTCACTGGCAAAGAAATGAATCCACTGGTTAAAGTAATAGGCTGTGCTATACTGTCTCCAATAGATAATCCAGCCTGCCCCTGTACAAACACGGCTTTGCAAGGCACCGATACAGCAGATAAAGCTCCACTAGTGGTAATTGCTATTGTTCCAGATTTCATGGTGCAACCGGCTTCGTCCACTAACAAAGCACCTGTACTACCACTGACTGCCAACTGTACATTTTCAATAACAGCAGATTGATAGCCACTGGGAACTGATTGTATTAAACTCATATTTGTTCTCCAAAATAGCCCCTGCCGCAATGCGGCAGGGGCTCGGTTCAATCTTCTATTAGTAAGGCAATGCCAAGAAGGCATTACGTGGATCAACCACTACGAAGCGGCTCATCACCATTGCATCACCACGGAATACAATACGTTTCGACATTTCATCGCCAGTCAAAGGATAAGTGTTGGTAGCGATTGGACGTAGAACTTGGTATTGGAAACCTTCCGGGTTCATTAGCATCCATGCATTGCTTGCATTGGCGAAGCTCGGCTTGGCCATTGTTCCACCAGTGACGGTGTTATGATTGCCCAAAGTTGCCAATCTATCAATCCATTGATAGGTCATGTTGACGATCTCGAAGCTGAATGGCAACATTGGGATAACGCTACCAGTCATTTCTTCACGGTAAGTGCCAGTCGTCGGAGAACTTCCAACGTCACCAACTGTACCAAGACGCTGCCATGCACCCAACTGCTTCTGAATCTTCTCAGCCTGTAGCAATAGGTCAGGACCAACAACCAACTTCATGTTAGCCTTCGGTACAAATCTCCAACCCGTAACCGGATCGAAGTTTTGGTTCAAAACCAGCCATGCTTGGTTGAGAACCAAGTGATCGGTCAATGCATAACCAGTGCCAGTTCCGGCATTGATGAAATTGACAGGTGCGGCTGCACTTGGAGTAGCAGCAGGAGCCAAGAGGCCATTAGCTGCACCAACTGCATAATATGTGTCCGTATTCGGAATGTTCGAGGCAGCATTGTAACAGTACGTGTTTGTACGTCCCAATACAACGTCGGCACCACGATCATTCTCGTTCTTGGCTGTGGCCATACCAATGGTAACAGCGGCAGACTGCAACATGCCAGTGATATCAGAAAGCATAGCTTCCATAGTCAGGGCAGTTTGAATCTGATGTGTTTCACATGCCTGAGTCCATATCCAAGCTGGTGCCGCACCCACAACGGGAGCGGCTTCCAATTCCTGCAATGGCTTGACTGGCAATGTGCCATCATAACCTGCACGAATGTGCTTGTGACCACCAGGAACAACAGTCGGCACCTGTGTGGTAAGATTTCGGAATGCGAATTCAGGAAGGTTGTAACCTTCAAGAACCTTAGCATCATAAAGGCCCAACACGCCCGCCGTCCAAAGGTTGATCGGAGTCATAAGACTTGCCGTAACCGGACCACCTTCTGCTTCTTGACCACGAACCTTGCAGAAGAAATTAGGATTTCCCTTGAGGTGTGGTTCGAGCATGTCCTTGTAGTTCTCGCCCAAGAAGTCACGTCCTAACTTAGCTGGACTAATATTGTCCAGGTCACGTGCGGCCTGACGGTCGATGGTCCGGGAATCTTCCGATTCCTTTACACCGAATACCTTCTTGAGATTTGAATCGAAATGAATTGGATCAGCTTCGAATAATTTCTTTAGTTCTTTTGTTTTAATACTCATAGTTTCTCCTTAGGCAGACGCCTTGTTTTGTACACCTGGACCGAATAGTGTGCTGTAGATATCTACAACGACTTGGGTATCGGTGGTGGAAAATGGCTTGGCGACATAACCAATGGCGTACTCGGCAGAAGCCGCAGTACCAGCAACCATCAGTCCATTTGCATCGGTCTTAACATTCCATGTGGAAACAGATCCATTAGGAAATGCACCAATGAGTTGACCGATCAACAAAGCAGTGCCTTGCTCGGATGTGTCTAATGTGAATGAAGCTAGTCCCGTTGTAGCCACAGATGCAACGTCTTTGACTGTGCCTGTGGTTGTAACTGCTGAGTCACGATACGTTTCGGATACGCCGAAGAATGAATCGTGAACTAGTTTTTGCAGTGCATTTGCACTGGCTTGAGTTGCGGCTGTACTAGCCGGGGCGGCTACGCCTGTTGCGGAACTACCAGCCAATAGACCAGCGTCACCCACAGCGTCACCGACCAAAATTTGCTGGCTTGCACCTACGGGTGGGAAAGCCTGTTTGACTTGGCCACCTACTAGATTCATTACGCCTGTTGGTCTATTTGACATATTTGTTTCTCCCTTTTCATTATCTATACATCTCTTTTGATTTTAGCGACAAGCTCGAATCAAATCTTCAATGTTTTGCGTTGATTTGCTTGGAACATAAGCAGGCGGCAACGGTGCTGCCGGTGGACTCTGCGCCACAATCTTTGCTTCCAATGTAGTCTGCATCGTATTCTGTGCAGCCTGCAATGCAGTCAATTGACTCACTACATTATCAAATTGTTCCTTGGTAACAAAGTTTACTACCGCTTGTTCTACTGCTGGATCAATTTGTGTATCTTCAGATTCAGTAATATGACTGGTTGCTGGCAATGCCACCAAATCCAAACTATTTACTCGATCAATACTGCACACATAAGTTTTGCCTTCGAATGATCCTAAAGTGAAATCGAAATCACCACTAATACCACCTAATGGAAGATTTTGTTCTACAATGCCCTGCAATCGCTTGGCCTCTTGATGATTGTCATCCAATTGTAAATCGCCTCTAATGCCATTCGGCGTGTAACGTACATTGACCGCCTTGCCTAATAGATCAGCGAACTTGCGATCTTTACGATTATCACAATGATCCAAAAACACCTCAGTACCTTCAAATAATGGTATGGCACGTTCTAATGCGGACTTGGTGTAATAGCGACCGTTCTTACTTTTGTGCCCGCATAGGATTCTATCTTTAATGATCATGTTGTCTCCTTTGGTTCGGAACTATTTAACATAGCTTGATTCTCTAATTCTTTTTGTTCATCCATCTCCTGTTGGACTGGATCATTTTCAATTTTGTCATCTTCATCCTTGGGATCGAGACCAAGTGCTGCTTGTGCAGTAGCTCTGGATTCGAACTTGGCATCCACACGGGCCACATGATTTTGAGTTTCTTTCAATTGATCTCTGACCACCATGCTCGGTCCCTTAGCCTCAATGCCAATTTGTGTCCAATCGATTTCGCCTACATGTAGTTCCAATAGTCTCTTTACTACTCTCTCCCAATAACTAGTCCAAAAGCCCTGATCTTCCTCACGTGCAGTGTCAGGTGTAGATTCTTCCACTTCAGATGCCGCATATGAATGTTCTTCAGCCAGCCCGAAAGCGCTCAATGGCAAATGATAATAACTGGCTATTGTGGACAAACCCATCTCATAAATGATTTCAGCAGATTGTGCATCAAAACTGGGATAATCTACAAAGTCTCTTCCCGGCAACAAACCCAGGAAGTGAGCTTGGTCATCATCGTCATGCCATGTCGTGGTTGGATTCACCTGGAATGCTTGGCCGTCTTTAGGATTGGCCAATTTACTCAAATCGGTCTTAACGTAGCTGTTATCAATATTTGTTTCATATTTAACCACACCGGCGATCCGGGCTCTGGATATAGCGCCTGTAGACAATGCTTCTCTCAATACAGTAACACGCACCAGATCATCGACCAATTTGAAACAGGTTGGAATACCTCGCTTCATATTACGATGTTCCCGATATGCAGCATGGAACATATCAGTTGCTGCGACTTGCTCTTCCATATCCCATTCAGGTGGATAAACGATTTGATATTTGTCTGGCTTATACCACGAATATGCTTTACAATGTATACCAAAGCTCCAATCTTCTCCTGTGCCACCACTGATATGCGGATCTTCGTGTCCTTGTCCTTGTTTTACAGATGGTCGAATAAAATCAGGTTCAATCATTCGCAGTTCAGGTGGATTGTCATTGATAGAACGTGTGGCGGGTTTTATTTGTAAGAAACATTCACCATCCTTGTGGTATCTAATAAAACATTCCTTTTGCCATTCTTTGAAACAATTGTAATCGTCTAGTTCTTTAATGGCGTAATTCAATTGTTTTACTCGCTCTTCATTTTCACCTTCTTGTAGCGAATAGGCTTGCATTTTCAATCCCTTGGGACCAAATATTTTAGCACGCATACATTCGAGTGCGGTGCTGAAGGTTGGGCATTCCTCATAAAGCAGTCTGCCAATGAATCGGATGAAATCCAATTGAACAATAGTCCTTACAATAACTTGTTTGTAAGGCATGCTTTCCCTAACCATGAAAGGAATTTGCACAAGACTGGTATAACCAGTTAACGCTCTTAAACTAGGAATTCCGTACAGTGTATCAATGATTGATTCTTTGCCACTACTTTGCACGTATATCGAAGAATCCTTCAAGGTGGCCAATTGTGATTTGGCACGTTCCAACTCGGTCTGCGCATTGATCTGAGAGATTTGCTTTTGAATATCTTTCAACTCGTCTTTTTTGAACCATGCCATGATTTTATATAGTCCTATGTGAGATATTTCACGAAGCCCTGCACCAATTGTTCTAAGGCATCTATGCCGTCATCATGTGCCCCCGTTGGATACATCATGGCTTCCTGAATAATTCTTCTGTTGGTATTTGTGGATTTGAATCTAAGACGGTGTTGCTCGAACAACGTACCTAATGTATGTCTTATACGTGGTTTGTCATCGCCACCATCTTGTTTGTGCTCGAATCCAATGACTGGCATATTGATGACGCCTTCTTTAAGTGCAGCTTGTGCCAAATGTACAGCACTATCCTGCGGATTGATTGCCTCAATAGCGATAAAGTCGGGCTTATATCTTTTGAACATTTCAATAGATTCATGTTCCCACACTGGCGGCAATCTATTCTCTAACCACGAATCTTCAATCCAAATAGTACCTTCTTGATCCAAGACGCCATACACGATACCTGTGTTATCACCGGTCTTAGAGTGCCTACCTGAACTGGGGTCTATTGATATGCCACGTGCTTTGACTTTCACTGCTGGCAACTGATCATATTGAATGTTCCACTTCCTGGCTGGATCATCGAACAGTTCTTTATTGAACGCCATATAAATTGGATTATTATATGGATTCTGCATCCATTCGCTGTCCCAAAGATAACCATGACCGGACATTTCCAATTCTTTTTTCTTTTCTTTTAACGCTTCCAGATGCCAGCGCCAGGGCCAGAGTGCTTTGCCACTGGACGAAATGGCAGGCAATTTCAACATATGCCATTTAGACGCTTCATCGAGATCCTTATTACGTTCAATAAGTTCCCCGGTGATATCCTGTGGATTACGTCTTGAAGAAACAACTATAATCTTGGCTTCTGGATTATCCAATCTAGAAAGTAATACAGCGTTAAACCATTCAGATAATGTTTCACGTTCACGGACGGATGATGCTAGTCCAGCGGTTGGACATAAGTCATCTGCAATGATTAGATCAGCAGGCTGTCCTTGTGCAGCCCGCCCAGATGCAATGGTGCAAAGATATTGAGATGTAGGATAACCTTTCAATTTGAATGATTGCGCACGATCTTCTTTAGGATCAATTTCAATGTCGGACAATCGCTTGCCAAATCTTCTGATGAGATCACTGATGGTTCTGGAAAACTTACGATATAATTCTTCTGTGCCAGTGGCAGCGATGATTGGTTTTTCTGGATAAGCAAGTAAATGCCAGAAAGGCAACAATATAGAACAATATTCAGATTTGCCATGTCGCAGTGGAAGAGCACAAATTTGTTTACGTCGTTCACCCGTTAGCATTTGGGCAACACATTTTTCAAGCTGTTGAATATGCCAATCGTAACGATAACGATTAGGCCAAATGATAGGTGCTAATGAGCTAGGTAATGGATATTTGCTGAGATCGAGCATTACAACCTTCCGGCTTCGTCCACGTCTTCATCTGTCCATTGATTGTCATTTTGTTCACCGGTTGCTTTATCTTTTTCTTCTTGGATAACTTTGTTAAGTTCCATTGCCGCTTCAGCGATACGTGGATTAAGAGAGATAGATGTTACATTGGTAGAATCTACTTCGGCCACTATGTCCAGCTTGTCTGGCAGCGTCTTATCGAATATAAGTTTTATTGCCCAGGACTTCTTTTCGAGCACGGCATCCTTGAGTGCTTCGATAGCAATTTGATAATCTTCTGCACTATATCCAGCTTCAAACAATTGCAACCAATGACGTTTCAATGTACCTTTGGTATTTCTACGTGGATCATCGCCAGCTTTGAACGAACCGCTATTTGCCATCATACTCCTTCAATGTCTCGTCTATATGCATAATGGCCGCAGCCACTTCCAGACTATTATAGTAGTCCCGTTGTTCTTCACTCCAACTCAAGGGATGATCAAGTATCCATTGATGACTCTCTGAAAACACTTCTCTCAATTCATTAAGATCCAGTCCCCATTGTTGTTTAGGCCATTGTATTTTTATGGGTGATCCATTATAGGGAGTTATACTTTCGATACTTACACTGTTATTCTGATGCAACCAAATAGTTTCACAGATCATTCTTGTATTGCTCTTTCTCACATGTGTATATAGTTAGTCTACGAAAAAAGCCATGTGGCTACGCCACATGGCTTCATTATTTAGACACGTCAGCCTTGTTATCTATCTTACTTTTAATCAATTTTTTACACTTGATAATATCGTCTTTGATTTGCTGGATAATCTCAAGTCTTGTGCCAATGAGTTGGCCTTCGATTTGCATTTCAAAGAGATGTTCGTTAGTTGGTATTTCATTTCCGTCGGCGTCGAGTAACATTTTAGAACCTCGTGTAATTTGATTTCCAGGGTTGATTACTGAGCCACGAAGAAGTGCTGTCGTTATCGAGTGCTGCTCGCAAATATGGATTATTATGATAGTCCCAATCGTCACTGGCGGTGGCGGGATACCAACATCTGAAACCCGAAATAAAACTAAGTCCCAGATAATGTGTATCGCCACGCTGGAGCACCCAGACGAATTGCACCCAATGGCGACAGGGTTTACCTGTGGATCTTACGACACCGATGTGGCTGGGTTCCCAGGGACCGAAGACGGTATCGTTCTTGCTATACCTTGTACCGATCCTGCTGGCTACTTCTTGGTCTGGTGTATCTGGATTTAGTTCAGGATAGCGACGTTGATTACCTTGTTGTCTACTGCGTCCGATTTCTTCTTCTATACTCATGCAATTATATAGTTTTGCGCATGAAAAAAGCCACGTCGGGCTACGCCGACGTGGCTAGAACCAAATCAAATCTAATTAAGGAGATTAGATGTGAAATATATAGTGTCAATCCTTGAACAAAAATTTATCCTCCATTCTGAACCTCATTCATTCTCCAAGAAATCTAACGATTCACTAAAGATGGGTATAATGTGGCTTTTTCTATTTTCGTCGATCCAACAGCACGCCAGGGCTGTTGCGGGGCCTGCATAGACCTCGATTTCGATCAG